>Ga0315905_10002327_pt1 | contig 20015 bp, 16 predicted proteins | sample LakEriMetagenome_5_FD_203522 | JGI IMG/M metagenome (GOLD analysis project Ga0315905, IMG submission 203522) | Freshwater fungal communities from buoy surface, Lake Erie, Ohio, United States - Buoy 4 MA121 | ecosystem: Environmental > Aquatic > Freshwater > Lake | place: USA: Lake Erie, Ohio... | reverse complement strand
ATTGAGCATGATTTTAGTGCGTTAAAAAGAATCAGAATGTATGCCCCTATCGGCACATCTCTAGATGAGATTATTCGGTCTTATTGCGTTGCCTAATGTTTCACCCTTAGTTGAAATAACTATATGTGGATTTGACCACCCTCTGGAACCAGTCGGATATTATTTCCCTCCATTGCCCCCTCCACGCTGATACCCATCATTTAATTAATTCAACGGCGATCGCCCAGATGAAGGACGGAGTGATGTTGATCAATACCAGCCGTGGGGGATTAGTCAATACGGCCGCGGTAATCGAGGGCATTAAACAGGGAAAAATTGGTTACTTGGGATTAGATGTCTATGAGCAAGAAGATGAACTCTTTTTTGAAGACTGGTCTGACGACATCATTGACGATGATGAATTTCAATTACTGCAATCGTTTCCCAATGTGGTGATTACAGCCCACCAAGCCTTTTTCACCCGTAACGCCCTCACCAGTATTGCGGAAACGACCCTGGGCAATATTCACGAATTTCAGCAGGGTCTTGCCCTTTCCCATGCCGTTCCCCTGCCTTAAGTGTGGGGTTGTGCGATGTTTGATGTTGAGCAATGACAAAAAAATTATTGATCACCTCAATCACCGTTAAGCTTCCTAAAAATCATGTTGCGTTTCGCCCGTCCGCTTTATCCCCTTGCCTTGGCCGCCTCCCAAAATAATCCCGAAAAAGGCCATCACCAATTAATTCACACCCTAAAAACCATCGATCGCCTCCATCGTCAGGGATCGGGCTGGGTGATGGAACAGTTAGAGCAGGCTTTTACCTATCCTGATCCCCGGTTACAACAAACGATGTGGGGTCTGGACTTTGTCAATGTTTTAGGCTTATCGGCGGGCTGTGACAAGGAAGGGGAAGCGGCGGCATTGTGGCCCGCATTGGGCTTTGGTTTTGCGGAATTGGGGGCGGTGACCCAACATCCCCAACCGGGAAATCCTCAACCCCGGCTGTTTCGATTACCCCAGGATCGGGCGGTGATCAACCGTTTTGGGGCCAATAATCAAGGGGCGATCGCCATGGCCAAAACCTTGAGTCAAACCTGGGATTATTACCCCCGTCGCATTCCCATTGGCATTAATTTGTGTAAGTCGAAAATCACACCGTTGGAGCAAGCAGTAGATGATTATATATTTAGTTTTCAAACCCTGGCCCCGGTTGCCGATTATTTTGTGGTCAATGTCAGTTCTCCTAATACCCCAGGTTTACGCAGTTTGCAGGAGTCCGATGAATTGGCGCGGATTTTTGCGGGCTTACAGGCGGTGAATACCCACCAAAAACCCTTACTCGTTAAAATTTCCCCGGATTTGTCCTGGGAGGCGATCGCCGTCATTATTGATCTGGTCAAAACCCATCAGCTTTCCGGCATCGTAGCGACCAATACCAGCACAGGACGAGCCGGCCTAAAAACCCGTACCTTAGCCCAAACAGGAAATCCGATTGAATCAGAGGCCGGAGGACTGAGCGGGCAACCGATTCGGGCGCGATCCACGGAAGTGATTCGGTATATTTACCAGCAAACCCAAGGCACAATCGCCATTATTGGGGTCGGGGGCATTTTCACCGCCGAAGATGCCTGGGAAAAAATTACCGCCGGGGCCAGTTTTCTACAACTTTATACCGGCTGGATTTATGGCGGGCCCTGGGTAGTGCCCGAAATTTTGCAGGGTCTAGGTAAAAAATTGGATCAACATCAGTTAACCTATATTAGTCAAGCGGTGGGGCTAACGGTTTAGCTATCCCCCAAACAAATTCCTAAACCCTTGGCCGTGGTGATCAAAGTACCGTCTAATTGCACCGTTTGATAGGTTTGAATCGCTTCTTCAATGGTGACACTAATGGCTTGACGGTTCCGCCAGGCCACCATGCGATCAAATTTTCCTTCGGCAATTAAGTCCACCGCCGCTACCCCAAACACACTGCCCAAAAGGCGATCGAAGGGCGAAGGAATGCCCCCTCGTTGAATATGGCCAAGCACGGTGACACGGGTTTCGGCTCCAGTGCGTTGGGCAATCTGCTCCGCAATGTAGCTGCCAATGCCCCCATAGCGGTCTTCCCCCTGTTGTTGAAGTTGCATCACTTGATCGCCTAATTCAGTCCGAACTGCCTCGGATACCATGACTAGGCAAAAGTGTTGACCGTGGGCTTGGCGTTGGCGAATTTTGTTGCAAATATTTTCAAGCCGGTAGGGAATTTCGGGGATCAAAATAATGTCGGCTCCCCCGGCAATGCCCGCCGCTAAGGCGATATGCCCCGCATCCCGTCCCATCACTTCTAGTACCATCACCCGGTTGTGACTGGCGGCGGTAAAATGCAGGCGATCGAGGGCTTCAGTGGCGATATTGGTGGCAGTGTCAAAGCCGATGGAAATTTCTGTCGCGCCCACATCGTTATCAATGGTTTTGGGAATGCCCACCAGATTAATACCGCCTTGTTGGGCAATACGTCGCAAAATGGCTAAGCTACCATCGCCGCCAATGCCAATCAGGGCATCTAACTTCAATTGATGATAGCCATTAATGATGTCTTCGGTGCGATCACGGAGAGTGCCGTCGGGCATGGGAAAGGCGAAAGGATTACCTTTATTGGTGGTGCCAAGGAAGGTTCCCCCCATCATTAATAAATGATCAATCTTGTCCCGCTCTAGGGCGATCGCCTTGGGTGGATTGTGCATCAAACCCTGGGTGGCTTCTTGGATGCCGATCACTTCCCATCCATAGGTGCCGATGGCATGGTGAACCACAGAGCGAATCACGGCATTGAGTCCGGCGCAGTCCCCTCCACTGGTCAAAATGCCAATACGTTTTATATCCCCCATGATCTCCCCTAACTGAAATTTGTTCTGATTTAGTTGTAGAGGGAAAACGACAAAGGAATGCTAATTTGTGAAAATTCTTAAAATTGTCGTCTGTTGTTGACTTAAACGCTAAGGTTGTAAATCAAAGATTCAACAGGATACACCTCATTGCTGTGACTTCTGCGACTGTTTCCCCTTAACCCTCTCCAGTGACCATGCACCCCGATCGCCAAGCGCTGAAACAAAAACTGTTTAACGTGATCCAACCCTTACAAACCGCAAAACGGGGCAGTCCCCTCACCAATCGCACCCTAGCGGCGGATACCTGTGGGCAAATTGAACAACTCGTCACGGCGATCGAGGCATTGAACCCTAATTTATCGCCATTGTTATACGCACCGCAATTATTAAACGGGGCTTGGTTATTGAATTATTCCACCGCCAGGGAAATCCGGGCGTTAGACAAATTACCGTTAGGGTTAAACGTCGGTCGTATTTATCAAATTATTGATGTCCCCAGCCAATCCTTTTTAAATCAAGCCTTTGTCCGGCATCCGTTAGGGTTAGCGGCGGGTTACGTCAAAGTGACGGCCCGATTTGAAATTGCCAAACCCGAGGGTGCCATCCTGCCCGATAAACGCATTAATGTGGAATTTTTAGAAAGAATGATCGCCGTTCAACGAATTTTAGGCTTAAAAACCCCGCAACTTGATCCCGCCAAAGTCTTTCCAGCTAAAGCCCCGGCAGGTCGCATTCCCTTTTTAGAGATTACCTATATCGATGAGGAGTTACGCATCGGTCGGGGTGGCGAAGGTAGCTTATTTGTTTTATCTAAGGCGGATCAAGTGGTTCCTTAAATTTCGATCGAGTTCATGATCGGCTGAATTGAGTACAATATTTCTGTTTTGTGATTCCTATTGGTTTGAAGGAAATGGCAGAATGTTAAAATGCCGTCATGTTTGATAACGTCTGCAAATTTCTCGCCGAAAACTTTTCTGAAGATTACGCCACTTGGTTGCTCGGTCGTCCCGTGACCTTGACCAAACTGAGTCCAACGGAATTATCGTTAGAACCGATTCGTGCCGATTCGCTCATTCTGGAACAATCGGAAGACCTGGTTTTACACCTAGAATTTCAGACCGAATCCGATGAAACAATGGGTTTTCGGATGCTGGACTATCGAGTTAGGGTTTATCGTCGTTTTCCGAATAAAACCATGCATCAGGTAGTGATTTATCTCAAACCGACAAATTCGGCATTGGTTCATCAGGATAGTTTTCAACTCGGAGAAACAATCCATCGCTATCGAGTTGTTCGTCTTTGGGAACAATCTTCGGATTTATTTTTAAGCAGTTTAGGTTTATTGCCTCTAGCGGTATTGACTCAAACTTCTGACCCTGCCCTAAAATTAAGGGAGGTTTCCGAGGTATTAGAGACCATCACCGATAATCGAGTGAAAGCGAATTTAATGACAGCAAGCTCGGTGTTTGGAGGGCTAGTTCTAAAACCTGAACTGATAAAAACAATTTTAAGGAGTGAAATTATGAAAGAATCAGCCGTTTATCAAGAAATTTTACAGGAGGGAGAACAGCTCGGTCTACTAAAAGGCGAACAGCTCGGTCTACTCAAGGGCAAGCTTGAAACAATCCCCCTACTCAAAAAATTGGGTTTATCGATCGCCGAAATTGCTGAAGAATTAAATATTGATATTACTTTAGTTGATCAGTTTGTGGCTAATCAGCATAATTAATTGTTCCCTAGACCCGATCGTAAAACAGGCTAAAATCAGCAAATACGTAAACTTGGGCGATCGCCCCCTAGCCACTGTGACTGAAGCCAAAAGTTATAAAGACACCGTCAACTTGCCTAAAACCCGTTTTGATATGCGGGCCAATGCTAGTCAGCGCGAGCCAGAAATCCAACACTATTGGCAAGAACAGCAAATTTACGAAACCTTAGCGGACAATAATCCCGAAGATCTGTTCGTGTTACACGATGGTCCGCCCTACGCCAATGGTTCTCTGCACATTGGCCATGCGCTGAATAAAGTATTAAAGGATATTATCAATAAATATAAACTATTGCGTGGTCATAAGGTACATTATGTACCTGGTTGGGACTGCCACGGTTTGCCCATTGAATTGAAAGTTCTGCAAAACCTAAAAAAAGACGAACGGGAAGGCTTAACCCCGATCGCCCTCCGGCAGAAAGCGAAAGAATTTGCTGTTAAAACCCAACAGGAGCAGGCGATCGCCTTTCAACGCTACGGCATTTGGGGAGATTGGCAACATCCTTATTTAACCCTGATGCCCGAATATGAAGCAGCCCAGATTGGCGTATTTGGCGCAATGGCCCTCAAAGGGTTTATTTATCGCGGTTTAAAACCCGTCCATTGGAGTCCTAGTTCCCGCACTGCCTTAGCAGAAGCCGAACTGGAATACCCAGAAGGTCACACTTCCCGTAGTATTTATGTTAGTTTTGCTGTCACCCAAGCCGGGGAAAAGGCAGCGGAAATTTTAGCGCCTTATTTAAAAGATTTAGGCGTTGCCATCTGGACGACTACCCCTTGGACTTTGCCGGGGAATTTGGCAGTGGCGTTGAATCCTGACTTAACCTATGCGGTGGTGGAAACGGAGGCGGCAATTTGTCAAAACCGCTATTTAATTGTGGCGGCGGATTTGGTTGATCGCCTGGGGGAAACTTTTGGCACGACGTTAACGGTACAAGCTACCTTCAAAGGGGCAGTGTTAGAAAATACCCTTTATCAACATCCTCTCTATAACCGCATTAGTCCGGTGGTAATCGGCGGGGATTATGTGACCACGGAATCAGGGACAGGCTTAGTTCATACTGCACCGGGTCACGGTCAAGAGGACTATATTGTCGGGCAACGCTGTGGTTTACCAATTTTGTCCCCAGTGGATGCGGCCGGGAATTTGACGGAAGAAGCGGGGGCATTTGCGGGCTTAAATGTTTTAAAAGATGCTAACGAAGCCATTATTACAGCCTTACAAACGGAAAAAGCCTTATTAAAAGAAGAGGCTTATCAACATAAATATCCCTACGATTGGCGCACCAAAAAACCGACAATTTTCCGGGCGACCGAACAGTGGTTTGCTTCTGTAGCCGGATTTCGGGATCAGGCTTTGGCGGCTATTAAAACCGTTAATTGGATTCCCGCCCAAGGGGAAAATCGCATTACTCCCATGGTCGGCGATCGGAGTGATTGGTGTATTTCCCGCCAACGCACCTGGGGGGTTCCCATTCCCGTTTTCTACGATGAAGAAACCAATGAGGCTCTGTTAACCGCTGAAACGATCAATTGTGTGCAACAGATTATTGCCGAAAAAGGATCAGATGCCTGGTGGGAATTATCGGTGGAAGACTTATTACCCGAAAGTTATCGCCATAATGGTCGTACCTATCGAAAAGGCCAAGATACGATGGATGTCTGGTTTGATTCCGGGTCATCCTGGGCAGCGGTGGCCAAAGCACGGCCAGAGTTAAAATATCCCGTCGATATGTATTTGGAAGGCTCCGACCAGCATCGGGGTTGGTTCCAGTCAAGTTTGTTGACCAGTGTGGCCGTCAACGGCATTGCCCCTTATACAACGGTGTTAACCCACGGCTTTGTACTGGATGAAAAGGGTCATAAAATGAGTAAGTCCCTAGGGAACGTAGTTGATCCCACTCAAATTATTAATGGTGGCAAAAACCAACAACAAGAACCGGCCTATGGCGCTGATGTGTTGCGGTTATGGGTGGCATCGGTGGACTATGCTAATGATGTTTCCATTGGGCAAACTATCCTCAAGCAATTGATGGATATTCGCAATAAAATTCGTAATACGGCCCGCTTTTTGCTGGGAAATTTACATGATTTTGATCCTCAAACGGATGCAGTTAGTTACGATGACTTGCCGGAATTAGACCGCTATATGCTGCATCGCATTAGTGAAGTTTTTACCGAAGTTACGGAAGCCTATGAGAGTTTCCAATTCTTTAAATTCTTCCAAACGGTGCAGAATTTCTGTGTGGTGGATTTGTCGAATTTTTACTTGGATATTGCCAAAGACCGGCTCTATATTTCCGCCTCCGATGCGGCCCGCCGTCGTAGTTGCCAAACGGTTTTATACATTGCTTTAGAGAATTTAACCAAGGCGATCGCCCCGGTCTTGTGTCATTTAGCGGAAGATATCTGGCAATTTTTACCCTACGAAAAGCCCTGTGAATCTGTATTTCAAGCGGGTTGGATCACCTTAAATCCACAATGGAATAAACTTGAATTAGCAAAGAAATGGAAGGAATTGCTTAATTTAAGAAGTGGTATCAACAAGAAAATTGAGAGCGAACGTAGTCAATCGGATGTAAAATTAGGTGCTTCTTTGGAAGCTTCACTACTCATATATGTTTCTAATTTAGAACTTTACCAACAGTTACAAGAATTAAATCCACCTAATAGTTTTCAGGGTAACGGTGTAGATGAACTCCGTTATATATTCTTAGTATCTAAAGTGACAATTACAAGCTCTAAGAGTGACTTTTTGAATGCTATTACCGATCCAGAAGATCATCAACAATTTGAAGATACATTGAATATAGCGGATTACTTTGGAAGTCCTGATGATAAGATTTACTATTTAGAGAGGGCTGATAAAAGTGGCAACCACAAATGTGATCGCTGTTGGAATTATTCTGATACTGTTGGCACATTTAAAGATGATCCCACTATCTGCGATCGCTGTGATGGGGCATTGAAAGGGGAATTTTAGATCCCGTTATTTGACGGCTTAATATCTTAAGCCCCTACGGTACATTCTATTATTATTGATGGATTAATAATCGCTATGTTGATTGTTTCTGCTACCTCGAATCTTGCCAAACTCTATGAAACTGATCCGACTCTCTGGCTAGAGAAAACGATTGAATGTTTAAAAAGTGATCGCCTAGATCAACTAGATATTGAAAATCTGATCGAGGAGTTAGAAAATTTGAGTAAACGGGATAAAAATAAAGCGGCTAGTCTATTAGAGCAGATTATTCGACATCTCTTATTGTTACAATACTGGTCAGAAGAATATGACAATAATGCCTCTCATTGGGAAGCCGAAATAGATAGTTTTCGGACTCAGTTAAGACGACATTTAACGACAACATTATATCAATATCTTGAACAGGAGTTAGAGAGCATTTATCAAGATGCTTTACGATATACCATGAAGAAAACGCGATCGAAACGGTTTCCTCCCCATTGTGGCTATTGTTTAGAGAAGTTACTGGATGCAAACTGGTTACCCTAACTAAAAAGATGAGAATCATGCTGATAGGCGCGGACACCTTCCAACATGATTCAATAATTGGTGATCGCTATCTAGTCAATATAGAAAAGTGCGTAGAAAAAACAAATATTTCGATATACTGAATGAATTAATTGGGCGAAATTGACCGATGACACTTGCAACCGACCGTCCGATTCAACAGAAGCCGCTCAACTTCAACGAATTTCTAGCCTGTTATGATGGCGACAATCGTTATGAACTGATTGATGGGGAGGTATTTGATTGGGAACCAACGGGTTCACATGAGGAAGTTGCGGCTTTTATTACAACAAAAGTTTGCGTCCAGATTGACCAAATGGATTTGCCTTTGTTTGTCCTTCAGCGAGGACTATTGCGCCCTGCTAACGCTGGAATGACAGCATTTCGCCCTGATGTGGCAGTGGGGGATCGTCGTGAGTTGATTAAAGAGCCGCTCTGGGGTAGTCAGTCTCTCCTAACATTAGGCAGTTCGATTAAATTTGTGGCAGAAGTTGTTAGTAATAATTGGCAAAATGATTATGCGCGTAAAGTTGAAGATTATGCCGTTTTAGGGATTCCTGAATATTGGATGGCGGACTATGCTGGATTGGGGGGGATTCGACACATTGGCAAGTCAAAACTACCCACTCTTTCTATTTGTACGCTGGTAGATGGGAAATATGATATTCAGCAAGTGCGCGGTAATCAAAGCATTGTTTCGACCACATTTCCTGGACTGAAATTAACAGCCGAACAAGTTTTAGGTACTACTGGCTAATTTTATTTATCTTCGGCGATCGCTGTTGGCATTATTCTGACACCGTTGGTACATTTAAAGACGATCCCACTATCTGCCATCTGCGATCGCTGTGTGAGTGCATTAAAAGGAGAGTTTTAAGGTTGCTCGTTATTTTGCCGAGATCTAGCTTAAATTGACTATCTCAATGGGCTTCTAAAATCCCTTCTGCATCATTGGCGATCGCCCGTAATTGATCCAGAATTTCAGGGTTAGCTGATTGCCATAGTCCCCGTTGATTAGCTTCTAATAATCGCTCTGCCATGTCCCGCAATGCCCAAGGATTATGGGTTTGAATGAATTGCTGCACTTGGCGATCGAGTAAATAAGCCTGAGCCACCCCGTCATACATAAAATCCGCCACACAATGGGCCGTAGCATCATAGGCAAATAAATAATCCACCGTTGCTGCCATTTCAAACGCTCCTTTATAACCGTGGCGCATCACTCCTTCAATCCATTTCGGATTTACCACACGGGAACGATAAACCTTGGCAATTTCTTCTGTTAATAACTTCACTTTAGGACGACTGGGATTGGCATTATCCCCAAAATAAACGGTGGGATTTTGTCCTGTTAATGAGCGCACGGCGGCAGTTAATCCCCCTTGAAACTGATAGTAATCATCGGAATCTAAAAGATCATGTTCGCGGTTGTCTTGGTTGTGTAAAACAATTTGTAAATTTTGTAAGCGTTGGGCAAATACTTCCGGCTGACTGTGACCAATGCCCTGGCGATCGTAAGCGTAACAACTCCAATTCATGTACGCTCGTGCTAAATCCCCATCATCTTGCCAGTTTTGTGCCTCAATTAATCCCTGCAATCCTGCACCATAAGCCCCCGGTTTTGAGCCAAAAATCCGATAGGTTGCGCGGGTTTGGGCTTGGTCTGGGGTTAATCCTTGGGCTTGCCATTGTTGAGTTTCCTGTTTGACTTTGGCGGCTAACGGATTCATCTCAGGCGGTTCATCCAAGTCAGCGACGGCGGCGATCGCCTGGTTGAGAAAGTCCACCAGATTGGGGAATCCATCCCGAAAAAACCCCGAAATTCGGACTGTTACATCGACGCGAGGCCGTTGCAAAATCGTCAGGGGTAAAATTTCAAAGTCAATAATGCGCCGCGATCGCCCATCCCAAACGGGTTGAACCCCCAATAATGCCAGCACTTGGGCAATGTCATCTCCCCCCGTCCGCATGGTGGAAGTGCCCCAAATGGAAATCGCCAGGGTTTGGGGATAGTCGCCGTTGTCTTGGGTGTAGCGTTCGATCAAGGTTGCCGCTGCCCGCCGCCCAATATCCCAGGCGGTTTCTGTGGGAATGGCCCGGATATCAACAGAATAAAAATTGCGTCCGGTGGGTAAAACATCTGGTCTACCTCGGCTCGGCGCTCCGGCGGCTCCACTGGGAATAAATTCACCGTCTAAGCCTTTCAGTAAATTGGTAATTTCCTGGGGGGTTTGGTTCAATAACGGTAATAAGATTTGGGCAATCCAGCTTAGGGAATTTTGGGTCTGTGCTCCTGGGGTAAATTGTTCAGTCCAATGGGGGCAACTAGCAGCATTGTCATTGTCGTTTTTAGGCGTGGAAGTCATGGATCGGGTTAATGGTTAAATTTCAGCGGGATTAATGCCTAGTTCTTGTAATTTTGAGGCTAGGCGATCGGCTCGATTCTTTTCCTGCTGAGCGTAGCGAGACAACTCGATGGTGGTTAAGAATGATCGCCCGTCGGGGTAATAAATCTCTAGGGTTTCCGCCGTCATTACGAAACGAATCCCCAATAAAGGACTTGTCCAATCTTCTATTCCTTCAATGACTTGCAGTTCATCATCCTGCCGTTGGAGTCCGATTAATTCGTGGCGATCGGGATCATAAATGTAATATTCATTGACACCATGGTGTTCATAGAATTTTAATTTGCGAATCATCTCTTTTTGGGAATTACCCGGCGAGAAAATTTCAAACACTACTTGGGGGGCGATGTTTTCTTCTTGCCATTGTCGATAGGAACCGCGTTTACCTTTAGGACGACCAAATACCACAAATACATCAGGCGCAACCCGCACAGTGGGCTGTCCTTCCACGGGATACCAGAGTAAATCCCCGGCAACAAACACCGTTGGATCATCCGCAAATAGACATTCCAAATTTTCTTTAATTAAAACAATCCACTGAAATTGTTCCGTATTGTCTGCCATCGGTTGACCATCACTGTCGGGGTAGTGAATGTTGCGTTCTAAGGAAATAACCATCGTATTGGGGGAGTTATGGGGCTATTTAGCTTTGATTCTAACCTGTTGAATTAGGTTGAATTATCTCCTGTCATCCTCTGCTGTCACCAATTTTGCCACCAAAGTTTTAGCAATTTCTTCTAATATTTCTACCACATCGCCCCCAATCCGACAGGTTTTGAGTTGATGGGCGAGTGCGGATTTGCCTTGGTTAATTAACTGATTTTCAACATCTTTTGATAGGGTAAAAGGCTGATCTAAGGGATCTAAAATGGGGTCAAAATCGATGCCCAAATCTACGGCGATCGCCTGGGTTAAACCTAATCGTTGATAATGGGGCGATCGGGCAATGCTAATGGTGAGATCCCGCAATTGTTCCGCTGGGGGAATTTGACCGAGAATGTGTAACCCATCCCGAATTTGGGCTTCTTTTAATTCACATAAATAACTATCGGCAACGGTTAACAAGGGACTGAGATCTTTTAAGTTGGGTAATTCTAAACCTAAATCTTGATTTAATTGGCTGTCTTGAAATAGCTGTCGTAGGCGATCGCCAATGGTGGGTAAACGAGTGGAATCAAGGTTTTGGGCTTCGTAATATTCATCAATTAAAGCCTCTAATTTTTCCAAATCGCCATACAATTCAGCACGGGTCAAGGGGGGCATTAAATGGTCAATAATGCAGGCATGGGCGCGACGTTTTGCTTGGGTTCCTTCCCCTGGATCATTAACAATAAAGGGATAAAAATGAGGTAAGGGCGCAAGGGCAATTTCAGGATAACAATGGTCAGATAAAACTACACTTTTACCGGGTAACCATTCCAAATTTCCGTGTTTTCCTAAATGGATAACCGCATGGGCTTGAAAATCCTGGCTTAACCATAAATAAAAGGCTAAATAATGTAACGTGGGTTCCAAATCCGGCGCGTGATAATTCAAACTGGGATCGCGGTCATAGCCCCGTGACGGTTGAATCCCGACAAAAATATTGCCTAACTGAATCCCACTAACCGCAATAAATTTGGGTAACTGCTCCCACTCTTCCCGTTCTCGCCATCGCGTCCCCATTGCTTGTTGAATTGCTAATGGTAATTGATGGAAAAAGTCCCAGACTTGCTGAGTGGAAATCTGCTGGTAAATACGGCGATCGCCAAATAATTCTTGATCATTAGTGACACCTGTGGTTAATTGAAGAATCAAATCTTGGGTATGACTAGGAATTTCAGTAATGCCATAACCCACTGATTGCAAAGCCTGTAAAACCGCTAAACAACTAGCCGGAGTATCCAAACCAACGCCATTGGCCAGTCGTCCGTCTTTATTGGGATAATTGGCTAAAATCAGGGCAATTTTACGATTTTCAACCGAAGTTTGGGCACAGCGAATAATATTGCGAGTTAACTGAGCAACCCATTCAATCCGGTCTGGTTCCGGCTCATAGACCACCACCTCCGTTTCCAATTGGGGATGGCGAGTTTGCACCGCTTTAAAGGAAATCGCCCGCGTAATAATCCGTCCGTCTATCTCTGGTAAGGCCACATTCATTGCCAAATCCCTGGGATTGAGTCCTCGCAGACTGTCTTGCCACTGTTCCCGATTGCCACCACTTAAAATGACTTGCAACACCGGCACATTCAAGGTTTGCCAGAGGGGAATAATTTCTGTACTGCCCGCTTCCCGTTGTAGTTTGGCGAGGGAAAAACTGGTGGTATTTAAAATAGCTGCCAAGGGAGTGTCTAGGTTCTTTAAAATTGCCAAGATTTCTGTTTGGACATCGAGTTCTCGCAACGAAGAAACATAAATGGCGATCGCCATTAACCCTTGTTTTTCTAAGGCATGGCAAAGGGCATCAATGGGAGCCGTGTTACCCGCAAGGTAATGGGAACGGTAAAAGAGAATGGCAACAGTCGCTGATAGTTTTGGGTTCAAAATAATCCTTGATATTTGATCGCCATAATCCCCTCAGTTTGCGACAATAAGGGCTAACTGTGCCCAATCATCGAGCCTCATTACTTCGCTGAGTTGAATTTGGATTTATGACCATGTTAGCCACGCCCCAAGCGCCGATCGCCCCTGAATTTGACACCACCATCCATCGCCGTAAAACCCGCCCGGTTCCCGTGGGAAATGTGATTATCGGCGGCGGCAATCCCGTCGTGGTGCAATCCATGATCAACGAAGATACCCTCGACATTGATGGATCGGTCGCAGGCATTCGTCGCCTCCATGAAATTGGCTGTGAAATTGTGCGGGTAACAGTGCCCAGCATGGCCCACGCCAAGGCATTAGCTGATATTAAGCAAAAATTATTGGCGACCTATCAACCCGTTCCCCTCGTCGCTGACGTTCACCACAACGGCATGAAAATTGCCCTCGAAGTAGCCAAACATGTGGATAAGGTACGGATCAATCCGGGACTGTATGTGTTTGAAAAACCCGATGCCCAGCGGGACGGTTATACAGAGGCGGAATTTGCCGATATTGGGGATAAAATCCGCGAAACCTTAGAACCTTTGGTGGTATCTCTGCGGGATCAGGGGAAATCAATGCGGATCGGGGTGAATCACGGTTCCCTCTCGGAGCGGATGTTGTTTACCTATGGCGATACCCCGGAAGGGATGGTGCAATCGGCGATCGAATTTATCAAAATTTGTGAATCCTTGGACTTTCGTAATTTAGTTGTTTCCATGAAAGCGTCACGGGTTCCCGTCATGCTGGCCGCCTACCGTTTGATGGTCAAACGCATGGATGATTTAGCCATGGATTATCCGTTGCATTTAGGGGTAACCGAAGCCGGAGACGGGGAATATGGCCGGATTAAATCCACTGCGGGCATTGCAACTTTGTTGGCGGACGGTATCGGCGATACGATTCGGGTTTCCTTAACGGAAGCGCCAGAAAAAGAAATTCCTGTGTGCTACAGCATTTTGCAGGCGTTGGGGTTACGGAAAACCATGGTGGAATATGTCGCCTGTCCGTCCTGTGGCCGTACCCTATTTAACTTAGAAGATGTGTTGCACGAAGTCCGAGAAGCCACGAAACACCTGACGGGTTTAGATATTGCGGTGATGGGTTGCATCGTCAATGGCCCTGGCGAAATGGCAGACGCGGACTATGGTTATGTGGGCAAACAGGCGGGCTACATTGCTTTGTATCGGGGACGGGAGGAAATTAAGCGGGTTCCTGAAGCGAATGGGGTGGAGGAGTTGATTAACCTGATTAAAGCGGATGGTCGCTGGGTTGATCCGTAGGGGTCTTGAGATTGCGCCGGATGGGCTGGGGGTCTTAGGGGGAGCAACGGCGATCGCCACTGGCCACCTTGCTAGAAATTTGGGTTAACAGTATTTGATCCTTCACCGAGGGGGCTGCGCTTGCGTTGGGAACTCTATTACGGTTACTATCTGCCAAGACTATTTACCTAATGTGCTAACCCTACTCCCGCTCAAAAGCAGCGCATGACAATCCGCTGAGTGAATTACTGCTCGTTGTTGCCCTGAACTGAAGGGTTACGATTCGAGCCAACAGGATTCGTTAAGCGGTTATTCGAGTTGAGAAATCCCTATGTCACGATTGTCTGGTTTTGTTCTTACTTTTCTGTCGGTTTTATTAACAAGTCTGCCAGCGATGGCGGGTCAATTGGTTAATTGGAATTTTAATGCGTCCCAAAACCGACTCACGTTTTATACCAATGCGCGGGTACAGCCGACAGCACAATTAATCCCTAATCCAACCCGCATTGTGGTGGATTTACCCGGTACGACCCTAAGTGGCCCAACGGTTCGCCAAGGAGGAGGCGGCAAGGTAAAAGAGATTCGCATTGGTTCCCCAGACGGTTTGACGACGCGGGTGGTGATTGAGTTGGACGCGGGTTATACCGTTGATCCCCAAAAGGTGAAGGTACGGGGGATTACGCCGACCCAATGGGTGGTGGAGTTACCGACACCGGAGTTAGTCCCCGCCGGGACGAATGCTGCTCCCAGTCAAAATAATTCCGTTAGTCCCCGGAGTGCTTTGCCCACAGGCAGTCAGGATGTGCAGGTTACGGCCAGCGGTTTGTTTGTGAGGTTGGATAAAAATGGCAGCAATAATCAACTCAAAATTAAGCCCAATTCCCGCAAAAAGACTGTTGAGTTTGAGTTAGGTGGGGCGGTTTTACCCCAAGGGCTAGCAGGACAATCCCTGCCGATTAATCAGTTTGGGGTGAATGAAATTCAGTTTTCTGAGCCGGGAACCGATCCGCGTTTGTCCTTAGTGTTAGGGGAGGCCGGCGTTAGTTGGAATGCCCATTACATTCGCATCGGGGGAGGCATTGTTCTGCTCCCAAAGCAGGGTAGCCGGTCTCAGGGGTCAACGGGGACTTTGAGATCGGAGTCTGCTTCGATAGGTATGGGGTCGTCACAGGTGGACGAAGCATCCCAGGGATCGGCGACTTTAACCTCATCCACAACGACGGTAGCCCAGTCCCAACGGTTATCGGGTCGTAATTTGGCCACCATTACGGCCATCGATATTACCCGGGATGATAGTCAGCTCCTGATTCGGGGCGATCGCCCCATTACGGCCCGAGGTACGCTGAATCGACTAACGGGCAATTATGAAATTCGCCTTGATCGTGCCCAACTTGCCCAACAATTCCAGGGGCCAAAACTAGACAGTAACGGCCCTATTTATCAACTCAATATTCGTCAAGAAACCCCAGAGACGGTGTTGGTCATTGTCCAAGCCGGTTCGGGTAGACGCTTTGGCCGCTTATTTCGCTCTGGGGGAACCCTATACGCCCTAGAGTTGATCCCCGATGCGACGGCCATACGCCCTGGTTCTCGCCCTGGTCAACCCATCCAGACAGGGGATCAAATTCCCATTGCGATTATTCCGCCGCCCCCCGTCTCCCAACCAAGCTTTCCCTCGAATATCACCCGGCCTTCGTTACCCCCGGCCAATTTACCGAGGGTTCCCCAGGGTAGTCGTTTAGTCTTTATTGATCCCGGCCACGGCGGCAAAGATCCAGGGGCGATCGGTCTAGGGGGGGTGCAGGAAAAAGACGTTATTATGCCGATTTCCCAATACGTTACCCAGTATTTGGAGCAACAGGGGGTTAGGGTCTTAATGGCTCGCACCAGTGATTATTTTGTGAGCCTGCAAGGACGGACGGACATGGCTAACCGGGCCGGGGCAGATTTATTTGTCAGTATCCATGCCAATTCCATGGGCCAAGGACGGCCAGATGTGAGTGGTTTTGAGATTTATTACTTTGGCAACCCAGGGTTGTCCCAGGCAATCCACCGCAATGTGATTCGGTCAGTGGATGTCAAAGACCGGGGCATCCGCAAAGCACGGTTTTATGTGTTGCGAAATTCCCGAATGCCTTCCACGTTGATTGAAACTGGCTTTGTCACAGGTTACGAAGATAATGCAAAATTGACTAATCCAGCCTATCAGCAACAGATGGCCCAGGCGATCGCCAGGGGAATTTTGGAATATTTGCAACAAAGATAAAGCTGGTACGTCTCTTAAGTTCAAATTCAACAAAACCTGACTTTAATGAAGACGTAAGCCCCTGAATCCTATTTACTTCCCTTGTTATTCGTGTTTCAATAGCAAGCATCTTTCTTTGATAACCAGATATAGTCCCATAAACAATGCGTGAGCCCCAGCGTAGCCGAATTGGCGTTTTTGATAGTGGTGTGGGGGGGTTAACCGTTTTACGCGAGCTTTATCGACAATTACCTAAGGAATCTATTCTTTACTTTGGCGATACAGCACGGCTACCTTACGGCAACAGATCCCCGCAAGAAATTATTCAGTATGTGCGAGAAATCCTAACCTGGATGGCAGAAGAACCAGTAAAAATGGTGATTATGGCCTGCAACACCAGTTCTGCCCTCGCCCTCGAAACAGTTCAACAGGAGTTTGACGTTCCCATTTTGGGGGTTATTTTACCGGGGGCCCGCGCGGCTGTCCGGCAGGGTAATCGCATTGGCGTGATTTCAACCCCAGCAACGGCGGCGAGTAATGCCTACCGCAATGCGATTCACGAAATTAATCCAGCAGCGGCGGTTTTTCAAATCGGTTGCCCAGAATTTGTGCCTCTCATTGAGCAAAATCGTATCTATGAGCCCTATACCCTCAAGGTAGTCCAACGTTATCTTCAGCCCCTGTTGGAGGCGGAGATTGACACCCTTGTATTTGGTTGTACCCATTACCAACATTTAACGCCGGTGTTTCGCCAAATTTTGCCGAAGCAGATTCGGTTAGTTGATCCCGCTAGTTATGTGGTCAAAGCGGCCCGTCAGGAACTAGAGGTGATGGGGTTGCGTAACTCAGAAATGTCTGTGGCGACCCATTTCACGGTCAGCGGTTGTCCCCAACAGTTTGCCCAGTTGTCCCGACAATGGCTTGGATTTTCCCCCATTGTGGAGCAGATTCAATTGCCAACCCTGACCCCCTGGTCTTCTCCTTTGCCTTTGGAAGTGCGGGATTAGTCGAGAATCAGTGCTTTGAAGAATTTTATGACGATCGCCCTTGATTAAAATGGCGATCATTTTTTATGGGGCGATCGCCAGCTTGCAATCCCCCGTTCGGGCGGGTAACAATGGATAGTCTGTATATTTTGCGTGATATTACTGCCCTATGACCGTTGCTACTCCCCTGTCACCGTTGAGCCAAATCAGTCGTCCAGCGATTAAACTTCTGGCGGATCTGCGTTTGGCGATCGTCTTATTATTGTTGATTGCAGCGTTTAGTATCAGCGGCACGGTGATTGAGCAGGGGGAAACCTTAGGGTTTTACCAACAAAATTATCCCGATGATCCGGCCTTATTTGGATTTCTCAGTTGGCAAGTAATTTTACAACTTGGCTTGAACCATGTCTATCGGACTTGGTGGTTTTTAGCCCTACTCGTTTTATTCGGATCGAGTTTAACCGCTTGCACCTTTAACCGCCAATTTCCCGCCTTAAAAGCCGCCCGACGCTGGCAGTTTTACCAACAACCCCGACAATTTCAAAAACTGGCCCTGAGTACCTCTCTGCCCAATGGAGATCTAAGCCAATTTTCCGAAAAATTAGCCCAAAAAGGCTATCGAGTTTTCCAAGAAAACAATAGTCTTTATGCCCGTAAAGGATTAGTGGGTAAAATTGGCCCAATTATTGTCCATGCCGCCATGTTGATTATTTTAGGGGGGGCAATCTGGGGCGCATTATCCGGCTTTTTTGCCCAACAAATGGCCCCCAGTGGCACCAGTTTTAAAGTTGAAAATATTATTGAAGCAGGGCCCTTATCCGCATCTCAAATCCCCAAAGATTGGGGCATTAAAGTTAATCGTTTTTGGATTGATTACACTCCCAACGGCGTTATTGATCAGTTTTACTCCGATCTATCGGTGGTGAATAATGAGGGGCAAGAATTAGACCGTCAAACCATTTCAGTTAATCACCCCCTCCGTTATCAAGGAGTTACCTTTTATCAAACCAATTGGGGCATTGCTGGGGTCAAAGTTCAAATTAATAACAGTCCCATTTTGCAATTACCCATGGCTCCTTTACCGACCCAAAACGGCGGGCAATTATGGGGAGCTTATATTCCCACTAAAACCGATCTGAGTGACGGGGTCGCGTTATTAGTCAAGGATTTACAGGGGACGATGATTGTTTATGACCAAAAGGGAGAGTTAGCCAATGCGGTGCGGGAAGGCTCGGAACTGGAGGTTAACGGCGTAACTTTGAAAATCAAAGAGTTGGTTGGTAGCACTGGTTTACAAATTAAAGCCGATCCGGGTATTCCCTTTGTTTATGCTGGCTTTGGGCTATTGATGTTGGGGGTAATGATGAGTTATGTGTCCCATTCCCAAGTCTGGGTTTTGGCCCACAGTGAAGGCGATGATAGTGCTGACAATGCTCAGCTTTATGTGGGGGGACGAACCAACCGCGCCCAAGTTACCTTTGAGCGGGAGTTATTGGCAATTATTGAGCAAACCCAAACAATGCCTAGGGAAAAAGCGTGATCCTTTATTCAGTTAAACTTCACAAAATAATAATATCCCTCAAATCAAAATGGGGATAAATTGATAAATTAAAGGCGAGATCGAACAGTTTTTCTAAGCCTGTAGAGTTAACTGAACCAGATCAAGATTTTATTGTTACTTAATTGCCGAAGTCATCATGTCGATCACCCCAGATTGGGTAAAATCTGCTGTTTTTTATCAAATTTTTCCTGACCGCTTTGCCATTGGCCAAAAAACGCCAATTGCTGCCGCTAGTCAGCCTAGACTGGAAGCCTGGGATGCGCCACCGACCCCCCAGGGTTATAAAGGCGGTAATTTGTGGGGCATTATCGAAAAGCTGGATTATTTAGAGAATTTAGGCATTACGGCGATTTATTTGACTCCCATTTTTCAATCGGCCTGTAATCACCGTTATCACACCCACGATTACTACCAAGTTGATCCGTTGTTGGGGGGCAATGAGGCCTTAGCTGCGTTATTGGTCGCTGCCCATGATCGAGCCATGAAGGTGGTTTTGGATGGGGTATTTAACCATGCCAGTCGCGGTTTTTTCTTTTTTAACGACATTTTAGAAAATGGCCCCCATTCTCCTGGGTTGGATTGGTTTCACGTTGAAGCTTGGCCCTTGTCGGCCTATGACAGTTCTTTACCGGCCAATTATCGCGGTTGGATCGATTTGCGGGCTTTGCCCCAGTTCAATCATAACAATCCTGATGTGCGGGAATATTTCTCATTCCAATTGATTGTGTGTTTTGTGTAAAAAAGAGAGAAAATGGGGATATAGCAATCGAAGATGAAAGAGGTAGATAGGAGCAAGTCACCCCCGACCGTTCCAGGAGACAAGACAATTTGTCTTCCCATAGC
>Ga0315905_10002326_pt1 | contig 20034 bp, 18 predicted proteins | sample LakEriMetagenome_5_FD_203522 | JGI IMG/M metagenome (GOLD analysis project Ga0315905, IMG submission 203522) | Freshwater fungal communities from buoy surface, Lake Erie, Ohio, United States - Buoy 4 MA121 | ecosystem: Environmental > Aquatic > Freshwater > Lake | place: USA: Lake Erie, Ohio... | reverse complement strand
TGTGCTCCGCCACAGTTTTGCCACCCATCTTACCAGCAATGGGGCTGAACTCAATGCCGTCAAAGAGTTGCTTGGACACAGCAGTTTGGCTGCCACACAGGTGTATACCCACAACAGCATAGAAAGGCTGCGTGACATTCACAAGAAGGCACATCCCAAAGGATGATTTTTGTCATTTTAAGAAAACTTTATTTTGAAAGGGGGCTGGCTGTTCGTAACTTATGGTTGTTGATTTTATTACTCAAAACTCTCTAAAAATCAAGCCATGACGGTAAATATTCACAATGTGCATTTTGAGGCTGATCTAAAACTCATCGAACATGTCAACAAGAAGATCAGCAAGCTGGAGAATCACCACGACAGGATCATGAAGGTGGATGTATTTTTAAAATTGGACAATGTCATGCACCAGATCAAGGATAAAGTGGCAGAGATCAGGGTCAAAATCCCCAAGAATGAATTGTTCGTAAAACAAAGCACCAAATCCTTTGAAGAGTCTTTTGATATGGCGCTGGATTCCATGCTGATACAGCTCAAAAAGGCCAAGGAAAAGCAGCTGGCATGAGGAGCTGAAATATTTCCAAAAAATTAGGAACAAAATTTTTGCATTTGACATTTTCCATTACCTTTGCCTTCCCTAAAAAATAGGGGAGTTCTTTGTTTAACATAGGTGTAACATCGGGGAAGTCAAACCCATGATTCCGCATCATTAAGCCAGAGTAGCTCAGCTGGTAGAGCAGCTGATTTGTAATCAGCTGGTCGGGGGTTCGAGTCCCTTCTCTGGCTCAGTATTGGTGAATTGGGCAGGTTCCAGAGCGGCCAAATGGGGCGGACTGTAAATCCGCTGTCTTTCGACTTCAGTGGTTCGAATCCACTCCTGCCCACATTTCTCCATTGATCTGTGGAAGGACTTTTGATCAATGTTACACATGCGGGAGTAGCTCAGTTGGTAGAGCGATAGCCTTCCAAGCTATAGGTCGCGGGTTCGAGCCTCGTCTCCCGCTCATCACCGCCTAGCTGTGCGGTAATTGCCGTTGTAGCTCAGTGGTAGAGCACTTCCTTGGTAAGGAAGAGGTCGTGAGTTCAATTCTCATCAACGGCTCCATTCCCTGCCAGGGAAAAAACTTTTGAATATCGCCCAAAGTGAATAACTTTGCGGCCGTTCAATAGATAACAAAGTAAAAACAAACAAAAACGGATAACAATGTCTAAAGAGACCTTCAAGCGGGACAAACCGCACGTAAACATTGGTACCATTGGCCACGTTGACCATGGTAAAACCACTTTGACTGCAGCTATTACCGACATCCTTTCAAAAAAGGGTCTCGCACAAGCCAAGAAGTATGATGAGATCGATGGAGCTCCTGAAGAAAAAGAAAGGGGTATCACCATCAATACCGCTCACGTTGAATACGAAACTGATACACGTCACTATGCGCACGTTGACTGTCCAGGTCACGCCGACTACGTGAAAAACATGATCACCGGTGCTGCCCAAATGGATGGAGCCATCCTCGTGGTAGCTGCTACCGATGGTCCTATGCCCCAAACCAAGGAGCACATCCTTCTTGCTCGTCAGGTAGGTGTTCCCCGTATTGTTGTATTCATGAACAAGGTTGACCTTGTTGATGACATGGAACTGTTGGAACTCGTTGAAATGGAGATCCGTGAGGAACTCACCAAGCGTGGTTTCGATGGCGACAACACTCCCATCATCAAAGGTTCCGCTACCGGTGCCCTTGCAGGTGAAGAGAAGTGGGTAGCTACCGTGAATGAACTCATGGATGCTGTTGACGCTTACATTCCATTGCCTCCCCGCCCAGTTGATATGGCGTTCCTGATGTCTGTAGAAGACGTATTCACCATCACTGGTCGTGGTACTGTTGCTACAGGTCGTATCGAGCGCGGTAGGATCAAAGTAGGTGAAGGTGTTGAGATCGTAGGTATGCAGGAAGACAAGCTCACTTCAACCGTTACAGGTGTTGAGATGTTCCGCAAACTCCTTGACGAAGGTGAAGCTGGTGACAACGCCGGTCTCCTCCTCCGTGGTATTGAGAAAAGCCAGATCCGTCGTGGTATGGTTATCTGTAAGCCTGGTTCCATCACTCCACACACTGAATTCAACGGTGAAGTGTACGTGTTGAGCAAGGACGAAGGTGGCCGTCACACTCCATTCTTCAACAAATACCGTCCTCAGTTCTACTTCCGTACTACAGACGTAACCGGAGAGTGCGAACTTCCTGCAGGAACTGAAATGGTAATGCCTGGTGACAACATCAACCTGAAAGTGAAGTTGATCCAGCCTATCGCCATGGAAAAAGGTCTGAAATTCGCGATCCGCGAAGGTGGCCGTACCGTAGGTGCTGGTCAGGTGACTGAAATCCTGAAATAAGCCTTTATGGCTTTCCTTTAACGAGGATTAGCCTCAAAGCATACATGTGACAAAGTACCTGGGTTCAAATCCGGGTACTTTGTTTCTTAAGAACGGGCATAGTTCAATGGTAGAATAGAGGTCTCCAAAACCTTTGATCTGGGTTCGAATCCTAGTGCCCGTGCAAATGAAAACTTTGCTATCTTAGCAAACTCCGTTTCAAAAAAAACAAAATGAACAAGATCCAGACATACTTCAAGGACTCCTACAGGGAGTTGATGGAAAAAGTGACCTGGCCAAACTGGCAGCAACTTCAGCAATCAACCATGATCGTGTTGGTGGCCACCTTGGTGATCACCGCCATCGTATGGGTACTTGATCTCGGAAGCAGTTCCATTCTTAAATTCGTTTATTCATTGTTCAAGTAATGGAAACAACTACACAGCAAGAAACAAAGTGGTATGTCCTTCGCGTGATCAGTGGCAAGGAAAAGAAGGTTAAGGAATACCTGGACAAAGATATCATGCGCAACGGTTGGGATACTGTTATCAAACAGATCTTCCTTCCTGTAGAAAAGGTATACAAGGTGCAGAATGGCAAAAAGGTAATGCGCGAAAGAAACTTTTATCCTGGTTATGTCATGATCGAATGTGCGGGTGGAAAGCTGCATGATGATATCATCTCTGCAATCAAGAATACAACCAATGTGATTCACTTCCTCGGAAAGGAAAACCCCATCGCACTGCGCAAAGCTGAAGTAAACAAGATGTTGGGTAAGATCGACGAAATGAGCGACGCAGGAGGTATGATCATGAGCGAGCCTTTCATCATCGGTGAAACCATCAAGATCGTTGACGGACCGTTTAATGATTTCAATGGTGTTATTGAAGAGGTGAATGATGAAAAGAAAAAACTGAAAGTGACGGTGAAAATATTTGGCAGGTCAACACCGGTTGAATTGAACTACATGCAGGTAGAAAAAATCTCCTGATCACTGAATGAATAAATAAAAAAAGACAGCATATGCTGTCTTTTTTTTATGCGTGTTTGATAGATCAATTGGTAGATCCTTCCGCAGCAGGGGGAGTTTCTGTAAATGGCAACTCTACGGCAACTGGGGTAGGAGCAGGAGCTGGAGCTGGTGCCGGTGCAACAACGGGAGCTGGCTTTTTGGCCACAGGCTTTTTGGCTGCAGGTTTTTTGGCTACCACTTTTTTAGCTGCTTTCTTAGGTGCCGCTTTTTTTACAACCTTCTTCGCTGCTTTTTTGGGTGCTGCTTTTTTCACTACCTTCTTGGCTGCTTTCTTGGGTGCTGCTTTTTTCGCTGCTTTCTTAGGTGCCGCTTTTTTTACAACCTTCTTGGCTGCCTTTTTGGGTGCTGCTTTTTTCACCACTTTTTTAGCTGCTTTTTTGGGGGCTGCTTTTTTTACGACTTTCTTGGCTGCTTTTTTAGGAGCTGCTTTTTTTACTGCTTTTTTAGCCACTTTTTTCGCAGCTGCTTTTTTAGCAGGCTTTTTGGCTGATTTTTTTGCTGATGCCATGGTGTGGAATTTTAGAGAATTTTGAAGTTTTTTGTTATGAATTGAAAATTACCAAATAAAATAATTGAATGGATGTATTCTTTTCAACAAATATTTTCAGGGGTTCCTATTGAAAATTTGTGAAGAGTCCCTTACCTTTGCAGCCCCAATCGAAAGTTCTTTATTTTGAATGGACATGGGAGTTTCGGTAAAATGCCGGAACGCTATCACCAAAAAACAATTTAATATGGCTAAGGAAATTTCTGGCTACGTTAAGTTGCAGGTTAAAGGCGGTCAAGCCAATCCTGCACCACCTGTAGGCCCTGCACTGGGTTCGAAGGGTGTCAACATCATGGAGTTCTGCAAGCAGTTCAATGCCAGGACGCAAGACAAAATGGGAAAAGTTCTTCCTGTTTTGATCACAGTTTACTCCGACAAATCTTTTGATTTCATCATCAAGACTCCACCCGCAGCTGTACAGTTGCTGGAGGCAGCCAAGCTTCAAAGTGGTTCCAAAGAACCTAACCGTCAGAAAGTCGGTAAGGTAACCTGGGCACAGGTAGAGGCCATTGCCAAGGATAAGATGCCCGATCTCAACTGCTTCACATTGGAAAGCGCCATGAGCATGGTTGCCGGTACAGCCCGCAGCATGGGTATCACATTGGATGGCAAAGCCCCCTGGGAAAATTAATTGATCACACCTTAAAAGCTTATTAAGATGGGAATCACAAAGAAAAGAAAAGCTGTAGCAGGCAAAGTGGATGAAAAAAAGATCTATTCACTTGCTGAAGCAACAGGACTCGTAAAAGACATCAATTGTACAAAATTTGATAGTTCAGTAGACCTTCATGTAAGGTTGGGTGTTGATCCAAAGAAAGCTGATCAGGCTGTTCGTGGTACGGTTACCCTCCCTCATGGCACAGGTAAGACCAAGAAAGTATTGGTACTCTGCACTCCTGACAAGGAAGCGGAAGCCAATGCAGCCGGCGCTGACCATGTTGGTCTGGATGAATTTATTCAGAAGATCGAATCGGGTTGGACCGATATCGATGTCATCATTGCAACTCCTGCCGTCATGCCCAAAATCGGTAAGCTGGGTAAAGTATTGGGTCCTCGTAACCTGATGCCCAACCCCAAGACCGGAACTGTGACCAATGATGTTGCTGCTGCCATCAAGGATGTAAAAGCTGGTAAAGTTGCTTTCAAAGTTGACAAAGCCGGTATCGTTCACGCTTCCATCGGTCGCGTAAGTTTCTCTCCTGAGAAGCTCGCCGAAAACAGCATGGAGTTTTTGAACGCCATCATCAAGGCCAAACCATCCACTGCAAAAGGTACTTACCTGAAGAGCATTTTCATGGCCAGCACCATGAGCCCCTCTATCGCAGTTGACACAAAGGCCCTCATCCACTGATCGCTGAACACAATTCAAAACAATTAAAAGCTTAACAATGAATAAGCAAGAAAAAAATGAAGTAATTGAAGTACTGAAGGAGAAATTCGGACAGTACAACAATTTCTATATCACCAACACAGAATCACTGTCAGTTGAGCAAATCAGCACACTCAGAAGGATCTGCTTTGACAAGAAAGTAGAAATGAAGGTTGCCAAAAACACCCTCATCCGCAAGGCCCTTGAGCAACTGGACGAAAGCAGGTATGCTTCTACCTTCGAGTCATTGAACGGTGTTACCGCTCTTATGTTCTCTGAAAACCCCAAGCAACCGGCTGTTATCCTTTCTGATTTCAGAAAAGGTGCTAATACCGACAAACCTGTATTGAAAGCAGCTTTTATTGACGGTGATGTATTCGTGGGAGACAATACCCTGAAGAGCCTTACCCAGATCAAGACCAAGAACGAGCTCATCGGGGAAGTTATTGGATTGCTGCAATCTCCTGCCAAGCGCGTATTGGCTGGTTTGTTGCACCACCACGAAAAGCAAGCCACAGCTGCTGAATAAAAATCGCTTAATACCCAACGCCACTGAGGTTAAAATGTGGCATATTCATAACCATCCGCTGGAGCAAATGCTGTGAAAGCGGTTTAAAAAGTAAAAAAATGGCAGACGTAAAAGCACTGGCCGAACAACTGGTAGGCCTGACAGTAAAAGAAGTTCAAGAATTGGCTGAAGTATTGAAAGCCGATTACGGAATCGAACCAGCAGCTGCAGCTGTAGTAGTAGCAGCCGGTGGTGACGGTGGTGGCGCAGCCGCTGCTGAAGAAAAATCCTCTTTCGACGTTATCCTCGTGAATGGCGGTGCCAGCAAACTGGGTGTAGTGAAAGTGGTGAAAGAATTGACTGGACTGGGACTGAAAGAAGCCAAAGACCTCGTTGACGGAGCTCCTAAGCCTGTTAAAGAAGGTATCTCTAAGGCTGAAGCTGATGACCTCGCAGCCAAGCTCAAAGAAGCTGGTGCTGAAGTGGAAGTTAAATAAGCTTCGCATTCCCGACAAACATACTTGTCTACAGAAAAGCCGGATTCGTCCGGCTTTTTTTATGGCGAAAGGGGAATCATTTTGGGAATATGGCCAGTGCAATTAACCCATGAATGAGGGCAATGGGGAACCCTCAGCTGTGCTTCAAACCAGCGCCAATAAATTTGTCAGTTTCAAGCATTTATCTTAACTTTGCCATCCCTTAAATTGGGCATAATACAATTGGACATTCCTTCATTGTCATAACTATTTGATTTTCAATTTGTTGACCATTGTTGACAAAAGGGAAATCCATATGTATTCATGATATAAACACTTTAAAAAGCAGATCATTCTATGTCTTCAGCAAAAGTGGCATCTTCCAGGCATCATTTCGGTAAAGTAAAGCATTTGGCAGAAACTCCAGATCTCCTCGAGATCCAGATTCAATCCTTTAAGGATTTCTTCCAATTGGAAACCACGCCTGACAAGCGTAACAATGAGGGCCTCTTCAAGGTATTCAAAGAGAATTTCCCGATCAACGATACCCGCAACATCTTCATGCTGGAGTTCCTTGATTATTTCATCGATCCGCCCCGCTACACCATTGATGAGTGTATGGAAAGAGGGCTGACTTATGCTGTTCCCCTCAAGGCCAAATTGCGCCTGAGCTGTAACGATGAGGAACATGTCGATTTCCAGACCATTGTGCAGGATGTTTTCCTGGGCAATATTCCCTACATGACACCCCGTGGTACATTCGTGATCAATGGTGCTGAAAGGGTAGTGGTATCCCAGCTTCATCGTTCACCTGGTGTATTCTTTGGACAGTCTCTGCATCCGAACGGAACCAAGATCTATTCTGCCCGTGTGATTCCTTTCAAAGGCGCATGGATGGAATTTGCAACTGACATCAACAATGTCATGTATGCTTATATCGACCGTAAGAAGAAATTTCCTGTAACAACACTGCTTCGTTCTATTGGCTTTGAAACCGACAAGGACATCCTGGAGCTTTTTGGAATGGCCGACGAAGTAAAGGCTGATAAGAAGACCCTGGGTGGTATGTTGGGCAAACGCCTGGCTGCAAGGGTTTTGAAGACCTGGGTTGAAGATTTTGTAGATGAAGATTCCGGTGAAGTGGTATCACTCGAAAGAAACGAGGTGGTATTGGAGCGTGACAAAGTTTTGAACGAAGAGGATCTCAAGACGATCCTCGAAACTGGCGTGAAGAGTGTATTCATCCAGAAAGAAGAAGTGAGTGGTGACTATGCCATCATCTACAATACATTGAACAAAGACACTTCCAACTCTGAGCTGGAAGCGGTTCAACACATCTACAAGCAACTGCGTGGTGCAGATGCTCCGGATAACGAAACTGCCCGTGGTATCATCGACAAGTTGTTCTTCAGCGACAAGCGTTATGACCTGGGTGAAGTAGGTCGCTACAAGATCAACAAGAAACTGAATCTCAACTATGGTCTGGATCAAAAAACCCTGACCAAAGAAGATATCATCGAGATCATCAAATACCTCGTTCGCCTGACCAATGGTAAAGCCGAGATTGATGACATCGATCACCTGAGCAACAGGCGTGTGCGCACCGTGGGTGAGCAGCTGTATGCTCAGTTTGGAGTAGGTCTTGCCCGTATGGCCAGAACCATCCGTGAAAGAATGAACGTGCGTGACAATGAGGTATTCACTCCGGTGGACCTGATCAATGCCCGTACACTTTCATCCGTGATCAATTCCTTCTTCGGAACATCACAGCTCTCTCAGTTCCTCGATCAAACCAACCCGCTGAGTGAGATCACGCACAAGCGTCGTATCTCTGCACTCGGTCCCGGTGGTCTGAGCAGGGAGCGTGCAGGTTTCGAGGTGCGTGACGTACACTATTCACACTATGGCCGTCTTTGTACCATTGAGACTCCAGAAGGTCCAAACATCGGTCTGATCTCTACACTTTGCGTACATGCCAAAATCAACGAAATGGGATTCATTGAAACCCCATACCGTAAGGTGGCCAATGGAAAAGTAGAGACCAAGAAACTGACTTACCTGAGTGCAGAAGAAGAAGATACTGCAAAGATCGCGCAGGCGAATATTCCTTTGAACGAAAAGGGAGAGTTCGTTGAAGACAAAGTTAAAGCAAGGCAAACAGGTGACTTCCCGATCCTGGAACCCAATGAAGTTGAATTCATGGACGTTGCCCCGAACCAGATCGTTGGTTTGAGTGCATCCTTGATTCCCTTCCTGGAGCATGACGATGCCAACCGCGCCCTGATGGGATCGAACATGCAACGTCAGGCAGTTCCTTTGATCAAGCCCCAGGCTCCGATCGTAGGTACAGGTTTGGAAGCCAAAGCAGCACGTGATGCCCGCATCCAGCTTCACTCAGAAGGTGAAGGTGTTGTGGAATTTGTGGATGCCAATGAGATCCATGTTCGTTACGAACGCGACGAAGCACAAAAGCTCGTGAGCTTTGAAGATGATCTCAAAGTATACAAGCTGACCAAGTTCATCAAGACCAACCAGGAAACTTCCATCACCCTTCGTCCCGCTGTTCAAAAAGGACAACGTGTAAAAGAAGGTGATTTCCTTACAGAAGGGTATGCCGTTAAAAATGGTGAACTGGCACTGGGAAGAAACCTGAAAGTGGCCTTCATGCCATGGAAAGGTTACAACTTCGAAGATGCGATTGTAATCAATGAAAAAGTGGTGAGCGAAGATCTCTTCACTTCCATTCATATTTCTGAGTTTGAACTTGAGGTTCGCGACACCAAATTGGGTGAAGAAGAACTGACCCCAGATATCCCCAACGTTTCGGAAGAAGCTACCAAAGACCTGGATCAATACGGTATCATCCGCATTGGTGCTCAGGTGAAGGAAGGCGATATCCTGATCGGTAAGATCACTCCTAAAGGGGAGAGTGATCCTACGCCTGAAGAGAAACTGCTTCGTGCCATCTTCGGTGACAAAGCCGGTGATGCAAAGGATGCCTCTCTGAAGGCTCCAAGCGGAACAGAAGGTGTGGTGATTGGCAAGAAGCTTTTCCAGCGTGCCAAGAAGGATAAGAACTCAAAGACCAAGGAAAAAGCAGCAATCGAAAAACTCGAAGCCGTTCATCAGCAAAATGAAAAGGATATCCTTGAACTGCTGATTGGCAAACTTCAGGTATTGCTGAAGGACAAGAATTCCTCGGGTGTTTCCAACAACTTTGGTGAAGTCATCATTCCAAAGGGTTCCAAGTTCAATGCCAAATCACTTGCAGGCATCGATTACCAGAACATCAATCCTTTGGGTTGGACAGGTGATGCAGCAACTGATGACGCCATCAACACACTCCTCCACAACTATAACATCCGTTACAACGAGGAACTCGGTCGCTACAAGCGTGAGAAGTTCAACATCTCCATCGGTGATGAACTCCCTGCTGGTGTACTCAAGCTGGCCAAGGTGTACCTTGCTGTTAAGCGTAAGCTGAAAGTGGGTGATAAAATGGCCGGTCGCCACGGTAACAAGGGTATCGTTGCCAAAATCGTTAGGGCAGAAGACATGCCATTCCTGGAAGACGGAACACCGGTAGATATCGTACTGAACCCATTGGGCGTACCTTCCCGTATGAACTTGGGTCAGATCTATGAGACCATCCTCGGATGGGCTGGTGAAAAATTGGGAATGCGTTTCTCTACTCCGATCTTTGACGGTGCTTCTGTTGACGAGATCAAAGGACTTATCGACAAAGCCGGACTTCCCAGCTTCGGACATACTTATCTCTATGATGGTGAAACAGGCGATCGATTTGACCAGAAGGCTACAGTGGGTATCATATATATGATCAAACTGCACCACATGGTGGATGACAAGATGCACGCCCGTTCTATCGGTCCATACTCTCTCATCACCCAACAGCCGCTCGGTGGTAAAGCACAGTTCGGTGGACAGCGTTTCGGTGAGATGGAGGTTTGGGCACTGGAAGCGTATGGTGCTTCTAACATCCTTCAGGAATTGCTTACCCTAAAATCAGATGATATCATCGGTAGGGCCAAGACCTATGAAGCGATCGTTAAAGGAGACAACGTTCCCAAGGCTGGTATTCCTGAATCCTTCAATGTATTGGTGCATGAATTGAGGGGATTGGGACTGGATCTGAAGTTCGACAACTAGTCATACACAACCAAACATAACTGTTCAAGCCACTTCGCACCGCGGAGTGGCTTTTTTCATGTTGACGATTATTTCATTTTTGATTTGAAAAACTCCCACGCATAAGCGTGCACATCAATGTCGCCGGGATAGTCGTGTTTGCCTCCAATAACTTTGAGCAATACGACTTCTTTATCCTTTCCAGCATAGCGGAATTCTTCAATGGTTTTACCGTCTTTGGGATTGGTATCCGGAAGTTTTTTCATTGAGGGTTCTCCTTCGTATCCTGCCAGGCCAGCCCAGTAGGCAAATGATTTGTCGGTGGAACGCACTGCCCCAAAATTACCACTGGCCAGGATCACTTCGCCGCCATTGTAAGGATTGGTTTTGTCCTCCGTTCCATTGACGATCATGATGTTCATTGGCTTTTTCATTTCTGGGCAGTCCAGGTTCTGCGGTTCAGGAAGATTCGCTATCAGAGCAGTAACTGCCTGGAAAGAGGTTGGAAGGGTTAAACCCAGTTTATAGACCATGTGCCCGCCCCCAGATGTACCAATGGCAAACACCTTGTTTTTGTCAGTCTTGTATTTTTTCTGAAAGTAGGCAATCATGGCCTGGAAGAATTTCTCTTCATTGACATTGTTGACGTTGGCTTCAGCAGGTGACATTTTCCTGCACTCGTTCCAAAAATTTTTATATCCTGATGGGAAGACGACAATAACTTTTTCCTCATCGGTTTTTCCTTTGAAACTGGTTACTCGTTGCATCATTTGCGGACCTGATCCACCCGATCCATGCAGAACAAAGAGCAGGCTATAACCTTTTGACTTTTCATTGGGTTTTTCAAAGTGGAATGATCTGTATATTCCATCAATGTTAAGAGAGTCTGAGAGTGTTTGTCCCTTTACCACCTGGCAGCAAAACAAGAGAATCAGCCATTTTTTCATATGGATGCTTTCTTGCAATTTAATGATTAAATTGAAGCCGGACAGAAGGGAAAAGCTTGCTCCTGCATCAAACAGCATTGAAGATGAATATTGACCAACATATTGCTGGATTTGAAAAAGTGGACATCCATGCCATAGGCAGTGAGCATATATTCACCAACCGAAAAGACCTCAAATATATTGTTCCCCTTCGTTTATTGCCCGATATCCTGACAGCGTTAAGAGAGTTTTATGTGGTGATGACTGTTGATGGAGCTTCTTTGCATGAGTACAAGACCCATTATTACGATACCCAAGATTTTCAATTCTACAGAGATCACCATCAGGGTAAACAGAATCGAATGAAAGTAAGGTCTCGCTCTTATGCAGACGGACAGTCATTCATCGAAGTCAAACGAAAAACAAATCGGAGCATCACCTTGAAAAATCGTTTGCCTCTTTCAAACGGTCAGGACATGCACCGGCTCAGCAATGGGGTGCTGAAAGAACTCTCTCTGCCTGAAGACCTGGATCTTTCCTTGCAGCTTGGTGTTGGGTATAAACGGCTCACCTTTTTTTCCAAATCCTATGATGAAAAGGTTACCATCGATTTGCACCTGCATTACCGGAGAGAAAATATGGGTTATGATCTATCCGGGTTGTTCATTGCAGAAAGCAAAGGAAGTCGACAACTGCGTTTCCCATTCAATAATCTGATGCGGGATCTTCGGGTTAAACAATCATCGTTCAGCAAATATTGCTATGGCGTATATCAACTCATTCCGACTGTCAAAAAAAATAATTTCAAACCCCTGGAGCATAAACTTGAAAAATTAATCCATTCACATGAACTTTCTTGAACTGACCCTCAATTATACTTGGGAGGAAATCAATCCCGTTTTCATTGCCAAACTCATCATCGATCTCGTTTCCCTGACAGTGTTGGTGAGGTATGTCTATCTGAAGCATCACCATCGAACAGACCTGATGCTCACATACTACTCCTTCAATGTGATTGTATTTTTCATCAGTTATCTCTTGAATCGGGTAGAACTCAGTACCGGCGCGGCTTTTGGATTGTTTGCCATATTCTCCATGTTGCGCTACCGAACCGAAGGTATTTCTGCCAAAGACATGACCTATCTGTTCCTTTGTATAGCACTGGGCTTGGTGATGGCTGTTAGTGGGGGAAGTTTCGGAGAACATTTGGTATTGGCTACTTTCATTCTGGCGCTGACCTATCTCTTGGAAAAAGGCTGGGTTGGAGGCAAGCGTTCTACCATGACCATTGTTTTTGAAAAACCTGAATTGATCCATCCATCCCGAAGAGAAGAATTGATCCAGGAATTGGAGCAACGCACGGGTTTTAAGATTTCTCATGTAGAGGTAGGGGATATTGATTATTTGAAAGATTCAGTCATATTAACGGTTCATCATGAAAGGGCTTAAGATTTTATTTTGCATCACCATACTTGGAACAGCGGAACTTCAAGCACAGGCTACGCGGACCGATCCCATCGATGTACAGGCTTGGTTTGGCGCAGGGCTCGATTTTGATCTGCCTAAAAAATGGCAAGCAGGAATAGAATACCAATCGAGGATAGAGAATAATATAAAAACCCTCAAGGGCTCCTATTACTCGTTTTCCCTAGAGAAAGAGATTGTCAAGCATGTTACAGTAATGGGTCAATACCGACTGTCAAAAGTCCAGGGGGAACAGTTCAGTAGGTTCGGGTTTGGACTCACACTTGATAAAAAATTAGGTGAGGTCAAAATGGATCTAAGGTTACTTTATCAGAACAAGCAATTGGATCTCGTCGATCCCATCGATCGCGAGGCCCCCGATAATTACCTAAGAGCAAGGTTGAGAGGGAGAAAAGAACTGAGCAAGAAAATAGACCTGATCGCTTCTTTTGAGCCTATTTATCGAGTACAACAAGGGGTTGGGATTGACAATTATCGCATCCAGGGTGGCGTTCGCCTGCATTTCAACAAGGCAGCCTCATTGGATATTTTTTACCTCAATCGACCGGATTATTTCAAATCATACAAAAGGCAGTACCATGTGTTCGGTACTGCCTTCAGTTATGAGTTCAAGATCAAAAAACGCTAAAAGAATGTGCTGATCCAATAGATCAGTCCGGCGAGCACTGCACTCACTGGAATGGTCAGGATCCAGGCAACAAGCAGGGAAGAGGTTACGCCCCATCTAACGGCGCTCAATCGTTTTGTTGCGCCAACACCAATGATGGATCCGGTAATGGTATGGGTTGTTGAAACAGGGATACCCATTTGACCTGTAAAAAACAGGGTGAAGGCACCTGCGGTTTCTGCTGCTACACCTTCCAGTGGCGTCACCTTGGTGATCTTGGTGCCCATGGTTTTAACAATCTTCCACCCACCACTCATGGTACCCAGTCCGATGGCAAGATAACAGGAGATAGGAACCCAACCGGGTAATTGTCCAAAATCCTGAATGTTGCCATTGGCAATCAGTGCCGCTCCGATGATACCCATTACCTTTTGGGCATCATTGCCACCATGGCCGATGCTGAAGGCAGCTGAGCTGAAAAGCTGCAACTTTTTGAACATTTCAGAGATAGAGTAGGCGGTGGGGGTCTTGATCTTTTCTACATAAACATAGATGATCATGAACAACAGGGAAGTGAAGACGATTCCCCATACGATCACATGGTTTTCTGATTTCTGGATATCGTTGGAGAAGGACTTCTTGATATCAAATTTTTCCAGCTTTCCCTTCACTTTGTCTGTGAATTTTGGGTCGATGGGATAGATGGCATTCATGGCGCGGATGGCACTGTCTGCGCCGATCTCTTTTTTCAGAAACAATTTGATTGGCTCCTTGTATTTTTCCGTTTCTACTTTGGCTACATCAAACTCCTTCTTCTTGTCAGCATTTTCTGCCGCAAGCGCTTCTAGAACCAGGTAGTTGTTTGCATTTCTGGCATCATCTTTTAATTTGCTGATCTCAATCTCATTCAGAAAGCCTTGCTCATAGGCATATGATGAGATAGAGTCTGCACCGATCCTGTCAAAGTCTGCCACCACAGGAGCTAATTTGCCATAAACTTCTTTGGCTTTGTTCAGCTTCTTTTCAGCGGTAGCAAATTCTTCTTTAGCTTTTTCACTGTTGGGGTCAGCTTGCAAGGCAGTTTCCGCTTTTGCAAAATCTGCTTTGTACTTATCCAGTTTGATGAATTTTTGCATTCCCTCGTCCATTTTGTTTGCCTCGAAACGATCAAACATCAAAACAGTCAGTCCCGTTGCCACCACAATGATGGCCAATCTTAGCCACATTCGTTGCGCAATGGTGACAAGGGTAATGAAGATGGAGATCGCCATGCCGATCAAAGGGGCGAAGAAAATAAAGAGTACCGTCTTGATGATGGTATCACTTTCTACGATTGTTTCCCATGAAACATTCCCGCCCTGATCAATAAAGGCATGTGCAATGGCCGCTCCTGCAAATCCTCCGATCAATGTGTGAGAGGAAGAGGATGGGATGCCAAACCACCATGTCAGTAAGTTCCAGAAGATCGCTGCAATCAAGCCAGCGAGGATCACATGCAAGGTGATGAATTCTTTGTTGACGGTCTTGCTGATGGTATTGGCTACTGCGTGGTCCTGGAAAATCCAGTATGCTATAAAGTTGAAAAATGCAGCCCAGATCACTGCCTGAAACGGTGTCAACACTTTTGTGGAAACAACGGTGGCTATTGAGTTGGCTGCATCATGAAAACCATTGATATAGTCAAATATCAGCGCCAGTGCTACTATGATGATCAATAATGTCATGGAAATGGATTGAGACGCAGAAGTTACGCGTACTTGATGATGATGGATTCGATCACATTGGCTGCATCCTCACATTTATCGGTTGCAATTTCCAGCACCTGATAGATCTCTCTTTTTTTGATAACTTCCTTGAAATCATTCTCCTGGTTGAACAACGTATCAATGCTCATGTCAAATACATCATCAGCTTGGTTTTCAATGCTGTTGATTTTGACAATTGCCTCTGTCATCTCTCTGAGATTCTTCATGTCTCTCAAGCCATGCACTGCTTTCTTTATTTCAACACTTCCCTGGAGGATCAGTTCTGCCAGTTTGTGCATACCCATATCATTGGGATTTATTTTGTAAAAATTGATCTTTTTTGCAGATGAATAGATATAGTCTGCTATATCATCCAAGGCTGTGGCCAAATAATGGATGTCTTCTCTATCGAGCGGAGTGATGAAATTTCTGCCCAGCTCTGTAAAAACGTTGTGCGTGTAATCGTCGTTCTTGTGTTCCAGGTTTTCGATAATGGCGGATAATTCTGCTCTCTTGTTCTCGTCAGATTCGTTTACCAACTCCTGCAATACATTGGCCATTTTATTCACGACATCTGCCATGTTTTCAAAAAGTGTGAAAAAAATTCTGTCTTTCGGGAGGAAAAATTTGAAAATGGAATTGCCGGCCATGATCTTCTATTTTGTTTTATGAGCGTTAATGCGGCACAAATTAAACAATCTTTGTTTGTTCAGGACGACAGCAAGGTAGGTCGTTCATTACCAAATTGTTAACGATGGTCAGGGGCTGTGGAAAAGCTATTTTTTATACACAAACCTCAGGGCCTGCTGGGCCTGATTTGATCGGATCAGGATGGTGTATAAACCAGGCCGGATACCCGTCTTCTGCAGATCGGAAGAAGAGACCGCTATTCCCCTTTTCCCTGCCGCCAGGATCCCCTTGTATAGTTCACCCATTGATTTGCCTTCAGTGTTCAATAGCTCAATTTTCACCCAACCCGATTGCGCCAGCTGAAAGACCACTTTCATATCCGAATTGACGGGATTGGGTATGACCCTGGCTTCTTTGTCCAGTGATGGTAGTGCGGGTCCACTGATGGAAGTAATCAGGGTATTGCTCAGGTCTTTGTTGAAGAAAACATGGAATTCACCCGGTTGAAGGGCGATGGAACTGTTGCCTCCGGTTACATTCAGGGATGATTTGTTGAAGTAGTTGTACCAGGTGCCGTTTACGGGAAAACTTACTGAAGTTGTTTTGGCACTGATGTCGAAATTGCCAACTACCACCACTTTCAATGCATCATCATTGATCTGGATCGATTTAACCGTACTTGAAAGATCCAGGGTATAATTGGATCCGGTGAAAGTGCTCAAATAAGCGGCAGTTGTCCTTACGCGCAACAAATTGGCATAAACATCAAACACTCCTCTTTTGAACACATCGTTGTAAAAATGCCAGACAGGGTTTTTGTTGTCCAATCGGCAATTGTTGTTGACCGTACCATTGGTGCAGGTATTGATCGAGTAGGGGAAACCCAACTCCCCAAATTGCCAAAGCATTTTGGGGCCAGGGATCATGGCCCAAAAGGCTGCTGCCATTCCCATTCGTTTCAATGCATTGATTGAATCTCTTGTTGAATAGGATACCGACTGATTGCCGAACTGTAGATTCTTGTACATCAGTCGCTCTTCATCATGGCTCTCCATGTACCCTACCAGGTGTTGTTTGTCCCAACCCCTCCGTTGTGCACTAACACCACCAAAATCACTGTCCTGTGCATAACCCATCGTTGCCTGGTTGAAATTAAAATTGGCATTGCCCCAGAGCAACATTCCATGGTTTGACAATTCTTTTTCTTCAGTATTATCCGCAAAATGTTCCAGTATGCAATAACTGCCTGGTAGAACAACTTGCATGCTGTCATAGATCCTTTTCCAAATAGTGACCCTGCTGGCATCATAGTTGCCCCAGGCGCCTACATTTGTTGGATTGTTGGTTTGGGTAAAACCTTTGGAGAGATCCCACCGAAAACCATCGATCTTGTAGTTCGTTAACCAGTGCCTCACCACTCTTGAAACAAGGCGTTTTGTTGCTTCGGATTCATGGTTGAAGTCGTATCCCACATTGAAAGGGTGTTTGGCATCCGGATTCAGCCAGGGATTGTTTGTCGATGGTTTGCCGTTGACCCCATCCCAATACATCAACGCATGGGGTGAAGACCCGAATGCATGATTCAACACCATATCCATGATCACTGCTATCCCTTGCTGGTGGCAGGCATCTATGAATTCCCTGATAGCTGTTTCTGTGCCGTAGAATTTATCCGGGGCAAAGAAAAAATTGGGATTATAACCCCAGCTGAGATTGCCTTCAAATTCAGAGAAGGGCATGAGCTGGATGGCATTTACCCCCAGTCTTTTGAAATATCCCAGCGTGTCTTTCAATGTCTGGAAATTTCTATTGGCAAGGAAATCGCGGAGTAATACCTCATAGATAACGAGGTTTCTTTTATCGGGTCTTGTGAAATTGGCGACTTTCCAATTATAAACAGCTCGGCCCGGTTGCAGCACACTCACAATCCCGGAAGTTTTACCGGTTGGATAACTTTTCAAATTGGGATAAGTGGTTGCCGGAATATCCTTGTCGTTATTGGGGTCCAATACCTTTTCCGTATTGTAATCCGCTACTTTAAGTGAACCATCGATTAGGTATTGATAGGCATATTCAGTTCCTGGAACAAGCTTGCCAATGCGGATCCAGAAATAATTGCCGTCCGGCGTTTTGTTCATTTGTCCTGCTTCATTCTCCTGCCAATTGTTGAAGTCGCCGATCACAGCGATGCGACTTTTACCGGGGGCATACAATACGAGGTAGGCTGCGGTGTCTCCCGGCAAATACGTGATGCCTTCACCAATGCCTGTTGGAACTGCTGCAATGCTCGCTGGACCTGGCATGAAAAATTGTACACTGTCTTTTACCACATTCGTTGGTCCAAAGCTAGCTTCCACCAGAAACTTTTGTTGCCCCCCCGTATTCAACGTTGTATTGGCACTGATGCTGCTGGACATTGTATTGGAGCCGATAACCTGTCCGTTGTAAAGAATACGCAGGTCTGCATTTCCATTGGCTGTTGCACTGATGGTGATATTGTCGCCAACTTGTTTTTGAACGGGAACCAGTGTTCTGTTATAGTAAGGATTTGAAATCGGTTCATCGATCCTCACAAAGTTTCCATTGTCATACACAGGGATGTACATATCGGAACCATCATCGTTCCTTAAAACTTTGTTTCCATTTCCGGATCTGAACAAGATGGCAATCTTCACGATCTTTTCATTGGAATTGGTGATCCCAAAGAAATTTCTCAGCCCCCCTTGGATGGTGAAAGTCCATTGATTGGGTGATGTGAGGGGCGCATTGGCCGGACCGGTTGCTGTACCCCAAGTGAACTTGACATATTTCCAGTCTGATGCACTGGTGCTTAGACTGGTGATGGCTCCAATATGAACAAACACATCTGATGTAGGGGCGTAATCCAGCAATCCATTGTTGCCAAATTTTGCATCTGCGGTAATGGTGATGGTATTGCTGCTCTCCTGGATAAAAGATGGACTCCATTTGAGCACTTGCGCCTGGGCGCTTGTAAAAGGTAAAATTATTGCGATTAGGATGGAGAATACAAGCTTTTTCATAAGATCATCGTATGTGTAATTAATACACGATGAACGAATATAGCCATTATTTGAATATCCTGAACAGCTTGTAGAAAGCAAAAAAGTGAATCAGCGCTAACGCTTCAAAAACCAAAATATACCAGGGCCAGTCACCCATGATCAATGGATTGTCAACTACTGGTGGCGCAGCCAGGTACATATAATTGGAGTTTGTGAGCAAGTCAAAGCTTCCAATAACCAAGACAAAAACTTGTATGATGGCAAATGTCTTCCACCAGGAACCTTTTGCAGGTTCAAAGCCCTGGTGAAGGATCATGTACAGGCATACCATCAGCAGGCCTCCATGGCTGATGAAATAGCCATAATAAAAATATCCCTGCATACCCAGATCAAATTCTGGAGTCAAAAGTGAATGCAGCGATCCCGTCATCCCGAAGTAGTAAAATATCTGTGCAATAGCGTTGTTGAACCTGAACAACAAAATGATGCCCATGATGCCACTCAGTCCGCATAAGTGTAAGGGAAGATTCTGTTTGTGGTTCCAAACGCCCAAGGACAGGGCATAACCATTTTCGATGATGAGGTTGGCAAGCAAGATGCCTCCAAGGATGATAGGATAGTTGCGGCCTTTCGCCCAGTCAAAATATTTTGGAAGCGCCAAAACGATGGCAATCAATCCCAGCACCAGACTGATACAGGTCCACCATTCCGCAGAAAATGGGTTCATGACCTCGTGTTGGATCATTTAAAGGGTTTTGCTGAATGTCCGAAAAAATTAACAAAAAGCATATTTTTATTGAATGTCTCACACGCGATACTTCCACAAAATTACTCCACTCTTGTTCGTGGGTTTACTGGTGCTCATGGCATCATGCTTGAATGGGCAGTCGATTCCATTGCAGAATATCAAGGGACAAGTAATGGACAAATCCATTAAAACCCCTTTGGCATCTGCCACCATTGAGTGGTTGACCCCAAACGGAAAGAAAGTGCTTTCCGATGAAAAGGGAAGTTTCAAATTGACCAATATTCCTGTAGGTAGGCAAAACATTAGAATCACCCACATCGGCTACAAGCCTGTATTGCTCAACAACCTCTCTGTTGAGTCCGGCAAAGAAACCATCTTGAACATTGAAATGGAGGACGATGTTGCTGCTGACTCAGCGAT
>Ga0315905_10002325_pt1 | contig 20039 bp, 15 predicted proteins | sample LakEriMetagenome_5_FD_203522 | JGI IMG/M metagenome (GOLD analysis project Ga0315905, IMG submission 203522) | Freshwater fungal communities from buoy surface, Lake Erie, Ohio, United States - Buoy 4 MA121 | ecosystem: Environmental > Aquatic > Freshwater > Lake | place: USA: Lake Erie, Ohio... | reverse complement strand
ATCAGTTCGAACAGTGGTTTATCCTGTGCGGCAAAATGATCCAGAGCGAGCCCCTGTTCACCCAGCTGCTGCATGAGCCGGGCAATAGCACGGGCTTCATGGATGTCATAAAGCCGGGCGCGGCGCTGCGGCCGTGAACTGTCCGCCTTCGCCACAGAATCGTCTGTGACGGCGGACGCCACTGCTCCGAGCAGGCGCAAGTCCGGATTCGCTTCGCTGAACGCCGTGAGTGCCGCATCGTCGAGAGCATAGTGCAAATGCTCTTCGTTGCCCTCACGAATTTTGATCATGTATTCCGGAAGCTTGCCGGATGAGCGGTCGCGGGCGCTCAGATAGTCCTCGAAATTGCCGCCGTTGCGCTGGATGACATCACTAAAGCGTGCCAGCCGAGCCAGCAGGGCGAGGATTTCGCGGAGCTGTTTGGCCTCCAATGTGCTGCCGTCGGCGAGATTTTTCAGCTTTACCTCCTCCGCGCTGAGGTCAATGAGGATGCGGTTCAGCTCCGTGTCGTCCTGAATGTATTCCTCACGCTTTTTCCGGGTGATGCGGTAAAGCGGAGGCTGGGCAACATAGACATAGCCCCGTTTGACCAACTCCGGCATCTGTCGGCAGAAGAATGTCAGCAGGAGAGTACGGATGTGGGAGCCGTCCACATCGGCGTCCGTCATGATGACGATCTTGTGATAGCGCACCTTCTCGATATTGAAGGTCCCCTCGTCTTCACCAATGCCGATACCGGCACCGATGGCGGTAATCATACTTTGGATTTCCTTGTTCTCAAGCACCTTGTCGAGCCGTGCCTTTTCCACATTAATGAGCTTGCCGCGCAGTGGAAGAATGGCTTGAGTCTTGCGGTCGCGGCCCTGTTTGGCGGAGCCGCCCGCGGAGTCACCCTCGACGATAAAGAGTTCGCTGAGAGCCGGGTCTTTTTCGGAGCAATCAGCCAGTTTTCCGGGCAGTCCGCCGCCGGTCAGCGCACTCTTGCGCACCGTTTCACGCGCCTTGCGGGCGGCTTCGCGGGCCCGGGCGGCCATGAGGCACCGCTCTACAATGCGGCGTGCCAGTTGCGGATTCTCTTCAAAGGTCTTGGTGACACCCTCGTAGGTGATGGAAGCCACCACCGGCTCGATTTCATTGCTGACGAGCTTTTCCTTCGTCTGGGAACTGAACCGGGGATTGGGCAGTTTCACGCTGAGGACGCAAACGATGCCCTCACGCACATCCTCGCCGGTCAGGGCGGCGTCCTTTTCCTTCAGAAGCTTTTCCGAGCGTGCGTAGTTGTTGATCGCCCGCGTCAGGGCACTGCGGAAGCCGCTAAGGTGCGTGCCGCCGTCAGCGTTGGGAATGTTGTTCGCAAAGCAAAGCACCTGCTCGTTGTAGCTGTCGTTATACTGCAGCACTGCATCCACGAATGCATTCTTCTGTGTGATCTTGCCTTGAACGTCCACGTCGATCAGCCGCTTGCCACGCAGCACGATGGGCTCCGGGTGAAGAAGGTCTTTGTTTTCGCCCAGCTGACGGACAAATTCCACCACTCCCTCTTTATAAAGAAACTCCTCAATGCGGATCTTTTCCCCGCGCTCATCTGTGAGGATAATGTGCAGTCCCGGATTGAGGAATGCCAGTTCCCGCAGCCGGGTCGTGAGCATCTCAAATTTGAACTCGGTGGACAGCGTGAAGATGGTGGCGTCCGGGAAGAACGTAATGCAGGTGCCGGTCTGAGCCGGGTCTTCAAGGCTGCCGATCACTTTCAGCGGGTCCGTTGTCTTACCGCGCTCGAACGAAATGGTGTAGATCTTCCCGTCACGGTAAACCTCCGCTTTGAACCAGTCACTAAGGGCATTGACGCACTTGGCACCAACGCCGTGAAGGCCGCCGGAATATTCGTAGGCACCCTGACCGAACTTGCCGCCGGCATGCAGGCTGGTGAGTACGAGTTCCACTGCGGGGATCCCGAATTTGGGATGCATATCCACCGGAATACCGCGACCGTTGTCTTTGATGGAGCAGGAACCATCCAGGTGAAGCGTCACCTCAATGCGAGTACAGTATCCGGCGAGATGCTCGTCGATGGAGTTGTCCAGCACTTCATAAACGCAGTGATGCAATCCGCGGAGGGAGGGGTCATTGGGGTCGCCGATATACATCCCGGGGCGCTGCCTTACGGCTTCCAGCCCCTCCAGTTTGTCAATCTGTGCGGCATCATAATCCCCCGTGGGGCGCTGCGGCTCCAGAGTTTCGTTGTCGGGTGAAAGTGGGGTTTCCTGGTCAGACATATATGTGGGTCAGCGATCTACTGCGGAGGGCTTTTGTGCAGGGCTCCGGCGGACTCATTGGTCTTAGGGCAGCCTGAGGAGAATGCAACCCTTTCGCCTCATTCCAGCAGGGCTAATTACCGGGCTCAGCCGCCCTGCATTTATTTGCGCAGCATCCTTGTAACTTGCAGGGACCGCCCCCACGATGCCGCCGAATGGAATCGGACGGAACAGAAAGACACACGCCTCTCAATGTGGTGCTGATCGGCTTCATGGGCTGCGGCAAGACCACCCTGGGGGCGCGGCTGGCCGACATGCTCGGCCTGAGGTTCGTGGATATGGACGACTGCATCGTGGAAAAGGCAGGCTGCAGCATCCCGGAAATCTTTGCCCGCGAGGGTGAAGCTGGGTTTCGCCGCATTGAGTCCGCCGTACTGGACGAACTGGCCGCATCCAGCCGCATGGTGGTGGCCACAGGCGGTGGCGTCGTTACCGTGCCGGACAATATTACCAAGCTGCGCGCCCTGGGCTACGTCGTCTGGCTCAATCCACCGGAGAAGGCGATCTGGAGCCGCGTCTCCCGCAACCGCAGCCGGCCGCTGCTGCAAACCCCAAACCCGCGCCAGACCGTGCATGATTTGCTGCAAAAGCGACTGCCTCTTTACGCCGGTGCCGCTGACTTTGAGGCCGATACCAAGGGCCTGACGCCCGACGAAGCCGCCTACGGCATTGCCGAGTCCGTGCGCCTGCATTTCGCCCGGCATACTCCGCTGGATAACTAAACGCCGCTCCACGGCCCGGAAATTTGCGCGGCCACCGGCCACGCCCGCACGTTATCTGTCCGCCCCTCCCTCCCGTGGATCCCGTCACTCACTCCGCCTTCGCCGTTTGCTGCGCGACAGCATTCGCCCGCCTTCCCGACCGCTTCCGGCCTGCGGCCCTTGCCGGACTGGCCGGAGGGCTCTGGCCGGATGCTGACATCTTCCTCAAATCTGCAGAAGACCCGCTGTTCCAGATCGAGTATCACCGGCACTTCACCCACAGCGTCGCGTTCTCCCCGGTGATGATGCTGCTCGCCGCCGGATCTGCCTGGCTCATTCTCCGGCTGTTTCGTCAGCGCATTCCCATGCGGACGCTGCTCCTTCCTGGTCTTGTTGCCATCTGGAGCCACATCTTTTGCGACTGGTGGACCAGCTACGGCACCCGCATTCTGTGGCCATTCTCCGATGTCCGTCTGGGGCTGGACTGGATTTCCGTAGTGGATCCACTCATGACCGTGCCGCTGATCCTCGCGGCGGTATTCGCGGTGGTGCGAAGAGCGCGCCGCGCGGCACTTTGCGGGCTGATTTGGGCCGGGTTCTATCTGGCGCTGTGCGTGCACCAAAAATCCCGCGTAGAGGCGGCGCTCCACGACCATTTGGCCTCCGCCGGCATTCAGGCGGTTCGCACAAACGTGAAACCCTCTTTCGGCAACATCGTCGTCTGGAGGGCCACCTGGCTTGCCGGAGGCGTCTATCATGCCGCGGCCATTCGTCCCGGTCTGCCCGGCGATATTCGTTTCAAAGCCGGGGACTCGGAGCCCTTTCTCATGCCTCCAATCGGAGACGGCAGCGTGGAGTGGCAGGGACTGCCGGGCGACAGCACGCTCGTAGAGGATGTCCGCCGGTTTTACCGCTTTTCGGACGGATGGGTCGCCTGGTTTCCCGGCAAGGAAGGCACCGTTCTCGGCGACATGCGCTACGCCCGGTTGCCCAATGAATTTCAGCCGCTCTGGGGCATCACCCTGGCTCGGGAATCCCCACAAGCCCATGCGGGCTGGGCGACTTTCCGGCAGTTGAACCGGGACGAATTTCGCCCGCTATGGGAGATGATCTGCGGGCGCGGTTTTTGAAGCGGATCAAGGATTCCCTGTCGCTTCCGCGTCTTGCAGCGGAGGCTCGCACCCCTCGGCGACATGCGTCCATCCAAACTCTGGCGCTTCGGCCTGCCGCAGCCAAATTTCGAGACCATTCGCGAGTCCACGGACCAGTTTATTCCGGTAATCAGCAGTCTGAATGGCCGCCGCCTCCGCAGGACTGGTCAGGAAGCCGCACTCTACCAGCACGGCCGGGCAGCGCGTCCGGCTGATGACGGAATACTGCGGCTGATTTTTCACACCGCGGTCCCGGGCACTGGTAGCCGCAGTCACTGAATGCTGAATCGCCTCTGCGAGCAGACGGCCACGGTCATCCTGAATGGCCCGGTCCGGCGGCACACCGCCCGGCAATTCCAGGCGCGCCATGACTTCCGGGGCCTTGGGCCAGGCATAATACGTCTCGATCCCGCTTGCCTCCGGCCCACCTGCATTCAGATGAAGACTAATGAAGGCCAGCCTTGGCTCCGCATTGGCGCGCACACTGCGGTCGATGAGAGGAATGGTCGCGTCATCCCTCCGGGTCAGCAACACTTCCCAGCCCCGCTGCCGCAATTCCTCTGCGAGGGCATTACTCAACACGAGCACCCACGTTTTTTCATACTGACCATTCCCGACCGTACCCGGATCCGCCCCCCCATGGCCCGCATCGATGACAATCGCAGGCCGCGGAACCGGTTCCGCCACCCTTGCCCCGGCAGGGCTTTCAGCCGTCGTTTTTTCAGTCCACACTATTTGAGGAGCCTCTTGGGAAGCCATCCGCAGACAAAGGACAAAAAGTGCAGCCAGCATCAGCGTCACAGCCTCACGCCACCCAAAACGGCGGGACAGCGTAGAAGGGGCAGCATGGGGATCTGGTTTGGGTGTAGCCATATCGGAGAGGCAGCCTCATCCGTTAACCAAACAAACCAGAACAGCAATATCCTTTGTAAGCAACTCTAAATATTTCAGCGCATTTCGCCCGGTTTTCCTATAAAAATCAAAAAATTTGAATTTATTTTAGATTTTTTTTGAAAAAATCTTCAGCTCTGCTAAAATGTTTGCCAGCATGAAATACCCGACGATTTGGAAAGTAGCCGCCCTTATTGCCTCGCAAGCCTGCCTGACCTCGGCAATTGCCGCACCGGTGAAGCCGACCAGCACCGGCAGCTATATCGTCAAGAGTGGGGATACCTTTGCAAAGATCGCCCGGCAGTACGGCATTGGTCTCGGCGAGCTGTTGAAAGCCAACAAGTTGAGCAATCCGGACCGGATCACGCTTGGACAGTGGATCACCATTCCTGGAAGCAGGACGCCCGCCCCGCGCACCCAGTCTTCAGCCGCTGCCCCCCGGCAGACCTCCCCTGTTTCCCGGCCGCACAACTCGCGCAACACCACCGTGGACATCACCCCGCCGGCTGTGCAGGGTGCCTACATTGTGAAAACCGGTGACACACTGAGCAAAATTCACCGGCAGACCGGCGTGCCCGTCACACAGTTGCTGAAACTGAACGGCCTTGCCGAGTCCAGCACGATACGTCCGGGGCAAACGCTCCGCCTGAACGCTTCTGCCAAAGTAAATCCAGTCCGGACGGTAGCGCCCACTCCAGCCAAACAACCGGCGATCAATCAAGACCTCCCGCCCGCTACCATCACAGATGCGGAAGCTCTGGTCGCCACCCGCCCATTACAGAATCCGGCTATGCCGTCCTCCACTAGCGGCGCCGCAACCCACAAAGTGGAGACCGGCGAGACCGTCTCCTCCATTTCCCGGCAGTATGGCATTCAAACCGCTTCGCTGATCGCGGCTAATCATACCGTTAATCCCAACAAACTGAAAGTCGGGCAAACCATCCTCATTCCAGGTCAGCCCGTGCGGCCGCAGCCCCGCGAGCTTCCGGTCAATGCCAATGGCCGCATGCTGGCCAGCCAACCCGACCCCCTGGCCCGGGAACAAAACAGCGAGGAAATCTCCACAGTCAGTCACACCCGTGCGGGGTATCTGGTGCAGAATGGTGAGAGTATCGAGGAAATTGCCGACCGCTTCGCCTGCTCCCCGCAGGATATTCGCCGGCTGAACCGCATGAGCAGCGCCGATCAAATCTACCCAGGCCGGTATATCCTGGTGCCCTTTAATCGCGAAGCCCCGCGCAACAACCGCTACGCGAAGAATACACTGTAGGTCCCTTTTTGCCCGCCATGGCAACCGACCAAGACCTTCCGGAGTGGCGACGCTCCGGAGGGTCCTTTTCTTTGCGCCATATCGTTGGAAACGCTCAGCAGAACGGGGTTTTGCATCCACACACGGGCCGAAAGCCAATTATTACTTCTTTCTGACGCTTGAAAGCCCTGTGATTCCAAATTACAAGCAGAACACGTAACCCCTTGATGGTGAGTAGTTAATTTTTCGGAAAAAAGCTGTTCCCGCCTCGTGCAGGCAGTGTTTTCCGGGAAAGTGACTGAGGGCGGGCGATCAGCGGGGCGTGGTGCCGTCCGCCGGTGTAGTGGCGTTCGGGGAGCGGGGCGTGGGGTTGACTGATGAGCCATCTGCGGATTGTGCAGGATACGATCATGGGCGGGTTGGAGAGCTATATAGTGCTGGAAGACGACGCCGTATTCCAGCCGTGGGCGGTGGAAATGCTGGCGCGGCTGCTGCGGGAGGTACCGGAGGATTGGGATCAGCTCTACCTGGGAGGGCCGCATCTCAAGGAGCCGGAGCCCGTGGCGGGGAAGCTTTTTTTGCGGTGCCGGAATGTGAACCGGACGCATGGCTTCCTCCTGCGGCGGCGGGCGTTTGTGAAGTTCCAGCAGCACATCATGCACGCGCCGGACTACCTGGCACACCCGGGGTTTCACATCGATCACCAGCTCGGTATCGCGCACGAACGGGTCGACTGGAAGGTGTATGCGCCGGCCAGGTGGATTTGTGGGCAGGAGGCAGGGGAGCGTAACATCGGCGGGCGGATGAATCCGCGGCTGTGTTGGCGCCCGGGGCGCTACAGTCGGCTGCTGCCCTACACGCTGGTTCCTTCTGCTGCGGGGGAAGCCTCTGCCGCCCGGCCCACCGCTACCTGCACTGCGGGCGGGAATGCCCCGAAGGAAGCCTCGAAGACCGACGCCTCACGCAGGCGCTCGCCGAACCGGAGCGGCTGGCGTGAGGCTGCGCCTACAAGGTCGTAATCAGCCGCTGGCCTCACACCGGGCAAATTCACACGCCAGACCCGGAACAGCACCGGAAAGCGACCAGCCGGCTGACACCGGAACATTATAAGTGGCGCACCGGCCAGGAGGAGCGGCTGCGGCACCGCATGGCCAGTCACGCCGCCTCTGGCCTGCCATAGGGCGGGGAGAGCAGACAAATTTTGGATGAACTCGAAACGCATGGACTCATCCGCGCCGAAAACTGGCTTGCTGCCCGGAGTCGGCGGATTCATGGCTGGATGGATTATGAGGACATCTACCTCGAGGCTGTGCGGGCGGCCCGGGACGGGGGCACACTTAGTGGAGGTGGGCGTCTGGCAGGGGCGCTCGCTTTGCTATTCAGCCGAGGCCGTGCCGGCCTGCGGGAAGCGGTTTCAGAAAGACGGGATTGATCCTTTCCGAAACTATCCCGGAGGCAAAACCGGATACCTGCCAGACCTCCGGCCACTGGTAACGGCTCATCCATGGCTGGATGTGGTGAGCGCCAACTCGCGGCGGGAGGGCATGCTGGATTACGTGCATCTCATCCAGGCGCGCAGCCCGGTGGCGGCAGGGCTCTATAGGGATGGTAGTCTCGATTATGGGGGGATCGATGGAGCCCATGACCGTGACTCTGTAGAAGCCGACTGCCGGGCGTGGTGGCCCAAAGTGCGCACCGGGGGCACGCTGGCTGGACACGATTTTGATCAGGGCGGCGTGCGGCAGGGCGTGGCTGGAGCAGTTCCGCGGGGACGCTCTTTTGTAGTAAGCAAACCTGGCGACAGCCCATGGTGAATAGTCCCATTCCAGAATATATTCGGACGAATGCCGATGCTCCAAGGGACTACCTGAGGGGGGCTTTGGGGTTTCAAACGGGGGAAGATGTTTGAGGATAGGTTTAGCAGTGTGGCAGGACCTGGTCCGTGAAACCAGCAGTCATGCCTGGCACGAAGTCACGACCGCCGGGGTGACGGTTTGGCGATCAAACCTGTTGTGAATGCCAACCTGGGGCCGCGGGGGGCGCCGGATTACTTCATCATGTCGAAGCGCTTCTGCAGCACATGCTTCGCCGTCATGCCGCCCATTTTGGCCTGGGTGGATTCGATCCACTTGTATTCCAGGGTGTTCTTGGAGGGGCGGTCCACGTCGTAGAAGACGCCGAACTTTCCGGGATACTGGAGGTCGGCTAGTTTGTAGGCGGCGACTTCGTCGGTCACATCGTGGCGCTGTTCGTCTTCGGGAGTGTTGTCGTATTTCTTCTCCTCAATGGTCTCGAACTTGCCGCCCTTGCGCGGATTGCCGTCGTCGAAGGCACCCTGGTAGAACATGACGCACTCGCTGAGGGTCTCCACCACGCTGAAGCCCTGGTGCTTGATGGCGCGCTCATACATTTCGCACATGTGGTTCACCTGCGTGGCGTGCGTGCGGGCAATGAAGGTCGCGCCGGCGGCCACGAGCTGCTTCATCGGGTTGATCGGCTGGTCGATGGCTCCGGCCGGGTCGGTCTTCGATTTGTAACCGAGCGGGCTGGTCGGAGAAGTCTGCTTTTTCGTCAGGCCATAGACGAAGTTGTCCATGATGACGTAGGTCAGGTTTACGTTCTTCCGGGCGGCGTGGTTGAGGTGATTGCCGCCGATGGAAAAGCCGTCGCCGTCGCCGCCGAAGACGAAAACGTGGCAGTCGGGCCGGGCGAGACTCACAGCAGTGGCCAGGGGCAGGGCGCGCCCGTGGATGAAGTGCAGACCGTGGCTGTTCACGAAATACGGAAAGCGCGAGGAGCAGCCGATGCCGGCAATGGTCACGATCTTCTCGTGGGGAATCTGGAGGCGCTCGAGGACTTTGTAGAATGAGGCCAGCACCGCAAAGTCACCACAGCCGGGGCACCAGGTGGGATGGTCGGCGGTGAGGGCTTTTTTGGTCAGCCTTTCTTCGGCAGGAGCGGGAGCAGCAGTGGACATGGTGGGAAGAGGTGGAGAGTGGGTAATAGAGAATGGATAATGGGAGCAGTCAGGGCAGATCCTTGGGCAGGATGACGGTGGCCGGGCGTTGGGGGGGGGCAGGCCTGGTGCTCAAGTGTGCCCAGGCGACCAGCAGTGTGATGATTGCGCCCCAGATGGCGATGCCGCCGAGCAGGCTTGGGCCTCCGATCAACAGTAGTAGAATCGCCAGCAGCAAGCCACAGGCTACGATACCGGTGATTTTGAGGGTTTTAACCTGGCCACGCAGTTGCCGGAGTTCCTCCAGCAGTGCCTCCTGACTGGATGCTGGTTCCTGATCGGATGGGTTCATGGGGTGCCGCGGGATTTTCCCTGGAGTGAATTTTACCTGGCGCTGACGATTTTCTCGACGCCAGCGATGATTTCGCGCACCTGATAGCTAAGTCCGTCGGTCTTGGTGACGGACTGAATGCGCGGGTCGCAATAGCGGGAGCGCAGCAGGGTGGCGAGTTGACCGTGGCCGTAGAGGCCCTGGTCATTAATTTCCGCGACGATGACGTGCTGGTAGTTGGCGAAGATTTTCTCCAGGCCGTTTGCCATAGGGTGCATGTGCCGCATGACCATGCAGCCGACTTTGCGGCCCTGGGCGCGCAGCCGGTCGGTGGCTTCCTTGATGGGGCCGTAGGTGCTGCCCCAACCGATGAGGAGGACTTCGCCGGACGAGTCGCCGTGCACTTCCGGGAGAGGCAACTCTGCGGCCATGCGCTTGAGCTTGTCGCGGCGGCGGGCGGTCATCTGGGTGTGCAGCTTGGGACTGCCCGTCGGGTGGCCCCACTCGTCGTGTTCGAGACCGGAGATGATGGGGTATTTCCCGCTGAGCATCTTTGTGCCGGGCGGCGCGTGGTTCACATCGCCGTCGAGCGGATAGGGTTTCCAGGATTCCTCGCGCGGCGTGAGGTCCAGCACGGGGTCGGTCATCCATTCATCGAGGTTCGGCTCGTTGAAGGCTTCGATGCGGCTGGAGAGCGACTGGTCGCTGAGAATGATGACCGGGCAGCTGTATTTCTTGGCGATGCGGTAGGCCTCGATGGCGATGTAGAAGCAGTCCTCCACGCTGTAGGGAGCGAGGACGACGCGCGGGCTGTCGCCATGGCTGCCGTAGATGGCCTGCATGAGGTCGCTCTGCTCCATGCTCGTTGGGAGACCTGTGCTGGGGCCGCCGCGCTGCACGTTGATCACGATGAGCGGCATCTCCGCCATGGTGGCGTAGCTGAGCGCTTCCATCTTGAGCGAAAGCCCGGGGCCGGAGGAACCGGTGACGGCTACATGCCCGGCGAAGGAGAATCCAATCGCTGCGCTGACAGCGGCGATTTCGTCTTCCGTCTGCACGAAAATGCCGCCGTAGCGCGGGAGTTCGCTGCGCAGTGACTCCATGACTGGAGACCATGGCGTGATAGGGTAGCCGGCACCGTAGCGCACACCGGCGGCGAGCAGGCCGCAGACGAGCATTTGGTTGCCGTCCGTGGTGAGGCGGTGTTCCTCCGAGCGGTGACCTGGAGTGAAAGCAAACTGCTCACCGAGCAGGTCGCCGACGGGATAGGCATAGCCACTGTCGAAGGCGAGCATGGCATTGCGCAGAATGCTGTCGTCCTTCTTGCCGCTAAACTGGCGTTCCACGATGGCCACGAGTTTCTCGCGGTGCAGTTTGAAAATCTGGCAGAGCAGGCCGAGCACGAAGATGTTCTTGCCCTTGTCTCGGGCGGTGCCGCCGATGGCTTCCACGGTGGCGCTGGTGAATGGCACGCCGACATAGCGGTGATCCTTGTCGTCCGGATTGGGGGTGACGTGATCGCTGTCGTAGAGCACCCAGCCACCTTTGCGCAGCGCGCCGAGGTGATTTTCGTAGCTGTGCTGATAGAAGGGCACGAGCCAGTCGGCTTCGTCGCCGGCACTGAGCACTTCGCCGCTGCCGATGTGGACCTGGAAAATCGAAGGACCGCCACTGATGGTGGACGGAATAGTCATGTAGGTCATGACATCCTGCTGCGTCCGGCCGGCGAGACGGGCGAGAAAGCCGCCGATGGATTGAATGCCGTCCTGGGAATTTCCGGCGAGGCGGATAACGGCATTCTGGAGTTCGTGAACCTGGGGGGAGCCATCCGCCGCTGCGGAGGGAGTGGGTTGGTCAAGTGCGGTGCTGCTCATGGGCAGGCGTTAGTAGAAGTAGAGTTCGGGGAATGCGCCCGGATTTTGGCCTGCGGGGCTCTGTTGGCAAGAGCGCGAATCCGGAGGCTGCAGGCGCCGGGAATGGATAAAAAAAACGGGCAGCCCCGGATGGAGGCTGCCCGGATAAATGCTTTAAGTGGTGATGAGAGTTCTCACGGGATCGCGATGCTTTGACCTTCGCGGATGAGGTCGCTGTTAAGATTGTTGGCTCGCATCAGTTCGCTCACGCTGGTGCCGTAGCGCCGGCTGATGCTGGAAAGAGTGTCGCCGCGCACGACTTTATGGGTGCGGCCGCTGGCATTGCCGTAGTTTCCGCCGCCGGTGTTGTGGTTCGGCGCATCGTAGCCACCGGCATAACCGGCCCCGCCGGCTGGGGGCTGAGTGTAAGGCTGCTGGGTATAAGGCTGCTGCTCGCTATAGTTGGGCTGAGCGTAACCGCCCGCGGCCGGGTCGTAGGCACCGGACTGTTGGGCACCGTAGGCTGGATAGCCCTGATTTTGCGTGCCCTGCGCGTAGGGATTGGCCGTAGCATACGGATCAGTGGCTGGGTCCTGCTTTTTTTGGAGCAGTTCGCAGGAACTGAAGGAGACCGCGCAGCCCAGCGACAGCAGAAGATTCCGGGTAATAGTAAGTTTCATGGGTATGCAAATTATGATGAACGGAGGAGAGTGTAGCCTGATGTGCTAAAAACTTAAATCATCTTGATTATTTGGCAACGTGTTTCTTTAAGCCATAATCGCCGCGCGGCTGGTCCTGATATTTGCCGGGGAACGAATCTCCGCAGACTTCCGCGCCGTATCGCTTGAAACCGTTCCGTTGGCAGCGGTAAACACCTTCCTCCGCGCATTTTCACCACTATGTCCATTCCCAGCCTACCAATCCTCCGTCAGGGGCAAAGCTACACGTCGCTTGATGTGGCCGAAATCAATCACGTGGCCACAGGCGTGCCGGTCATCCGGGTGAGTCAGGCAAACAGCGGGATGATTTCGATGGACCTGCTTAAGAGCCGGGCTGCGCGCGAGGTGCTGCGCCGCATTCCCGCGAAGCAGCGCGTGGAGATGGTGAAGCGGGCAGGGGACATTTTCCAAAACGACACCCTGCCGCTGGGTGACGATGGCACGATGCAGTCGCCCGAGGATTATGTGAAGCAACTGGCGACGACGAGCGGGCTGCCCTACACACTCATTCGCATGAACATGACGCGGCTGGGCGGCATCTTCCGCGACATCGAGACCATCCTGCGCGGACTGACGCGGGGCATGGACCTGGAGGTGCTGGACCGCGGCTATGGCATGCAGGGTGGTGCGCCGGTGAGTTATAACTGCGTAACGGATGACCTGGCGGTGATCCTGCCGAGCAATTCACCGGCGGTGAATGCGCTGTGGATTCCATCCATCGCGCTGGGCGTGCCAGTCATTCTAAAGCCCGGCCGCGAGGAGCCGTGGACGCCGTGGCGTGTTATTCAGTCGCTCATCAGGGCGGGCATCCCGCGTGAAGCGTTTAGTTATTATCCCACCGGGCACGACGGCTCCGGCATTCTCCTGCGCCGCGCCGGCCGGGTGATGATGTTCGGCGATGACGCGACGGTGGCGCAGTATGCGACGGACCCGCGCGTGGAAGTCCACGGCAGCGGACGGAGCAAGATCCTGATCGGTGAGGACAAGATTGAGCAGTGGCGCGACTTCCTCCCTGTCATGGTGGAAAGCGTGAGCGCGAACAGCGGGCGCTCGTGCATCAATGCGTCGGCTATTCTCGTGCCGCGGTATGCGGACGAAATCGCGCGCGCCATTGCCCAGGAACTGCTGACGATGGTGCCGCGGGCGGCGGATGACGCGGAGGCGCGGCTGAGTGGTTTTGCGAATCCAGCGATGCCCGAGTGGATCGACGGCACGATCACGGAAGGGCTCGGAACGGCAGGTGCGACGGACATTTCCGCCGAACTGCGTGGCGGGACTCCGCGGCGCGCGAGCCGCGATGGCATGAACTATCTGCTGCCGACCATCGTGCATTGCGGGAACTTCGATCATCCCTGCGCGAACCGGGAGTTTCTCTTCCCCTACGCGAGCGTGACGAATGTGCCGCAGGGGGAAATGCTGGGCGTGATCGGGCCATCGCTGGTGGTGACGGCGATTACCGATGACAAAACATGGATTGCCGATCTGCTGGAGTGCCCGCACATTGACCGCCTAAACCTCGGCGCCATGCCGACCAACCGCGTTCAGTGGGACCAGCCGCACGAGGGGAATCTGTTCGAGTTCCTTTACAAGCGCCGCAGCATCGGCCTGCAGGCGGCGTAATTTTCGCGCGGGAGCACCGGCGAGGCATCACGCCGCGCCCGCGAGTGTGACCCCGTGGGTATTGCAGAGGCGGAAGACTTCCGGCTTTTCGAGCAGCAGCGTTTTCGCAGCTTCCACCGCGATGATGCGGACGCCGGCGGCGGCAGCGGTCTCAATTGTTTGCGGGCCGACGACGGGCACGTCGAAGCGCATGTCCTGGTTGGGCTTGCTGACTTTGACGACGGTGGCCATGCCTTTGCCGAGGGCCCCGCCGCGTTTGATGCATTCGTTAGTGCCCTCGAAGGCTTCCACGGCGAGGACGGTGCCGCGGCGCACGACGACGGTCTGGCCGATGTCGAGGCGGCTGGTCTCGCGGGCGATTTTGAGACCGAAGGCGATGTCGGCCATCTCCTTTTCCTTGCGCACAGGTCCGGCGATATGGCCGGCTGGTGCGAGGTCGTCTTCAAGGAAGGTGGTGGCCGGAAGCAGGGTGATGCCGTCCTTTTCCATCTCGCGGGCAATGCCGCCGAACAGGCTCTCTGCATTCCGCTCCTTGAGCCGGGCGAGCATCATGAGGGTGCGCAGGTCCGGCCGCAGATCGAATAGGTTCTTTGGCGCAATCTGGCCCACCATCACGGCCTGACGGACGCCGTGGCGGAGGAAGAATTTGATCATGCGGCCGAGTTGGCCGACGCGCATCCATTCGATGACATCAACAGCAGCGGAGAGTTCCGTGCGGGTTTCGTTTTCAAAGGCGGCAGCGACGAGGCTGGGCACACCGGCGCGCCGGGCGGCGGCGGCCATGGTGCCGGGGTAGGCGCCGTTTCCGGCGATGAGGCCGAGGATCTCGGGAACTGGGTGCATTGCGGGGAGAAAACCCGGGATGCCAGTGGGAGCAAGTGAACGCTAGCCGCGGCGGCGATTCAGGCGTTCCAGCAGGCGGCTTTTGATATCATCCGGCAACGGGCTGGTCGGCAGCCACTGCTGAACGCTTTCCGGCTCCTTGTTCATCCATTCGCGGGCGAGACGGTACGCCGTTTCGTTGCGGCGCTTTTCATCCGTAATGGTATTCGCCCAGGCCATCGCGGCTTCGGGATCCTGTTCCTGCACTTTCCAGGCAAACCGCTCGCGGGGTTCATCCATTTCCTGGGATTTCGGGAATCCATCGAGCCAGGCACCGGCTTTGTTGGGGTCTTTCTCGGCCCATTCGTCAATGACTTCGGTCATCACGCGCGGCTTCGCTTCACCGGCAGGCAGGGTAGCGGCCCACTGAGCGGCGGCGGCGGGATCTTTGTCGGCAAGACGGTCGGCGAGACGGCCGAGGATGCCGTTTTTGTAAGTGCCCTCAGGCAGACTCATCACCGCGGACTGGGCTGCTTCGGGTCCCTGCATTTTGAAGTAGGAATCCAGCACACGGTCCATGGCATCGCCGCGGGCTTTGCTGCGGTCCATGAGCTGGGCCACTTCCATGGCGCGCTGTGGGTTTTGTTTCGCAATGCCGGATACGACACCCACCAGGTACCAGCTGCCTTCGTCTTTATTCTCCGGCGGACGGGCCTGTGCCCATGCGAGAGCGGCTTCCGGATTCGACTGCGCCCAGGTGGAGAGCGCCATACCGGCACCCCAGTCGCGACGCCAGTCGGTGAACTGCGAGGTCCACTCCAGGGCCTTCTCCGGCGACTGTTTGGCCCAGAGGTTCATGAGCATGGAGAACTCGCGGCCGCGTTCCCGGCCGCTGAAGTTTTCTGTCAGGGAGTTCATCGCCACGGCGATCTGAGCGTCGTCCTTCAGGCCTTTGATGAATTCCAGGTAGGCCTCCATCTTCTCCTGCGGGTCGTCGATGGAGAGGATTTCCTTCATACGGGCGGCCGTCTCCTCGGGGCTGAGGTCGGCGATGGCCTTCATGCGGCTAAGCGGGCTGTCATCGCGCTCAGCGGCGCTGCCCTGGAGGCCGGAGGCTGTGCCGGCGGCCTGCCGGGCGGCGGCGGAAGTCATGGCCAGTTGAGCGGAGGTCAGCTTGCGGCTGCCGGCGCTGGATTCACTGGAGTCGCTCTGACTCCAGTGCAGGCCGGCCCAGAACGCGACTGCGGTGCAGGCGGTCCAGCCGGAAACGATGAAGGCGAGAGTCTTTTTGGTCATACAGCGGTTTACGTGCCCCATCAGCGCCGCGTTGCATCCGGTTTATTTGCCGTAATGGCGGCGGGAGAAAACCGGTGTTGAGCGCCGGGCCATCGCTTTCCAGGATGCGCCGCATGAACCGGAAACGACTTGGACGCAGTGGCCTTGTGGTCACCGATATTTGCATGGGCACGATGACCTTTGGCCTGCAGGCGGATGAGGCCGTGTCCTTTGCGATCATGGACCGCGCGGTGGAGGCGGGCATCGACTTCTTCGACACCGCCGAGATGTATCCCGTGCCCCCGTCGGCGGAGCACTTCGGCATTACCGAGGAAATCGTGGGCCGTTGGCTGAAGACCAAACCGCGCGGGCAGATTGTGGTGGCTTCCAAGATCACCGGGCCCGGCCATGGGTGGTTTCGCCCGCCCGTGCGCGGCGGCTTCACGGCGCTGGACCGCCGGCAGATTTTCCGGGCCTGCGAGGACAGCCTGCTCCGGCTGCAGACGGACTACATCGACCTTTATCAAACCCACTGGCCCGACCACGGCATGCGGCCGGAGGAAACCCTGGAGGCCCTCACGGAACTCGTGAAGCAGGGGAAGATCCGCGCATTTGGCTGCAGCAACGAAACCTGCTGGGGACTGATGAAGAGCCTGTGGACTTCAGAAAAGAACAGCCTGGGCCGCATGGAAACGGTGCAGAACAACTTCTCCCTGATTAACCGCCGCTGCGAAAGTGAACTCGCCCAGGTCTGCCGCATGGAGGGCGTGAGCCTGCTGCCGTATTCACCGCTCGGCGGCGGTGTGCTCACCGGAAAGTATAACACCGCCACACTCCCGGCCGGCGCCCGGTTCACTGCCTATCTGGAAGGCGGCGGCCCGCGGCAGAAGCGCATGGCGCACCGCTTTGTGAACGACCGCACCCTGGAAACCACGGTGCGGCTCACGGAAATCGCCCGCGACATTGGCGTGTCGGTCACGGCCCTCGCCGTCGCGTGGAGCCGGCAGCACGATTTCGTCGCCTCCACCATCATCGGCGCCACGACGGTCGCGCAGCTCAACGAGAGCCTGCCGGCGGCGGACCTCGTGCTCGACACCGAAACGCTCCGCCGCATTGATGAAATCGACGCCGCGATTCCGAACCCGATGACCGAGGACGGACTGCGGCGTCTCTAGCCGCAGGGCAGGGGATTTTTCCGGTTCGCGGCAATCGGCTTGAAATTCATCGCGCCGTCTCCTAGACACCCGCACAGCCGCAACTTGAGCCTTGCGTCGGATACCCGGTTCCCTGTCCCCTCTGGCAGTTCTCCGGTTCCCGTGCAGGCCATCGCAGCTGACAGCTCCGCTCACCGCCGGCTCTTCAGAGGGATGCCGCGCGGGAGCGGAGTTTGTTTTTGGTGGCGCAGAGCGCGTTCCGGTCTTTCATCCGCGGCCATGATGCACCTCCCCCTTCTCCGGATAACGGGACTCTTCGCGGCTCTGCTGTCTGTTGCCGCGGCCGATACTGTGCAGACACAGATCGCGCCGCTGCTTTCCAAATACTGCGCGTCCTGCCATGGCGCGGAGAAGCAGAAAGGCGGCATCGAACTGCACACCATCCGCACGGAGCAGGATGCCTTTCGCCAGCACCGGTTTTTGGAAAACGTCGCGCACCAGATTGAGAAAGGCGAGATGCCGCCCGACGACGAGCCGCAGCCGACCGCGGAGGAAAAGAAGGCGCTCATCGCCGGGCTGCGCGGCGTGGTGGCCCGGCTGGAAAAAGGCGAGTTCCCGCGGCAGGCCGGGCGGCCCACCGTCCGGCGCCTCAACCGCAACGAGTATAACAACACCGTCCGCGATCTCTTTGGCGTGAAGTTCCTGCCCGGCAGCGATTTCCCCGCCGATGGCGCCGGCGGTGAGGGCTTCGACAACGTGGGCGATGCGCTCTTCATGCCTCCGGTGATGCTGGAAAAATACTTCGCGGCAGCGAAGCGCGTCCTCGATGCCGTCTATGCCAGAGAGCCGCTGAAGAAGCGCGTCTTCTTCGCCGCGCCCAAGCCAAAGGAGGACCCGCGCTTTGCCGCGAAAACAGTGCTCGTGACCTACGGCTCGCTCGCCTTCCGCCGCAAGCTCACGGAGGCCGACATCGCCGGTCTGCTCGATCTCTTCGATAAAGCGGTGAAGCGCGGCGAACCTTACGAAGCCGCCCTGCGCTCGCCCCTCCAGACGCTGCTGGTGCACCCGTCGTTTCTCTTTCGCATCGAAAACGACCAGCCAGGCAAGCTGGAGTGGAAAGTGGACGGCTTTGAACTCGCCACGCGCCTGTCCTATTTCCTCTGGGCCTCCATCCCGGACCGCACGCTCTTCCAGCTCGCCGACCAGGGGAAGCTCTCGGATCCCGCGGTGCTCAGAGAGCAGGTCGAGCGGCTGCTGAATGATCCGCGCGCCGAGACCCTCTCACGTCACTTTGCCGGCCAGTGGCTGGGCTTCGATGAACTGCGCGAAGTCGCCGCGCCGGACCCGCAGCGCTTTCCCACCTTCACTCCCTCGCTGCGCGTCGCCATGTACCGCGAGTCGGTCGAGTTCTTCTCCCACCTTGTCAGGGAGAACCGCCCGGTCACCGAAATGCTGGATGCGGACTACACCTTCCTGAATGCCGAACTCGCCGCGCACTATGGCATCCGCGGCGTCGCCGGCACGGCCCTGCAAAAGGTGAGCCTCACCGACCGTCAGCGCGGCGGCGTCATTGGTCAGGCCGCCATCCTCACGGCCACCTCGCTGCCGCTGCGCACCAGTCCGGTGAAGCGCGGCAAGTGGATCCTCGATAACCTCCTCGGCACCCCGCCGCCACCGCCGCCGCAGGATGCCGGCGTGCTGCCCGCCGATGACAAGACGCCGGACGGCCTTTCCTTTCGCGAGCAACTGGAGCGGCACCGCAAGGTCGCGTCCTGTGCCGGCTGCCATCAGAAAATCGACCCCCTTGGTTTCGGCCTGGAGAATTACGATGCCATCGGCCGCTGGCGCACGGCGGATGCGAATGGCAAGCCCGTGGATTCGAAGGCGCAGCTCGCCGACGGCCGGCAGTTCAGCACACCCGCAGAACTCAAAGGCCTGCTCCTCAAGTCCAGCGACCTCTTTTGCCGCAACTTCTGCCGCAAGCTCCTCGGCTATGCGCTCGGGCGGCCGCTGGAATACTACGACGAGCCTGTCGTCGCGCAGCTCACCGGCGTGCTGAAGAGCAACGGCTACCGCATTCGCCCGGTCATTCAGGCCATCGTCGCCAGCCACCCGTTTACCTCCCGGGCCGCGGCAAAGTGAAACAGCTTGCCCCCGCTGTCTGCATCCCGTAATTCCCTGAACTAAATCAGCGCACCGGACTCACATTATTCAGCATGACACAGCGATACGAAGCGAAGGGAAAAATCGGACAGGGCGGACTCGGCGAGGTGTATCTGGCCTACGATACGCAACTCGACCGCGAGGTGGCCCTGAAGCGTGTGAAGCCCCAGGAGGCCGGGGAAGCCGGCATGCAGGCGCTCTCGGCCGATCTCATTCGCGAAGCCCGCACGCTCTCTGCGCTGCAGCATCCGAATATCGTCACCATCTATGATGTGGGCTCCGATGACAAAGGCCCCTTCGTCATCATGGAGTATCTCAAAGGCGAGACGCTGGATCAGGTCATCGAGCGCGGGAAGCTCAGCGTGGACGACTTCCGCGAGGTCGTGCTCCAGGTCATGGAAGGCATGGTGGCTGCGCAGGCCATGGGCCTCGTGCACCGCGACCTCAAGCCGGGCAATCTCATGGTGAACTGGCTGCCCAGCGGCAAGTTCCAGGTCAAGATCCTCGACTTCGGCCTCGCCAAGTTTTCCCGCAGCGCCGTGCCGCAGACGCAGGACCAGGGCGACGGCATCATGGGCAGCATCTTCTTCATGGCGCCGGAGCAGTTCGAGCGTCTGCCCCTCGATTCCCGCACCGACCTCTATTCGCTCGGCTGCATTTTCTATCAAATCCTCACGCAGAAGCACCCGTTCGACGGCAACACGCCGGTGGACGTCATGGTCAGCCACCTGCAGCACCTGGTGAATCCGCTGCACGAACTGCGGAAGGACATCCCGGCGTGGATGGCGGACTGGGTCATGTGGCTCATCAGCCGGGAAATGGACGACCGCCCTGCTGAT
>Ga0315905_10002324_pt1 | contig 20042 bp, 19 predicted proteins | sample LakEriMetagenome_5_FD_203522 | JGI IMG/M metagenome (GOLD analysis project Ga0315905, IMG submission 203522) | Freshwater fungal communities from buoy surface, Lake Erie, Ohio, United States - Buoy 4 MA121 | ecosystem: Environmental > Aquatic > Freshwater > Lake | place: USA: Lake Erie, Ohio... | reverse complement strand
CTTTTAGATTATATTCCTGTCGCCTAGATTTAAAATCGCGTTTGATGTATATTTAAATGTATATTTAATATAGAGAAGGGGATTTCATGGAGCACTTGTTGACCAATTTGACCGCATCATTGACCGAGTTGCGCGAGCCTAGCAAAGTCCTTGCGCGCGCAGGTAATCGTCCTGTTGCTATCCTTAATCGCAACGAGGCGATAGGTTATTTTGTTCCCAAAAGCGCTGTCACATCGGCAGATATCAAAGTTGCTTCTACTGAAGAAGTCAACGCCGCACTCAATACTCACTTGGCAGAAATTGGCCACGTACTGGACTACCTTAAAGATAAATGATTTCGTCTTTCGTTTTGCTTGAGGTGGACGGCGTCATGGCCATACATGCGCGGGTTTTATTGCCAAATGAACTGCCCGGCATGGCAAAAGACAAATCGCTAAGTGCAGTTCTCGAAAAAGTACACAACCGGCTTATCTATGGCTTCATCCATGATGTTTTTGATTTAGTAGCGTGCTACGGAGCATTTATCGCAAAAGGACACTGCTTTATAGATGCCAATAAAAGAACCGCCGCCGCCGCCGTTTTTATTGGCTTACGTCTTAATGGGATAAGCCTAACGTTTAAAGATACCGCATTAGGTCAATGGATCATTGATCTGGTGAATGATCAACAAACAGAGATTGAGTTTTCTCATTGGTTGAGGCAACTGCACAACCAAAGTGAACACTAATCCGATTTGAAAGAACCTAAAAACAAATTTACGCCTGTATTAACGAATGCAGAAGTTGATGCAAGTTCATTAAACACAACATTTATGTTAATATTCGCATGAATTCCAAGCAAATGAAAAAATGGCTCGAGCAATAAGGGGCCACTTTCTCAACAGGCAAGGGATCTCATTTAAAAGTATTTTTAAATGGAAAACAATCTACCTTGCCAATGCATGGAACTACAAAACTGGGAAAAGGTCTTGAAGCTGCAATTAAGCGGCAACTAGGCTTGAAATAAAAGGGGCTCAGATATGTTTAACTACCCAGCTACATTAACAAAAGATGGCGGAACATTCTTGGTAACTTTTCGCGATGTTCCTGAGGCAATTACTTTTGGTGCTGATAAAGAAGAAGCCTTGTTAAACGCAGTGGATGCCCTAGAAACCGGCCTTTCTTTTTATGTCGAGTCGCGTAAACCTTTGCCATTACCAAGCAAAGCCAAGCGGGGCGAGACAACTGTATCGCCAACAGCACTTGAGTGTGCAAAATTAGGCGTGTACCAAGCAATGACCGAACAAGGCATCAAGAAGTCCGAATTGGCTCGTCGCCTTGGCTGGCATATGCCCCAAGTTGATCGCTTATTTGATTTACGTCACGCGTCTAAATTAGAGCAAATAGAAGCTGCTGCTTTAGTTCTTGGCCGTCATATCGAAGTCAGAGTAGCCGCTTAATTGTATTTAGCCATCTGCCACTTTTAATTGCTGCGCTGAGGTCTGCTGGTAAATGCTCATCCACTTCATCCGCAACGGCCCCTCTTACCTGCCTGAGATAGACGCCTACTGCGCATACATCCAAACCCGCGGACATCAAACCATGGTGCATGACAGTAGTCACTCAGTGCCCGCAAGTGCATCAGTCGTGTGGTGGTTTTGCGGACGAGTACCACTTCGCGAATCGCACCGATTACGCGGAGCATTTCAAATTCATGAATACGCTTCTGCGTCTATCCCTCCTTATGCCTGGGCCAAAGACCAGTTAAAACACTGGACGCAACCACGCCCTGATTACCGCATCTTTCAAAACGGCTGGGTGCGCGAACGCATGGGGTTTGCAGACGGTGTGCCGCATGCCTTGCGCGACATGGGCGTAGCAGAGCATTTCTTCGAAGCGCCTTCACACTCGCCAGCACCTGAATTCGATTTGGTCTACTTGGGCGAGATGTCGCGCCTGTTGGCGTTTATCCCTGTCTTGCAAGCGATTCATATAGCAGGTCGCTCTCTATTGCTAGTGGGTGACGTGCCCGCAGAATTGCAAGCGCAGTTAACACACAACGTAGTCTGCACAGGTCGTGTAGAGAATGCGCAAGTTCCACGCCATTTACGCCGCGCACGGTTTGGTTTGAACTTGGTGCCCAATGCCACACCGTTTCAGCAACAAACTTCCACCAAAGTGCTGGAGTATTGTTCGGTGGGTTTGCGCGTGGTGAGCAATGCTTACCAGTGGTTGCGCTACTTCATGGCGCAGCACCAGGCGAACTTTTATTTGCTCAACGATGATGCGCCATCGCTGGCCACTAGTTTTGGTGAAGCTTTAGATGTCTACCCTTATGAAGTGCCAGATGTGCGTGCATTGGCTTGGCCACACGTGCTCGACACCTTGCCTTTGTGGCACACGATATTGCGATGAACATCACCAGCAAAATTGTTGCTCTGTCTAGCGCTGTAGCGTTTGCGTTGCAAATCGCTTTGGCATTGCTGATGTTGCGCTACTTCTCGCCAGAAGAAGTGGGCATGTTTTCTGTGATCAGTCAAATTGGATTTTTCTGGACCACTTTGGCTTTGGCGCAAACGCCATTGCGATTGCTGGCGAACCATGGCGCCTCTGTATTTGAGGATGCACGGCTCGCTTGGATGTCCAGCCTGCAACGTTTTGTGTGGCTATCGCCTGTTGCTGCCCTGGCTGTTTGGTGGAGCGGCTTGTCGTTTGTTAACGCACTGTTGTGGGCGCTCTTGTTGTCACTGTTTCAATTTACATGGATGCTCGCGCAGAGCATGCGTTTGCGTATGGTTGGTGCTTGGGCACAGGCAGGGGTGCGCGTGCTGCCTCCGCTGATGGCTTTACTGGTTGCTGCTGCTGCGGTTTTCATTCAATGGAGAGGGCCAGCGCTGTTGGCTGCTGCATTGCTGGGTTATGCCGTGGGTGCGGCTTGGTTATTGCCTTCGCTCCTTGCCCATTGGCAAGCCAAGTTTGAAAACGTATCGACCAAAACGGTTGAAGTTGCACTTTCATCAGCCCTGCAAGACCCATCGGATGCATCCATTGCTCCTGTCTTTGGAGATAACCGCTCAGCCACCCTGCGCATGGCACATACGTTGGCCGATGCATTACTCGCTACCGCCATCGTGGTGGTATGGCAGCGTATGTATGGCGCACAAGAAACTGGATGGATGGCCGCACCACTTCGCGTGATGGGCTTTGTGCCAGCGGTGGTGAATATGGCTTGGGCGCAGGTTTTGTTGGCACAAACTCAACACGAGCGCACCAATCCTTTGTGGGTGGGGTTAGCAGGTTTTGCCAGCGTGGCGCTATTGGGTGCTGGCTGCGCAGTTGCGCTGGAGTTTGGGTGGCTGGGGGAGCAATGGCAGGGCGTGTGGGCTTATTTGTTGCCGTTGGTGGTATGGCAGGGGAGTGCATGCTTAGCTGCGGCGTTTAGCCATTTGCCGTTTGAGAACCATAAAGCACGAAAGTATTCTTGGGCGTGTATGGCAGTAGCAGGTGTACAGGGTGCAGTCTTACTGGCACCAGTATTATTTTTGTCTAACTACGATGCCAAATTCCACATACAACTCTTTGGAATAAGTAGTGCAATTGTTATTGCTTTTTTGACGATTTATTTAAGAATCAGTCATCAAAATCAAATTAAGATTACTTTTTAAATACAAATCAAGGAATAAATTGTAATCTTAATTGATAATTAGTGTTAAAAGTTGAGTATAAATTAGCCTGACTTCTATTTAAATAAATTTTTTATTTTTTGCTTTACTCTTCTTCCAATTGGTGCTTTTCTTATAGCAAATCCCCTTTTTGCGTTCAGCTCAAATGGAAAATTATATTTCTTCATAAAATAATGAAGTGGTGCTTTATAGTTTCTATTTTTTAACTCTGGATCAAGCTTTAAGAACTCTCCTACAACGGCTTTATCAAGAAAAGGGTATCTTGATTCAATGCCAAATGCACCAAAAATGAATTCTTCTTTCATTAAATAACTTCGTTGTGTATTGCCATAAAACTTCTTCCAAGGGAAAAATCCATCAAGATTATCTGGAAATACGCCCCCGAATTCCGAATGAACTGAATATTTATTCCCTTTGAACGCATAATCACTATAGATTTCATCGCCACCAGACCCGGATAAATTAACAATTTCCGAATTTCGAGAGGCTGCGTTGGCAATTAAGTATGAACCTAAGGCCCCGGGGTCAGAAAACATTCGAATAAACCCTTCCCCATCATTGTGGTGGTAAAGGAGATTTTCAATTCTTTTACCCGCTTGCAAGCTTAAAGCGTAAATTTCATTTTTACTAACTGGGTCAATAATAAAATTATTGTCAATAATATCTCCGAAATATTCGTACCTTCTTTCAAGAATTTCAATACTTTCACCTGACTGCATTGTGTAAGCATTAAATTTAATATTTAACAACTTCATGGCCAATGAAATACAACCAGAATCGTAACCAGAAGATAGGGCTAGCATCGGAAGATGTCCTCCGTGCAAGGCTCTTTTCCTAACAGCCTCTATAAATGCCTCACACCAACTGTCATAAGTTAATGAATTTTGCTGAATTTCAAATTTATGAACAGGATAACTTTCGGAAATCGTTATGGAACTATTTATTAAATTTATAATATATTTAGTATTAGGTTGTGCACCATATATATGATTAAAACCCAATTCAGTTAATGCTGAAGGATAACTAGCGCATGCGAACTCAGAAGGATCATCGCTTCGGCCAAAGTACAATGGTTTTGTGAGAAAGGGGTCTGTTAATATTTGTAAGACCTGGTCCTCTTCGGAGTATGAGGCCATAACAAATTCACCATCTAATCCATCCTTAAATTTTGAATTTTTCTTTAAAAACTCTAACAAAGCAAAGGTATCTGAGGAAACATTAGCTATATCTAAATAATTATAAATCTCACCATTGAATAATAAATGCATTCCATCCCGCGATAGGGGTTGGACAACGGACTGACCAGAAATATCGAGCAAATTATGTAACAAGGTAACATGATTGCCATCTAAAGATTTTACATGGACTTTACTTGTGGCTGCTGGTCCTCTATGCTTAATAAATCTGTTAGCATATATTATTGATTGTTCTGAGGGCTTCTTTTTTGTATACGCAAAAATAAACCCGCACATATATTTATTCCTTTAACTGATAATCATGAGCTCTAAACCAATTATAACAAAAATTCAAATAGTAGCCCCTTCCGAACTTCGCAGCGGGGGGCCTGAATCATTACATAACTTAGCATTTCAATTACAGTCTATCGGTGTTCACTCCGAAATGGTATATTTTCCTTATGGAAAACAATATGAAGTTACGTTAGGTTACGAAAAGTATGCCGAAAAAGCTCACGATATCGATGATAAATCGAGCACATTAATTATTTTCCCTGAGACATTATGTATGCTAGGTTTTTCGATTTCTAAAGCAACAGTTGGTATATGGTGGCTATCTGTTGACCACTTCACTCAAACCAAATACCACTCTTTTAGAGATTATTTCAGATATTTAAGACTAGCAATTCGTAGGCACCGGCCCTACCGTGGTGCAAAATCACTTAAAAAATTTATACATTTTTCTAAATCGTACTACGACGAAGGATTTTTACGATCTCACTCCATTACTTTTAGTCGATTAAACGGTCCAATTTCTTCAGAATATATTAGTAATGTCGACTCTTCACAAGATAGAAAGAATATAATTTTATTTAACCCTAAAAAAGGCATGGAATATACAAGTCGTCTCAAGAATAATTTTTCACAATATAAATTTGTCTCTTTGGAGAGCATGAATACCGATGAGTTAACAGCCGCCTATACAAATTCCAAAATTTACATTGATTTCGGCAACCATCCAGGTAAAGAGCGCATGCCTAGAGAAGCAGTAGCTTTAGGTTGTTGCATTATTACCGGCTTACTCGGCTCTGCTAGCAATGCATTTGATATCCCTATACCTAAAGAGTATAAAATTAATACTGAGGCCGATGATTTTTTATTCAAATTTCAAACGGTTACTAATAAAATTTTCAGTAATTTTGAATTAGCTAGGCTTGATTTCAATAATTTTAGAAATGAAGTTCTTAATGAGCCTGCTCAGCAACTTACTGACCTAAAGAGAATTTTGAGTGATCTTGGAATTAATTATTTTTCAGAATAATTTTTTTATAATTAGGAGAAGATATGGGTGGTAAACTTAGTCAATGGAGAGATGAATTCTTACTGCATAATCGTTTGAAACTAATCAGTACAACTGAAAAAAGTAAAATTATTAGCCTTATTAATTCCATTAAGCCTTTGCAAACTGAGCATGATTTAATAAGGTTGGGGGGTAACAGTGACGGGGGGTATCTGATACCAAACGATCTTGACGGTATTAGCGGATGTTTTTCTCCTGGCGTTGGTTACTCCGCAAGTTTTGAAGATGATATTGCAAGCTTTGGCGTTAATTGTTTCATAGCGGACTACTCTGTTGATGCTCTCCCCATATCTAATCAATTATTTCATTTTGAAAAAAAATTTATAGGGTTGAAAAATGACTTTATGTATATGACACTTGACGACTGGGTAATGCGCAATGCAGACGACGATCAAGAGCTTATATTACAAATGGATATTGAAGGGGGTGAGTATGAATCTATTTTATTTACATCTTATAGTATTTTAAAAAAATTTCGTATTATTTGTATTGAATTTCATAACTTACATTTAATTTGTGAAAAATCAGGATTTGATTTAATACATACAACTTTTCAGAAACTATTAAAGTATTTTGATGTTGTTCATTTACATCCAAATAACAACGTAGGCTTCGTCAAATATCAAGGCGTGATAATACCTGAAGTGATTGAATTTACCTTTATTCGTAAAGATAGAGTCAAGCATAGATCTTCAGTACTTCAACTCCCCCACCCGCTCGACAGGAAGAACAATCCTGATTCAACTGACTTTGTAATACCTAAATATTGGTACTAGTGTGGTTAATACCTCTAACATATTTGCTGTTTATTGCGACGGAGGACTTTGCAATCGTCTAAATGCTTTAATAGCAGCGAAGGTATTGGCAAAAAAATTAAATAAGGTCTTGACAGTATATTGGCCCATTAATACGTGGTGCGGTTTGGATTATTACAGCATCTTCAATCATGAGGAAAACATACACGCATATGACAGCAGCATGCTAGACTTGAATTTAGAATACTCAGATAGATTTACTTTGTTTGCTCATGAACAACAATTATTTTCATTTCCAATGAATTCGAATCCTAATTTAATTAGAAAATGTGATGATCTATGTCAAATAATTATTAATGCACTTGAATACAAATCAGTCTTGTACTTTAACTCTGTTATTCCTTATTGCATTCCTTTAGACCAGGCTTCATTTTTCGCTAAAAATCTTCCATTTTTAACTAATTATCCTGCTCGCGCAAACGAGTTTGTCACCACATATTGTTTAGCATCCAATATTCCGTGGTCAATTCATTTAAGGGGAACGGATTTTGGTTTTACTAAGACTTATTACGACTTTTGGTATTTTTTTGCTAGGTATTTTCCTTCTTTACTGCTATTAATGACAGATGATATAGCGCTCAAGAATCGGTTTTCGAAATTACCTAATGTTCGTATGCGATCCTTTCAGGAATACCCTACTAAACTGGATCCAGATTTAGATTGGGTAGAAGACGTTATAGATTCTTATGGACGAAAATTTAGTTTTAATATACAAAGAAGCGGCTCTTCTGTAAAAGAATCCCTTATTGATTTATTGATTTTAAGTCAGTCGAAATTAATCATAAATAGCAACAGCACCTTTCTTGTATTTGCGATGTTAATTCGTGGCTATAAATTCTCCCTCATTTCATATTGCTATTTCAATTACAGAAGACTGAGGCAGCTCATTAAAATTCTGAGTAAAAACGGATTTAATTAATAAATTACTGTCATGTCAAACTACACCGTAACCTTCGCCACCCTAAACTGCCTAGACTACACCAAGCAGTGCGTTGACAGTTTGCTGGCGTCCGGAGTAGATGCTAGCCGCATCGTCGCAGTAGACAACGCATCTACCGACGGTACCCAAGCGTACTTGCAACAGCGTGGCTTAGGTGCCGCTATCTTGAACCGCCAAAACCTCTCATGTGGGGCTGCTTGGAACCAAGGCATCTTGGCCCAACAGAGCGAGTGGACGATTGTGATGAACAACGACATCGTGGTCGCGCCAGGTTTTGTGCACCGTTTGATTGAATTCGCTACTACCAACCAACTCCAACTCGTCTCACCTGCACGCATTGACGGTACAGCGGACTACGATTTTCTACAGTTTGCAGAAGAAGCGCAACGCACCACCGCCAATGCAGTGCGCCGCGGATCAAGCAATGCCATTTGCATGTGTATCCACTGGTCGATCTTCTGCCAAATTGGCTTCTTTCGCGCCAACCCGACTTTGCTGGGGTTTGAAGATGGATTGTTTTACAATGAAGTGCGCAAACACGGCATTGCACACGCTACCGCCGGCAGCGTATGGATCCATCACTTCGGCAGCGTGACCCAAGAGCATATGAAAATGGTTTTAGGCATACAAAGCCAAAATACGCTCATCAATGTAAATGACAGAAAGCTCTACAACCAGAGTTGGCTGGAGCGCAAGTTTTATCGCTACCATTTAAAGCGTTCACACCAAGCATGGCGAGAACAAGAACTTCGCCGATATGGCATGACTTTACACGGAAGCAGAAACAACAAAACATTCACTTGGCTTTGAATTCAAGCATTCTCTTTTGAAGAATGGTTGCATTTAATTTATCTTTCGATTTATTGGTTTCAGAATGAAACAAATGTAAAACTTCGGTACACCATGAGCCAGATCTTCTCATTACACCACTAAGGTGCAATCGAAATACAAAATCTGCATCTTCATGCCCCCAGCCGTTAATATCTTCAGAAAATCCTTGGATATTCTGAATATCACTTTTCCAAGCCGCCATATTACATCCCTTGATTCGTCTCCAGACAAACACTTTGTAATTCCGCAGCGAGCTAGAAGGCAGTTTGACCCATAGAGGCATGAATTTATTCATACGGCCAAATAATCGGTGAAATAAGGATCTTGTCTTAATACTATTAAAATCCCAATTAGGGTTCGCGCACAACTGCTTAGATAATGAATTACTTAAAAGTATGCGGCTTCCAGTTACCATTGTTTTTACCTGTCGCAACGCTCGGTGCTTTTCAATGAAGTCCGGCTGAGTAATACAATCACCATCAAGAAAAATTATGTATTCACCCTCGCTCATTTGAATGGCTTTATTAAGAATCACTGTTTTCCGAAAGCCCAGATCTTCTTGCCAAGCATGCTTTATATTAATATGACTTGTTTTTTGTAATTGTTTTACCAATTCTTCTGTATCTTTTTTTGAACCGTCGTCGGCAATAACTATTTCAAAATCGTTATCAGTTTGGGTAAGAAGGGATTGAGCGCACAGATTAAGTGCAACAGGCCAGTTATATGTCGCAATAATAACGCTGATCATAGTTTAAAGATCTAATTTATTGTGATTTAGATTGGTAATACTGAGTGTTAAAGGGGGGATCATGGCCCCTCTAATTCTTAATATTGCGGCAATCACCAAAAAGAAGAACTCCCCCATACCTACACCAAAGAACGGGCAATTAAATAAGCCCATTACAAATAGTACTGCTATAGTTGAATGCAAGGAGTTTCTAGCTTCCTTGTCGATTGTAGACGAGTCTTTTATTAAAGCCAAAAAAAATGCAAGCATAATCATCAATCCAATAAAACCAAACTCCACCCACCAAAACAAATATTGTTGATGTGGTTGACTTATTGGCGGTTTTATCTTCCCCCCGTTTTCTTTATAGACTTCTGGCATGCTTCCAATGCCATATCCTAATATTGGTTTGTTAATTATTCCATATATTGAGCTCCTCCACATTTCCAATCTTTCCCCCTCTGAGCTTTGCTCTTGCTTTTCAAAATAGCTTTGTGTATTTATTGGAATTTCCATTATACGCTTAGAAAATGTAGGAGAAATTGCAAAAAATGCTAAAGATAAAATGATTGGCGATAAAAAAGCTAGCATACGCCAACGGCCCTTTAAAAGTCTATAAGCTTCAATAGCAATAGATATTAATAAGACAATATAGCCAGTTCGACCAGTCATTACGAAAATGATATTCAAAAGCATTAAAAAAATAATTAATCGCAAAAACCAGCAACCCCAAAGCTTTGTCCAATAGTCCCGGAATCCCCAGATGACAATAAGCACCAATACGGTCATCACAGGTTGTTCTAATGTGTCTGTAAAAGCTATTCCTTTCTCTATGGGCCTTCTAGTTAATGGTACATCCATACCAAACCACATCAACCAAGAAATGGTGACTACGACAATTTGGCCATATATTAACCACTTTAAAATTATTAATGCACGATCCTTTGTCTTTAATAAATAGTAAATCACTCCAAGCCAAAGAAATCTTGTATGCGAATAAAAATATTTCCACTGTTTTTGCTCGGCCGCATCCGACCAAGTCATAGAAATTAAACTCCAAGCCACCGCAGCAAACATCCAAATAAAAACAATTGGAATTCTTATTGAATTGGCTTGGAATATTTTTTTTCTATCTATTACAATCTGAACAATAAAGCCTACCAAGAGAAATAACTTAGATATAGAAACAGTAGCGGCTCCTAGGCTTACACAAAATGCAATAGAACAAAGTGCAAGTAGCGTGTATCTATCCCAAGCCTCATAGTATTTTAATTTTATATTCATTTTCAAAATTTCTTATTGCTACCTGCTTTCTTATTTGATCTTGCTTAAATCAATTGATTTTCTGTATTTAAGCTTCTCCTTTTTGAAAGAACATACTTTTAATTCTTTGTTTTGCGCTCCTGCTCTAGGTGTATCCAATCAACTACGCCTTCTTTTGGCTGATATCCCGTCACCATTTGCCGTAAGTATTTTCTGATATCAGGAACATCGTTAACAGCTAGCGCCAATCTCAACGAGAGGAGTTGGTCCTCCAACAGATCCCAAGGAATAAATGTTTCGTGGGCTTTCATTATGCGAGGGTGCTGGGTTGGACTTGGATTTTCACCTGTTAATAACTCCTCATGAAGCTTTTCCCCAGGCCTCAATCCTGTGATCTTGATCTCGATGTCGCCCTTTGGATTTATTTCGTTTTTTAGAGTACGGCCTGATAGCTCAATAATCCGTGTAGCTAAATCAATTATGCGCACTGGATTTCCCATATCCAACACGAAGACGTCACCTCCCGAACCCATGGCCCCAGCTTGTATGACGAGTTGAGCGGCCTCCGTTATGGTCATGAAGTAACGGGTGATATCAGGGTGGGTTAGCGTTATGGGTCCGCCATTCTTAATCTGTTCTCGAAACAAAGGGACTACGGAGCCACTAGAACCCAGCACGTTACCAAAACGAACAATGGTGAAGCAAGTTTTTTCCCTAGTTAATGAATTGTTAGTCTCGTTCATCGCCTCCAGAATCATCTCTGCGAGTCGCTTGGTCGCACCCATAACATTGGTTGGACGTACGGCCTTGTCAGTGCTAATGAGAACGAAGTTCTGTACTCCGTTTGCAAGTGCAACCTCGGCGCATACCTTGGTGCCCCAGACATTATTGCGAACGCCCTCTGCTGGGTTATGCTCTACCAGTGGGACATGCTTGTAGGCGGCTGCGTGATAGACAGTCTGAGGTTTCCAAGTGCTCATGATGTCGTTCATGCGAACCTCATCACAGACCGAGGCGAGCAGAGGTACCACCTCTAGGTCGTCATTTGGATTATTTTCACGAATCTCTAGAGTAGACTTGATCTCTTGATGAATCAGATACAGGGCATATTCACTAAAATCAACAAGTAAAAGTTGTTTTGGTCGGGTCTTAAGCACCTGACGACATAGCTCGCTGCCAATGCTACCGCCAGCACCTGTTACCAGAACAGTTTTTTTGTGCGTATTTCTGTAGATCAATAATCTTCTAGGTTCGACAGACTCTCTTCCCAGCAAGTCGTTGATGTCAAGTTCTCGAACGTCACTGAAGGTAACCTTACCAGAAGCGATATCGTTCAACGCTGGAAGCGTTCGAATTGAGAATTTCATCTTAGAAAGTAAACCTAGTATTTGATTGCGCCTTTCTTGCGAGGCAGAAGGTATCGCGAGTAGGACGTCAGTAACACGCTTTTTATGGGCTATTTCCTCTAGTACCGCAGGACTGTATATGTTTAAGCCATTAAGGAGGTGCCCGTGCAGCCGATTGTCGTCATCTAAGAATCCGACCACAAGCATCTCGTGACTGTTGGCCATACCCGAGGCAAGTTGCCTGCCAGCACTACCAGCTCCGTAGATAAGTGCCCGGGGTAAAGTAGATTTATTGATTTTTAAACGGTAAGCCCCACCAAGAAAAACTATTGCAACCGCACGTGATACAGATACCAACAGGAGTAATACTATAGGTTGTATTAAGCCTACTGTCCTGGGCACTCCTTTTACACCAAATAGTGTAAAGATCACTGCATAAATGCTTCCGTAAGTTAGCGATGCAAGTGCTATGGTCATCATTGCAGACATTCCGCTGAATCTAAAGATGGCACGGTACAGGCCTGATACAACAAATATCGGTATTACTAAGGCAACAGTGATCGCACTTGTTATGATTAAAGGATTAGTTGTGATGTTGCCAAAAGACCAGAACTCCCCCAGCCGCAAGTAGAATGTTATCCATACGCTCAATAGACAAAGAAATATGTCTATGCTCATGACAAGCAATTGCTTTGCGGGACGAGGAATTGCCAGTACACGAAATGCAAATTTGTTGAGTATGTTCATGGTCTCCACCATAATACTAAGGCTAAAACTTCCAAAGAATTTTTCATTTGTTTAATTGTTAATTTTTTAGCACCAAATTGGATTAGGCTCCGTAACAAATAGACTGGGGTTGTTTTAGTTTGATTAATTACAAAAAGACTAAAAACTATAGCTATTTTGGACGCCATAAATAAATTAAAAATAACTTTTAGTATTTCCTCCATGCGCTTATGCGAAATAAAGAAAAAATAGGTACACCAATTGGATGGTTCAAACTAGCTATCCTCTTGAATCCATGTCGAACAAGTGCGAGTTCGACCTCTGCAGCGGAATGGTAATGATCTAACGGTTTCTTTTTTCTAAAAATTAGTCGTAGCATCCTATAAGTTAAGTTTTCTGTAGGTAGCGAAGTGTATAAAAGTCCGTCATCATTTAACCAAGACCTTATTTTATTTATTGGCAAGTTTAAATCTTGGAAATGCTCAAGTACATCTGCAGCAACAATTACGTAAAAATATTTTTCAGGGTAGTTGTGGTTTACGACATCAACTTCCGTAAGGTAAGTATTTTTCAAGGAACATTCCTCAACAACTTTTGAGGCTTCTGTAGTGTCTCGATCAATTAAGTGGACTTCAGAAAAGTATCTAGAAAGGGTAGGCAGCATTACCCCGCTACCACCACCAAAATCAAGTACATTTTCAAAATTGGGTCTTGTCCAGCTTATTAACCTCACCAAGAAATTTAAACGCAACCAAAAAAACTCTCTTAACAAGAAGCTCTCTGATTGATATACATCTAGGCTGTTGAGTTCTTTTTTTTCCAATCCATTTGTAGAGCGGAATAAATTTTGAACTTTTAATAAACGCATTGCAGATAATTAATTCAATAGGAAGAGAAAGGGGAGTTAAATTTCAAGAAAGCGATTCTTTTCAAATCTCTTCTTGTTTTGCTGATATTTTCCAGTATAAGCCCATTAACTACTCCTACTCCCGCTAGCACCATTAATGCCGAAGAAAGGATGGCAGTTGGCACTCGTGGGACCATTCCAGTTTTGAGAAAAGTCATGATCAAAGGATAACCCAATACGCTGGCAATCAGCACAAGCACCAAACTTACCAAACTGTAAAACTTCATTGGATTTGCTTCCCTGAAAAGGGTGTACATTACGAATAAAATTGCTATTCCATCTTTAATCGTATTTAGCTTGCTATGTGATCCTTCGATTCTCTGACTATATAAAACTCCAAATTCTTTCACTTCGACACGAAGTTCCAATGCGTGTACCGACAACTCAGTTTCAATCTCAAATCCCTTTGTTACCGCCGCAAACGTCTTTACGAACCGCCTAGTCATTACCCTGTAACCGGAGAAAATGTCAGTGAAATTTGATTTAAATATAATATTTAATGAATAATTGAAAAATTTGTTTCCTAGGTAATGACCTGGGCGATAGATATTTTCTTTTTCAGGTATTCGGGCTCCTACAACCATGTCCACATATTCAGTCAAGAGCGCGTTGACGTGGTAATCCATATTAGTTAGATCATAGGTTTGGTCCCCGTCAATCATAAAATAGATGTCTGCATCAATATCAGTAAACATCCGCCGAACTACGTTACCTTTGCCACGACACTTCTCACTACGAACTATCGCCCCAGCTGCTTTAGCAATCTTAAGTGTGTCGTCTGTTGATTCATTATCATAAACATAAATCCTAGCTTCAGGCAAATGTCGTTTGACGTCCAAGACAACTTGCCTGATACTTGCTGCCTCGTTGAGGCATGGAATGATTACAGCTATACCAAGTTGGGGCAACTTATTAGTCAATTTTATAGTCCGTGTATTAGTTGTTTATCTTTTGGTTGCACAGAGGTGTTTTATCAATCACTAATGCGCGTTGAGCTTCGAACTTGAAGCCACCAGTATTTTGTATATGAATACTATCTTTTAATTGCACAACTTGGCAACATATCTACATTGATTTTGACTAGCCATGCATCACCATGTTGTGAAGAATTAAAGGGGTTACGGGTAACAAATGGGTTGACATCACGCCCTATTACTACTGGACCAAAACAGTCTTTTAGACTTGTAAATTTATTTGGGTCTTCCAAAAGCAATGCATGACTTACTCCCCTTTCAATAAGTCGGTTTATAAAAAACTCTCTTGCCTCTAACGTATTTGGTAGATAGCTATTCCAATCCAATGAAATTGATTGCCTAGGAATCAGTGCGATTGATCGGTGTTGGCTAAGTATCACAGCATTATAAGGTGCAACACTATCTACCCACTTCATCAAACGATACCCATTTGCACTAGTCTCAAGTACGGATTTTCTGGATTCCGGCGATAGTGCACTTGAAAAATACATCAAAACTCCAGCAGTCGACATAGCAATAGTAACCGAGGCTTGAAACGCCACCATACAAGCTGACAACCGCGATCCGAATATGGGAAAAAAACCCCCAGTAGAAAAAGTTAGTATGGCAATCCAGATAAGAGGTTCAATTAAATTACGCGAACTCGGGGGTGCGAATATCAATATTGCAACCAAGAACATACCGCAGACTACTACTATCTCTTTTGAGTTTTTCCAAAACGTATAAAATTTACAAGAAAATACAATAAACACTCCCAGCCCGAGAATTCCTGACAAATTACCAATTTTGTCTGGTACGAGGATTGAAATCGGAAAGGGAAAACGGCTATTTATGTCTGCAGCTACTGACGCAGATTTTATCCATAGATCAATACCAGGAATATACCCGGGTAAAGGACTTATTATCGCGTCTAGCAATGTGGCATTATAAGTAATTGACTTAAAAATCAGGGATGGCATTATAATAACCAAAAAACTAATTACCATAATAAAAATACATTTAACCAATTTTCTTTTCTGGTGCGCCCAATATAAAAGGGCAAGGCATAGTATGGTTGCACTCAAAATAAATTTAAATTTTGCGATATAAGCAGAAAATGCAAGGAACGTAATTCCAATGAAAACTAGTGTGAATTCTTTATTATTGTAGTCTCCGCTAAAAGCTCGTAAAAGTAATGCATAAGCAGAGGTTGTTAAGAAAATACCCCATAAGTCCGGTTTACTTGAGGTGATTAGAAAAACAAAAACTGGGGAAGATAATATGGCTAGCAAAAAATATCTTGAAGCCTTAAAGTCCAGGCAATTCATTCTTGTTTTTCTGCTGGCGTTTGCAGAATAAATAATCTCGCCAATTCCCAAAAAGGCGAAAAATTGAATGATGGAGCCAAATTGTTCTGACCCCAAAGATAAACCTAGCGCATTAAGCACTTCTTGTGAGCCCGCCAACCGGGCATGAATCCACTCTGGCTGATAGAATAATCCTCCAGTATTTAATATAGATATTGCAGCTCCAATGTGGTAATCCAACGAATCTGCATTACTCACAGCGCAAAGTGATAAAAGAAAAAACTCGATAAAAATAATAAGTAACAATAACTCGGGGAAGCTTTTTGCTTTAACCCACTGTTTTGGAGCTAATAATATTGAGCGGGCACTATAGGTAGTTCGCTTGCAAAAAATTAGTAAATTAATAAAGCCGGTCGCAATTATAAATAAAGCAAAAAATATTAATACCTCCCTATGGGCAAGCTTAAGCAAAACTAAAGGGTGAAGAATAAGTGATATCAACGCTGCACCAATTGGAATTGATAAAGCCCTAGGATGTATTATGAATTTTTCGTGCAACCTATTGAACTTTACAAGAACTTGCTGACCTATTGCATCTAGTCCAAATGCCAAAAATAAGCCGACTAACACCGAAAAAGGCGGCTCTAAGCTATTTTGATCAATGCTATACAAATTTGCACCTTTGGTTTACTTTTTTAGTTTTCATATATGTGCTGAGAGCTATACTTACTTCCGATAAAACGGTTAATCAAGAGGCATGAATCCATATTAATATTGTAGCCTTACAAAATGGTAATTTGATGAATCTTGTGAAAATCACAACGATTAGAATATTTAATGAAAACACTCGCGCCTTCTGGGCAATGAAATTTAATAAATGCAGCGAATGCTTAACTTTATAGCGAGAATTATGCGTAGCTAATTTCTACTATTACTCAAACGTTATGAAAATTAAATATGGGACGAAAAAGATATACGATCTCTTACTTAAAGCAACAACACGATTTTTAATTTACATCCTCTCCTTGAGCTGCAAATTACGCGGCTTTAATTATGATTACTACTTTATGACCATTATAAATCTCTTCTTTTTAGGACGCATTTATTCAAAAAACTTTTAAGGTTTTATTACTTCAAAGCTCCAAGTAAGTTAGGCTTCACCCGCAACTTTTGATAATTTTATTCAAGTCATAAGTAAATAACTACATCACTACACTCAGTAAATTACAACCTCAATTAGTGAGAAACCCCATCACTTCTAATAACCCTCAAAAAAGTCAACCATAAGATATGTAGGTCAAAACAGAGACTCTTACGCTCCAAATACTCGGCGTCATATTTCACCTTTTCAATAAGGGGAATTCCGTCTCTTCCGTTGATTTGAGCCCAACCTGTAAGACCTGGCGTCAATTTATCAATACCTAAATCAGTTCGCAACACTATTAAATCATGCTGACTAAATAGTGCAGGGCGTGGCCCTACAAAACTCATTTCGCCTTTTAAAATGCACCACAACTGGGGGATTTCATCAAGGCTACTTTTGCGTAAAAAAGAGCCAATTGGTGTGAGCCAATTAGATGGGTTCTTTAGCAAGTGCGTTGCCACTTCTGGAGTTTCAATACTCATGCTACGAAATTTTGGCATCAGAAATATACGGTTATTTCGCCCTACCCTTTTCGACCAATACAGTACGGGTCCCTGAGAGGAAATGGACACAAAAAGTGCAATTAGCAATAAGGGCACTAGAATAAAAAGTGCAATCAAAATCGTAAGGCTAAGATCAAATAGTCGCTTCATTCAACAATTAGATTTAAGTATATTTAAAAAAATAACAAACATTTAGTTGTGAAATGTTTTAGTTGCTGGTGGCGTTTGTAATGAGCGAAAGGACATCTAGGTTGCGGCACCATTTCTCTTTGCAGCGCTAAGAAACGCAAAATGGCGAAATCCGACCTGTGCGGCGGTTTCATTTTTCTAGCGCTGCAGCTCATTAATTCCTACCCTCAATAATAATTTCTCTCTCGATACCTACTAGTTCTTCTTGCTACAAGCTCTTTTTAAGATCCTGGATTAAAGATAAGGGCTTAATGCTCCACCAATAGATTCGCTAGCCACATTATCTAATAACTTCATAGACGAACTAATTCTAAAAGCTTTGATGGATACTTTAAGAGTATCTTCAGCATATTAGTTTTAAGACCATTTTCACGGCATGCGCGAAGCACCTCTTGATTAAGTAATAATTTTGAACGCAACCCTCCAGTGCTTGCACCGCCTGTCTGCATATGTACTAATATTTCCGGTATGTACTCGTAACGAAGTGCATAGCCATAAAAGGCGCGTACGATGAAGTCGTAATCCCCCGCAATACGATAGTCTGTCTTGAAACTCCCGACTCGCTGGACCACCCTTTTGTGAAGGAATAGTGCCGGATGTGCAGGGATCCAACCCCAAGCGAACCGCTCTTGCGAAAATTGATCTGAACGATATCTACGGACCATACGCTGAGGAAATTCTTTGCGAAAGAAACCAACATCTCCCATCACAGCATCTAGATTATTGTTCTTTATTTTATTAGCAACCTGCGAAAGAATTTTTGAGTTTGCATAGTAATCATCTGCATTAAGGAAACAAATGATATCGCCTCGAGCATAAGCTAATCCTTTGTTCATTGCATCGAAAATTCCATCATCCGGTTCGCTCACCACGTGAGCCAATCGATTACGAAAAGTAGTCAAAATTTCGGCACTTCCATCAGTTGAGCCGCCATCAATAACAATGTGTTCAAAATGGATGTAGTCTTGGTCTGCGACGGATTTGAGTGTGCGCTCCAATGTTTGAGAGCTGTTGTAGCATACGGTAATGATCGAAATTTTCATAAAAATTTCAGCCGACAATCATCTTCGCTCAATTAAGTAATCTCCCATTACTAGAACATCCATCTTGGTGCGCAAGAAGCAACTAAGCGCCTCCTCTGGGCTGCAAACAACAGGTTCATTTTCGTTAAAAGAAGTATTCAGAAGAATTGGCACACCAGTTAATTCTCCAAACGTCTTGATTAATTTGTAGTACCTAGAGTTTTGTTCTTCTGTTACAGTCTGAAGACGTCCAGACCCGTTAACGTGTGTTACCGCAGGAATCTCGGATCGGCGTTTCTCTTTTATTTGAAATACCTGAAGCATAAATGGTACTTCGTAGTCTGTTTCGAACCAATCTTTGACGCAATCTCGCAAAATTGAAGGAGCAAATGGACGAAATGACTCACGACGCTTAATTTTCAAATTAAGAATATTCTTCATGTCTTCACGTCGGGGGTCACCCAAAATGCTGCGATTACCAAGTGCACGAGGGCCCCATTCCATTCGCCCCTGAAACCAACCAATCACCTTACCTTCAGAAATTGCCTGGGCAGTGCGGCTGCACAAAGCCAACTCGTCATGAATACAAACCACATCACATTTCTCAGCCAGAAGTTCGGACTTACGCCGTTCAAGTATTGAAAAAACTTCGTACGTCGAATACTCGGGCCCCCAATAAGCATGGCGCATCTGAAAACTTCGCGGCTTGTCGAGCACCTGATGCCAGACGGAGTAGGCTGCACCGATTGCGCCACCCGCATCTCCTGCCGCTGACTGAACGTAGACATCTTTGAAACGACTACGTCCAAGTATCTTACCGTTTGCCACAGAATTCATGGCGCACCCACCGGCGAGAGCAAGTGCCTTCATGTCCGTCTTTGTCTGCATATGATCAAGTATGTGGAAGAAGGCCTCTTCATACATGGCTTGCGCGGATGCTGCAATGTTCCAATGGTTAGCTTCTAATGGGTCTCCAGTCTTTCGGGGCGGACCAAATAGGTTCTCCAAGGCTGACGAGAATACACACCCAGTAGTTGGCTCTCCGTTGTCCCACACCATGTCCACTCCTCCTGAGTGATGTAAAAAATAGTCAAGCTGTAATTCGAAGCGACCTTCTGGAAGTAGTTTGACGATCTTTCGCATCTTTTCAATCTCGATCGGCTGTCCGTAAGG
>Ga0315905_10002323_pt1 | contig 20044 bp, 16 predicted proteins | sample LakEriMetagenome_5_FD_203522 | JGI IMG/M metagenome (GOLD analysis project Ga0315905, IMG submission 203522) | Freshwater fungal communities from buoy surface, Lake Erie, Ohio, United States - Buoy 4 MA121 | ecosystem: Environmental > Aquatic > Freshwater > Lake | place: USA: Lake Erie, Ohio... | reverse complement strand
GAGGTTTGGAGGGCGGAAGGGTGCGGGGGACTCGCCGTCGCTTTACGAACATGGACCGTGGTTTTATTGAAAGCAAAAGGAGTTGGGAGAGCTCGGATGTCCCGTTGGCGTATCGTTCCTAATGAACTCTCTCTTCCCCCCCCCCGCCTTCCCCTCTCTCTCCCCCTCCGCTCCCCCGTTGTGCTGTTGCTGTTAAGAGAGGAAGTTCGATGCCATCTACATTCCTCCGGGAATTCTTCCTGTTCCAACCACTGCAAAGCCTACTGATCGTGGCCACTCCTGCCACTTTCCTGACAGGATGCAGTTTCCAAGGGGCGGTGATAAAAAAATAGTTACAGAAGGCCTCATAGATTGAGATTTCGTGCAAATCGTCATCATTCACTAAGCAGCGCGTCTCCACCTCCGTGAGCCCAAGCTCAATTTGTCCTCCCGCTGCGCTGACAGCAGCGTTGCAGAGAGCTTCGATTACAGGACGATCCCTCTCGTTGGTAATTGAGCCGTCTTGAGGGTCGGAGACTATGCGCATCTCCTTCGCCACCACCTGTCTCCTGTGAAGAAATCCAGACTTGATGGACATTGCTATCGAAGAACCCGAGTAGGCCAAGGACAGGACACGTTCGACACGCGTCCAGGCACGATCCTCATAACCGTCGGTTTCGTGGCATAGAATGACAGGACACGCCCCGACATACAACGGCAGCGCGGCAATGCCTGGCGAAGGATCATCTTGATCGACGCAGGCGTAGTCGACCCAGAAGGCCACCTCAGTGATGTTGCTAGGTAAATCAATCTTGGTCAGCGTGTTCCTTGTGTCTGAGCCAAAAACATTTCTCGGCTCTGCATATGACTGTCGGCATCTTGGTTTGAGAGCAGCCTTGACAAGCTGTATGGCTCGTGTTCCGCCTGGCTAGAGGCCGATTGCATCCACATCAACCAGTCGGCAAATTGCACCATCGCCATGGCCTTATGGCCAGCAGCATCGTCGGGGTGGGCCTGGTGTGCATCGGACCTGAACCACCTGTGCGAAAACATGATCACCGCCAAAGAGGGTTTCGTGGTTTCTTCAATTTTATTTCTGCACGACCGGAAGTCGAAGCGTTCTTTCTTCTCACGGCCATGACGCTGCAAAAGTGAGCAGAGGTCCACAGCATGACCCTCAGAACTGCGCGGCAGGCGCTTGAGGCAGCGAAGCTGAGAGGCTGTGATGACCTTCATAGGCGGGTGGCCAGAAGTGCTGATGAGCCTCACACGCGAGCGTTGCCCGTCGAACGTGGACATGTCGGCTGTCTTCCAATCACTGGAGTTCAGCACATCTTTTACTTCAATCCTGTTGATCACCTCCTGCGTTGGGCCAGGATGTCCACTTTGGAGAGGCTGTGGCGGAGGCGGGCCGATGGTGATCTCTGACTGCTCGCGTGCGCTCTGTAGAGGAGGCCCAGTTTGCAAAGGTGGCGAAGGACAACACATATCTGCACGATACATATCTGCATTGTCACCCCACACGGTCCCATCGTCGAAGACGTCGGGTAGCTTCACGTATACTGTGTCTCCTGCCTTAGCGCCAGACGGCAGGCGGAAGAAGGTGGGACCGAAAGGGAATGATACAACATAGAGTGCGCCGGCAACGGGCAGTTGCCCTATCGCTATCATAGCTTTGGCCGTGCCTTTGGGACGACGGGGGGGGCGGCGTTCCAAATCTTCGTTCACTTGAACAGGGAGGAACACGTGCTGCAACCATGGCCGGCGCAACAGTTGTGCTTCCTCCTCCACATGACGACCCTGCCCAATGGCCTCGTTCTCCACCCAGACAGCCACTGGGGGGAGTGCTGACCGCACCCTGATTATGCCTGCTCCTCCGCAGCAGCCTTCAACGAAATATTGAATATACACACAATTACATGAGCACAAGCACATTATCCATAACAAAAACGTGAAATAAAGCGCCGCATCTGAGTATCCCTGCGAGCCCAAAAACGCCGCTCCGAAAAGAGTTGCGAAGAAGAGGTTAATAAGGCTCAGGCTCACCCACAGGAAAACTGCCCACCTTTCACTAACTCTGGGACCCAATATGTGCCCGTCGGGGTGTGAAATTTTGACAACGGTCTCCGCCGACTGGTTGCCCACCGCCTGGCCCATGCTGTGCTGGAACACCTGCCTCTCTTCATCCATCCACATCTGACTCTCACGCCTCTTGCGTTCCAAGGTCCCACAGCAGAAATAGCAGCAAACGACACCGCAACAATTGATGAGTATAAGCACAACCCAAAGTGCGAGGACAATAAAAAATATTGAATACACCGCAAGATCTGTGGAGACGCTCCCCCAAAGCATGATGCCCACGCACTTGTCGGGGTCGTTGGAGCAAGCGCCGCTTGATTTCAACTGCGCTTTGAAGGTCGCAAATTTGACCTCATCAACACCAGTGCACAGAGGAGACCACTGATGAGGCAGCGTCACCCCCAAAACCGGACCCAAAACCGGATTGCCCAGCCACTTAGAGGCCTCAGAGCCGGGCGTGACCCAGATGAGCTCGGCCAGACCCAGAAGGTAATTCATATCTCTTTTGTAGCCCTCGCAGCACAGACGATTGTCCGTCTTACGCCCATCTCTTTCCCGTGTTGGGACGCACTTGCTTGCTGGAATTTCGCCTGCATATTGGGGCGCGATTTCTCTGCTGGACGAATCAAACTCATATTCCTCACACTCTGTCGTCAAGGCCGCACCCTGCAAATAGTCGCAGAAGGCACCAGCCTTGCCCACCGCGCACCAGCCAGTGGCATTGCTGGTGCCGCCGATTTGAGGACACACCGCGGCAGCGTTGAGGTACTTGGCGCCGGCTAGGGAGTCAGCAGCAACACCTTTGCCCGCCGTGAGCTCCAGGCATTCGCCTATGCTCAACGAATAGTTCTTGCTCATGAACGCACTTTTTTGCTCATCAGTGTCGTATCCGTCGGTATTCCACCTGCACGTTGCAAAACTGTGGAATGTGGTTCCAGTGCAAACGCCGTCTTTGATCTCTATATCGATCCGTTCACACCTCTGTTCTCCATCAAGACACGATGAATTGCCACCAGGACAACTGCGCTGCGGCCAGTATGCCGCTTCATTCGACGCGAGGAACGCGGCCGCGATCAGCAGCACACGCAGCCCCGCCGGGCTTCGCATTCACAGCTACCCTAGCATTTCATCGTCCAGGCGGCGACAGGAATCCGCTCCCCACCACTCACAAACTTTTCATTTTCCCACTTAAAGTTGATTTATATCACTCAACTTTAGTGGATAAAAGTTTGTGAGTGATATAAATGTTAATTGGACCCGGGCGAAGGAAGGAAGGAGACGGGTTTGTACCTGACCCGCGGCGGCAGGCCGCAGTCGATACCAGCGGAGATCCGATGTCCGCGGCCTCCGTCGCAATTGACGTCGATGCCATGCCGGACGTGCAGGTCTTCGCCGCGCTCGTGGGGCGAATTCGCGAGGAGGGCGGGAGCAAGTTTGGGCGCGCCTTGCACGGACAAGTCGACGACCGCCTGACGATGCGCCCATCTGTGCTGTGCGCAATAGCAGGAATCCGGGCGGCGGCGCAGCCAGCGTCGCGAAGAGCAGATGGCGGCCAGGGACCTCAACATGGTGCCGATTCTCTCGTACCCGAAGGACACGCCCAACGCGGTCACCCTCACGCTCGGGGACATGAAGCGGCTGGATGAAGGGCAGTTTCTGAACGACAGCCTCATCGACTATTGGTGAGCAAAGATAGCGCCCCTCCTGGCTGCCGTGCTGCCAGTGGTGCAAACGCGGCACCTCGCGTGGCGCTCGTTTTCGGCAGGGTTTGATGTCGGCACGTCCTGCGGCACGGTGCTCGGTCGCTCGTTGCCCCCGGGCGGAGCGGTAGATAGGATGTGGGGTGGATTAGCAGGAGCGAGTGGTTTCCCCCTGGCTGTAATGCAGAAGACGAAAAGTGCTGCTATTTTAACATGTGAGCAGGGGAAAAGCGCACCAACGCGGACGGGTGACGTGATCTGACATCTGCGAGGGGCGCTCCACACACGCACACCATGAAATGCTCACGCAGGTGCCTTTTTCTCACGGAGCGCCTCATGAAAGACAAGCCTGCTGTACACAGACGCGTCCACATTTTCAGCTCGTTCTTGTTCGCCAAGCTCACGCAGCACGGCCTCACGCAAGGAGAACGCCTCACGGACGCTCTCAAGTTTAGCCAGACTCAGGTTATGCAGTCTTGTGTCAAGTCTGATGCCGGCTGCTTTCAGTTGCCAGAGTGGCACACGCGCGCCGAATCACACCAGCTCGCACGCGCGCACGCACACGAGCACACTGGCTTTTCCCGATTGAGGAAAACAAGCATGCACTCAGTCTCTCACACTTGGCTTTCTCTCTGTCTGCACTGGAGAATGTTAGCAAGTGGACATTTTCTCCAAGGATTACCTTTTCATCCCTGTCTGCGAAAAGCTGCACTGGACTCTGGCGGTTCGAGCTCTCAATGTTTTTATTTTTTTTTAATTTTTCTTAGGCCTCTCTGTCTTCAAGCCCACCTCCCCAAGCTTGCACTGCACTGAAGGCATGCTTTTGCCTGGCGCAAGCGAGATTGGCGATGCATGTCTCGATTTACATCTGGCGGCACTACCTAAACCCTAAACCCTAAACCCTACAGGTCATCTGTTTCCCCGGACAGCCTGCCACGCAGTTAAACGGAACCTCTCGGCAGGTAGAATGTATTTTCCATGGAATATATATATATATGATAAAAATAAAAATAAAAGATATAGCGAGTAGAATGTACTTTCCATGGAATATATATATATAATAAAAATAAAAATAAAAGATATAGCGAGTAGAATGTACTTTCCATTTCCGTGATGCTGGATAAAGGCTGTGTGTTGGTAGTGACTAACAGGGTATTTTTGCTTTTTTTGGTGCGTTTTCTTTTTTTCGGGCCCTGTCAAATCCGCATGTCACTTAGATTGCGTGTGCGTGAGTACTTGTGCTATTTAATTATATATAGTGCCTGTGTGTGTGTGTGTGTGTGTGTGTGTGTGTGTGTGTGTGTGTATGTGTGTGTGCGTGTACATGCACACCTTATCACGCGCGCCTGCACATGCACGTGCAAATGCGCAAACGTATATAATGTTTTGACATAGATAAGATAAAATCAAATAAACATATTAAAATAAATGCTTTCGCTTGCACACGGCAGGTGCCATGCATTCTGCACCTCTTAGAATCAGTGTGTTGCTAATGTGTTGCTAATGTGTTGCTAATGTGTTGCTAATGTGTTGCTAATGTGTTGGTATTTACGGCAGGTGCCATGCATTCTGCACCTCAACTCGATTCGCAGGGCGAACAAGTCGGTGGGTACGGTGTTGCGACAGTACCTTCAGAAGGAATGGGACACACGGTTGTGTGTTTGTGTGTGTCGGTGTGTGTGTTTGTGTTTGTGTTCGCATATGTGTGTGTTTGCATATGTGTGTGTTTGCTGCGCCCTGAGGGAGTGAGTGTGCATGTGCCTTGTGCTGCTGATGCGTGTCCCTTGACGATTATAGGCACGCGGCGAAGGGAGACAGAGACTTGGAGAGTGCACAGGCACAAATTCGCACAAGTCAGTATTAAGTGTGTTTTGTTATTTTACAGTGTAAATATACCCTTTAGGGCACTGACGAGAGAGGATTTTGTGCATATCTGCGAACAGAACATGCCACTTTATACTCCTTACTGCCCACAACAGACCAACGAGTGGGACTGTGGCATTTTTATCCTCGGTGTGTATTGCGTCGGGTAATACCCCTGTGCTACTGGCTAGGACGGAGGGCTACATATATGTATATGTATGTATGTATATATATATATATATACATACATATATATATATGTTTCTGTATATATTTATGTATGTATGTGTGTGTGTGTGTGTGTGTGTGTGTGTGTGTGTGTGTGTGTGTGTGTGTGTATGTGTGTGTGTGTGTGTGTTATAGCCTGGGACGGAGGGTTTGGTTTTGTGTGCTTGAGATGTATGTGTATATCATCATGTGTACATTCGGCACTCGCATGCGTGCTTGCACCTAGGACGTGTGTCTATATCGCATGTGTGATCGTAGGGCATGTGTCTACGTCTCATATGGCATGTGTTCGCGCGCAAGGAGGAGGATGATACATGTCATAGGGCATGTGTCTACGTCGGTATTGCAACCCCGTCTGAGTTGTAGGCAAGTCGAAAGCCCTATGACATGTATCCTCCTCCTCATTGCGCGCGAACACACACACAGCTGTAGGCAAGTCAAAAGCCCCACTATTAGTAGTAATCATAATAATCACAAGTGGTCTTCTTTTGCTCTTGGTGTTCTTTTTCGCTCTTGGTGTTCTACTTTTGCTCTTCAACTTGTGCGCGTGTGCGTGGTGGGTTGTTTTCATGGACACGCCCCCGCCTGCACATGCCAGCGCCTGCAGTGCATCTGAATGCAAGTGTGCGTTGTGGCCACGCAGCTTTCTGGTACAAAGTTTTAAATTTTGGTTGAACGCGGCAGAGTTTTTGGAGAGAATGTGCGGACCAAGTGTCAACGTACCCGGATACTCCCGCACAGAACCCACCCTCGAGGTTCGTGCTTGTGCATAAGAAGTATACCAAAATTTAGCTTAGATAATGTGTCGAATGGTGCAGTTGCAATGAGCGAAGATGGGGTCTGGTTGCTGAGGTGTGACATCATCATACATAGTGTCACATCATCATACACAGTGTCACATCATCATACACAGTGTCACATCATCATACATAGTGTCACATCATCGTACATAGTGTCACATCATCATACATAGTGTCACATCATCATGCATAGTGTCACATCATCATACATAGTGTCGGGTTGCTGAGGTGCAGTCCGACTCAAGAGTTGTGACCTTGGACGAATTTCTGGGGAATGAAGAGTATATGTACACAATGTGCACATGCATACAAATTGTATGTATGTGCGTCTGTACATGCGTGCATGTACATGATGGGTATGTCATGTCCATATGCATACGAACGCGGATACGCATGCGCATGCTCATACACATTGGCACACACATACACATACACGGAAACACGCATCGATACATACAATGATATATACAAAAATGCGCATGCACGCGTGCAGGAGCTGAAAAAGATGCCCAACGCCGAGGTCTTCTTCGATCGAAAGGAATGGTTTCATGAGAGCGCAGTCAGCCAACATCGTTCGGGTGTGCCCCCCCATTTTTTTTTTGGCCCTTTGGAGATCATAAGGTCTGGTGGAATCGACATGATGATAGGAGGACCGAGGTGCGATTTGCACCCGCTGGGATCGAGTAATTGCTGTACAACTTGACATTGAAATTGTACCACATTCTGGCCCATCTCGCCGCGGAGGACCACTCCTCGATTTTGTTTTTAGCCACCAAGCATTTACTGCACCTTGCGCTGTTGCAGCGCAGTGCAAGCTGTGTGAATGCTTGCACAAGTCTAAAGTTTGTAGATGCACAGAGTTCCGGAAAACGGTGGAGCGAGAGCAGTACAATCAGCTTACTCAAGAGAGCTCGCCTCCTTCATCCAACAGTCGCGCTGCCAATGGACGAAGCAGGGATGCAGCAGCTGCAGCAATTAGCGGGCAACGAAATGCAGTGACAGAGGCAGCAAAAACAGCCGGCGAAACTCGGAGGAGGGTGGAGTCACGTGGTGCTGACCAGGATAATGGCAGCAGTCGGGTTCAGAACCCCCCATTTTCCCTTCAAGGGAAAATGAGGGCGCAGGACTTCAAGTGCATACCATTGGATGATGAAGGAGAAGATGTGGACGCGCTAGTCTCGGAGAGGCCACGTGTAGAGATGCCCGGGGGCAAGACAGACAAGAGCAAGAGACGTAGGCCGCGTGACGTGTCTCCGGCGAGAGAACGGAAGAGAGAAGAAGGAATGAAGGGGCCCGAGGCTTTCGAAGAGCGAGTGGTCATCGCGGATCATGATCGGAGAGAACAGAAACGGCCGTATTCTCTATTGTCAACCGTGGGTAAAGGGCTGAAAGTCGCAGGTTGGCGTGATTGAGCCTGCTCCGCTTCTTGCAGCCTGCTGCATCCTCTTTGCACGTGGTGTGTAAATTTCCTTTTGACTCTTTGGAAGTGACAATTCGGTCTGTGTGTTTGCAGGAGACTTAATAGGTGGCGTGGTTGGTAACCTCAGTAGCATCGTCGATCTCGACGATGAGAGGGAATTTCCTCCACCCCTCTTCAGCCCCTCGTTGTCACCGCATGGCCCCATGCGGAGGTGTCCCTCACCTGGAGGTGAGGGAGTAGGCGGATTGCTGGATTTAAGTGACGTCTCTTGGAGAGATGAGGATCACCGGAGCGAAGAGGAAGAGCTGCGGAAGGTATAGTGACCCGAAGGGCTTTCTCACCAACGCCTTTGACCTTGCATTTTATCCTGCTGATTCGTTGGTGTGCTCGAAATCAGCGACAGCTGCAAACGCGACTCACCAAAGCAATTGCTTCATCTAATTCTAGCCTGCGTCTCAAACAACAGGCTCTGAAACTTTCAGAAGAAACAGCAGCGGCGGAGGAAAGCTCTCGACGACGTGCTCGTGCTGCCTGTTCACGAGGAGCGAAGGAAGCGCGTATTGAAGAAGAGGATCAGGAAGGAATTTGCTCGATGGGCTCTGCTCAAGAGGTTCCAGCCGAGCGAGGTGGAGGTGGCGAAGGAAAGGCAGATCATCACACAGGTAGAATGCTGAATGGCTCAAGAAGCCACCGGGATCATATTGATTGTGATGCCATTGACTCGTCTCTTGAAGAGGTTTCTGCTGGAGATGAATCAGCCAAAAGTAGGGAGAATGGTTCGAAGGGGGGCGATTACATGGAACTGGAGCAGGAATTCTTCGAGGCCCAGCCCACGCAAAAGACATGAGCACACTTCGATGTAGGGGCAGCCTGCAGGCGGCCTGAGTGATCTGGTCTGGCCATTTCGATCTATACCCTGGTAAATAGATCTCGATCTATACCCTGCGCAGCGTATAGATCGAGATCTGGAGATTCAGCTTTGATGCGGAGCTTCTCACCGGGCAACGCCCTGCCACCCCCGAGCAAAGTGACTTCATAGAAGTCAGGAAATTAGAACCTAGAGGTCCTAATGTCCTGATAAAAAAAATCAGGAAATGAGAACCTAGAATTGGGACAAGCAATTTAGTGAACGATGCGAAAGGAGTACCTTAACCTTACCCCTGCGGGGAAGTGAACACAGGGTTGAAGAGCCTGTTAGGCCCCTAGGTGAAAGACAGAGTTCTCCTCCGCGGTGTCACCCTGAAGAGGCGTGGTACTCACCGACCTTCATTCATCTATTTGATTGTCAATAAACTTCTCTCTCTCTCTCTCTCTCTCTCTCTCTCCTCTCTTGGCCTCTGAGGCTTCGGCAAACGTGATGGTGCAATGTGACGACTTAACTTTCAAATTTAATGTTGCAATAAACATACGCACAAAAGGCAAAGTTGAGACAGTTGAAAGGGCTCTGAGGGCTTCACTCGCCGAGGCCCTCGTAGCACGTTAAGCCCGAGAAGTTTTGCACAGTATCGTCGGCGCCCTTGGAAATGAGATACTTGCCCAGATCCTCATACCCGTAAGTAAAGCAGAAGTGGAGTGGAGTCTGTCCATTGTGATTCTGTGTGTTGAGTGCTGCACCGCGCCGGAGCAAAGCCTTGATGATGGACTTCTGCCCGTTCTGTGCTGCTACATTCAGCAGCGTGTTGCCGGTGGCATCCTTGAGGTCGGTGGGGCAACCAGCATCGAGCATCGAGACCAAGTCGTTCTTCTTGCCATGGCGAACCTTGGAAAATGCCGACTTCCACGCATTTACGTCGTCGCTCGCTGCCATTTGCTGAAGATCTTCATTTGAAAGCGCGTTGTCATCTCCCCCGCTGCGTTGTGTCGTGCGTCTAGGCGAATTCGAGGGGGACTCATCATAAGTGCCTTCAGTTCCACCAGTGCGACTCATCGACTTGTTTAGTGTACCTTTGAGGTTCATCTTCTTTTGTGCTGCAACACTGTCGTCGTGATCCCCGTAAGCTGGTATGTTTGCGGGTTGCATACGAAGTTCTTCTTCGTCTTCATCCTGCATTTGCTTCATGCGGTTGATATCGCCGGGCGTTCTTTCCTCCGTACCCCCAAAGCCGACGTTCTTGCCGCCGGCTGCACCGGCTGCAACCGGCTTCTTGACTTCAAGGGCGGATTTATCGCCACGCATTCGCTCTCTCTCTTCCATACGCCTGCGGCGGTCGGCCCTGATCTTTGCTCGTCTCTCATTATCATCCATCGGCCCATCATCTCCCTCAACTCCCGGCTCGCCCTGTTCCTCCTCGAATTCTTCAAGGTCTTGGTCCTCCATCACATGCTTCTTCTGGGCCGCAGACTTGCCGCCGTTCACCTGTACTTCTCCGCCCTGATCTGCGGTAAAAACAGCCTGCTTTATAGTGGAACTCATGATCTGCTCAATGCTCTCGACGCTTGGGTACTCGTTGTCAGCTTCGAGCTTGCCGTACAGGCGCTGAAGGGTGGACTCAATAGTGTGGATTCTCGAAAGAAGATGCTGCTTGTTTTTGGCATTCTTGGGCAATCTGCGGTCGTATGATAGCACAGGCTTCTTATCGTCCATACCGGACTCCGCCATTTGACGACTCCTGGCCTCAGCAGCCTTTGCAGCTGCATTTTGATCACTTGAAGCCACCTCAGCAGCCTCTTTGTCCGCAATTAGCGCACCTCCATGTCTTTGCGCACGGGCCTCGAGCTCCCCTCGCGAGCGCATGTAAGCGGGCGTGGGCTGATTTTCTTCGCCAGAAGCAAACTTGACGTTCTTGTCTTTGAGAGCAGCGCCTCCCTTCCCCGGTACGATCGACTGTCTAGCGACAGGAACCTTGGGCCCCACGATCACCTTTAGCTTCTTCATGATGGCCTCAGCTGACTCATCCATGGCGGATGTTACACCTATGTCAAGCACAGGGTTGTCGAAGGGGCGAGTGTTGTGCATGAGCTCAGAATCGTCGATAGCGCGAGCCACAACGCCGGGGTCAATCTCGAACGTCACAACAGTAATGGGCGATCCTGGAACACAAGCCCGCACCGATATTGCGTCTGCAGGGATCTTGAGCAGCTGAGCAAGCTTCTGCCGCTGAGCCTCGGCGAACTGGGCGCGGGATTTTTCATCGACAAATGACACGTCGAACTTCATGGACAGCACGTCAGGCGCGCTCTTGTCGAGCAGCTCTGGATCGCCCTTACTGTTGGCAGGTTTGCCATCGTCCGCGACCTTAGCGCCTGGTTTTTCTAATGTTACAACGCTAGGAGCAAGCCGTTGGCTCTCTCCTTCCGTTCCGAATGCCATGTAGTGCTCCGGAATGGCCGCTTTGTGGAGTTTTTCTCCATTTTTACCCTTCTTCTTTTGCCTGCGGTCTCCTGTGCTCAGACCTGCAGGCTCGCAGGGAACTGTTGTCCGAGGATCTTCCAAGCCCGTGATTTTCTGTGCCAGCTCATACTCTGTCTCCTCAACTGATTTCGTCAACTTCAGCGACGGCTGCTTGCTTGCAAGCTCCTTGACCTTTTCCTCCATTCTACTATCATGCTCGTCCAGTCTATCAAAACGATGATCTTCCAAACCCTCGTCCTTTTTTGCCATGATTGCAGTGCGCGGACCCATTGAGGCTCTCTGTGCCGGCAGAAAGTTCAATTCATCCTCTTGCTCCTTAAGCCTTCTGGTGTTGTCCACCTCTTCAAAGGGCACCTTTACTTGCTCTTCTACCTCGCCGTCGTGAGCCAACGGGATCTCCAACATGCGCTTTGCTGGTTTCGGTGGGCGTCGCTGCACCTTGGCGCTCGAAAACTGATCGTCTGTCATCATTTCTCGGCCTGGCTTATACACTCGGTCGACACCATCCTCATCCAGGCTGGCCATATTGCCCTTGTCTTTCTTCCTGTCAGTGGTTGTCGACTCAAATTCACCTGACACGACGATCAGCTGGTTTGCCTCCTCAAAACGTGAGCCCGGTACGCTTTCGTCGTTGTCACCTTTGGCACGTGAGCTACTCTCAAAACGAGGCTGAGGCTGATTTTCCCTGGCATAGGCTTTGAGAGAGTCTAAAACCTCTGCAGGAGCGGTCAGATGGAGCTTAGACTGTACGGCAGAATCTTCAACCGGGATCCCCGACAGAGCACCAGATGCCTTCAGTCGTTGGTTCAGCTGTCTGTGCGCATCCTCACCAGAAGTCTCAAGCATGCGGATAGAAATGGCAGGCATGTCAAAGGCAGCTGCAAGTGCTCCATCGTCCGCAGGTGCTGGGCCCGGGTCTGGAACCATTTCAGCATCAGACTTCTTGATATTGAATCGAATCATGGTGATAGGGGAACCCGGTTTGACGCCGGCAATTTCGATGCACAAAGGGTTGACGCCCAGCATCTTCGCAAGCTTATCGCGCTGAGCCTTGGCGAAGATCATCCTCTCCTCGTCGGTAGAAAAGGTTGCATCGAATTTCACCTCCATCACCTCCGCAGCCTCCTCGTCCGGCTGCTGCAGCTTCTGGCTGTATGCTGCAATGCTGTGAGTTTCAGGGCGCATGTACTCGTCAAATGCCCACTCAGAATTCTTCACAATATTCTCATGAAGGGGTTCGCGAATCTCGCCTTCCAATGTCTTGGCGTTGGCACCGAATGTCTTTACGACTTCCAACGCATGTCCCAAATCTGCCCTCTGCACTTCCGTAGAGCTGGCAGTCTCGATCTGGGATTGATAGTTGCCCTTTTGTCGATCGTCATACTGCAAAAATCTATTTTCGCTCTCTTCCCGAGGAATCTCTTGCCCGTGACCGAGTGCTTTCATGCCTCTCGCTTCATCATACTTCCAAAGCACATCAGGCAAGCCTAACTCCATCTTCAAGCGCATGGGGTCCTCTTCTGCACCTGGTTCAGCAGCTTTCACGACGGGTGTGCAGATGAACTCGACCCTGAGTTCCCTCTGTTTTTCTGCCTTGCCCTTCACTTTGCGAAGAGGCAAAGCCAGATCTAGCACCGCACCGTCTTTCTCCTCAGTCTGCTGAGAATCGTCCTGAGGCTTGTGGAAATCCGGGATGGGGTCTGGAACGGACTTGGACATTTCTCCAAAGTCCTCACAACGCTGAGAATTATCCTCAACCGCAAGCGCGACTTGGCCCTTCATCAGGGCTTGCATATGTGGTGGCTGAAGGCCATCTTCATCGAACATGGAGGAGACTGAAAAGGCTTCCCCGCCTGCACTGAAGCAAGATATATTGGTTGAAACGCGTTCGCCATCCATGACAGTGTCCATGCCCTGGCTCTGCCATTTGGTATTGCTTGTGCCTACACGAAGCTCAGACCTGAACTGATTCGCACCAGCCTGGTACACCATTCGCAAGTCCCGCTCAATCTCGTCGCCATCGGCGTTCCGCTCCAATGGATGTGCGTCAGGTCCCATGCCTACTGTTCTTAGTCCACCTGCGGCCGGCTTAGCTGCACTTGGTTCGACTGTCGCCACATTCTTGACACACTTAAATTCCTGGTCGGCGTGCGCGGCAGTAGTCTTTTTCTCCTTAGGAGGCGGAAGTGCACCTCCTGCTTCTTTCCCCGCAGCCGATGCGCCCCCACTTACCTCAACAGAAAACTTGGCACCAGCCTCAGTTGCTGCCTGTGCTTCTGTTGGTACGGCTGCCGAGGCCTTTGCGGTTGCATCCGGGAAGGACTCTTGCTTCGGAAGGGCGGGGGGCTTGGATTCTATCGAAGAGATATTTTGAATAGGCTTGTCCTCGTACTCTTCTGGGTCGTAAGCATCATCTTTCTCTTCCTCGCCTCCTTCCACGGCCTGACCTTGGGCCGCAACCGATGCCTGCGGCTGTGCAGTTGCTGGCTGGGCTGGATCAGCAACTTTGAGCGGAGCCACATGTACCAGCACGTCAGCCTCTCTCACTGCTACATCCTCCGAGGCGTCCTCGTGTTCTTGGGCTGGAAGGACGCCCGCACCTGGCTGCTTTCGGCTTTCTGGGACACTTGACTCCACAGGCGCGCTATCCCCGGCCTGGGAATCGATCTGCGCATCGCTCTCGGCCTCAGTAGTCTCCTCGACGTGTTCATCGCTCTCCAGTGGCTCGGCACCGGACTCTCCCTCCGGGGCGCTGGTAGCACCTCTGAATTCCTCTTCCTCGTCATCGGGATCGGGCACGCCTTGCTCAGCACCTTCAAGGTCAAATTCTGCCACCCTCGGTTTGTCCGTCGGCAGATCGTCGTCCCATGTATCAGGGTCCTTCTCGTCGTCGCGAGGCACCTTGATGTCGGCTGTGGCCGAAAAGTCTTGCTCTGGCTCAGCATCATCACCCCCCCCACTTAAATCAGCAGCCTTGGCTACCTCCTCCGCCATATTTGCAACAGCCTGCGGGTCCACCTCTTTCTCGTCCTCTATATCCACGAGAGGCTCCTGCTGCGGACCCTTGGAAGAAGGCCGCGTTGAGCGAGGGCTTGGTGCAATTTTCGGCAACGAGGACCCCTTGCCCGTGGGCTTCTTGCTCTTGTCAGCAGTTTTTGCTTCTGTGGGCTTCTTCTCGGCTGGAATCACTTCTTCCTTGGCAGCCTGCGCCTTTTTTAGCTTGGCTTCTGCTGCGCGTGCTTTTGCCTCGGCCCTGCGCAGCTTTTCTTCGGCGTCAGTGGCTTTTTTCTCTGCCTCCTCCCGCTTCCTTTTCTCCTCGACCATAAGCATCTTCATCTCTTTCTCTTTCGAGGCAGAATCAACTCGCCGCTCCCTCTCCTTGTCCTTTGAGCTGCGCTTCTTTTCAACCTTGGGCGAAGGCGGCTCACTTCCAGAGACCTCTTCGGTGTCGCTTTCGGGCTGTTTGCTTTTCTTGGAAGACTTCCTCCTTGTGCGCTCTTGCTCACCCTTGGGAAGCAAGATGAAGTCAGAGGGATCCATATCCTCCGAATCTCCCGTGATAGGCCGAACACGAGGCTCCTCATCAGAGCCATCGACCTCATCTGCGCGTACTCGTCTTCGCGGAGCCTCCTCGTCGTCGCTGTCAACAAACTCCGGCTCGGCCTCAACGTTTCGTGACTTGCCACCAGGGCGCTTCGATTTATCTGGCGAACCGAATGTAACGTCTCCCTTTTTAGTGCCTTTTTTGCGCTGTTTCGGACCCTCATCTTCCTCCTCCTCATCACCGTCGCCAGTGAGCAATCTGGCGTCCGCAGCCGCCGCCCGTATAGGGTTGCCTTGATCGTCACCGACTTCCATTTGTTCGCACCAGAGCAGCCAGACACGGTCTTCGCTGTCGATTTTGAACGTTATTACCATGCTCGTAACCTTGTAGAGCTGCTGCGACGCGAGATGCATGTGCTCAGCAATGCAGCTGCACAAGCGCTCCAGCTGGGTGGCTAGCACGTTGCCAGACATCGGAATGAGCACGCAGTGTTGTTCATCATTCGTGCACGCTCGATCCTGCGCTTCCAGCTCCGGATCGGTCAACTTGTTGATGTTGATGCATGAGTCCATGTTGCAATTGTTCGGCGACCATGACACGCGCACAACAAAGTTGCTCGTGCCCTTTGGATGAATAAATGACTGTAGCATGCCAGATTTAGTCCTGCGCGACGGAGGCGTCGACAGGAAATAATCAAGCCCCGCTGGTGTGAGGTACTCTGTGATGGGCTGCACATCGCCTGCACGTCGACGGGGGCCGGGCACGGCGTGGACAAGATCATGGCATGCCGCAGGAAAGCACAGTCAGCGTCATAGCTGGCAGGCAAGGTCGGTGCGTGCGACGACAGAAGCCAAGCAGCAGGAGAACAGGCAAGGCCGGATCTGTGTAGGAGACAGGAGGAGCAGCGCACGCACGCACGCTAGCGCGGGGTCGCGTGCAGACGCTTGGGAGCTGCAGGGATGCCTTGCCTTGTGCGCTCCCAACAAACGTGGCGACAATGTCCGTGTTCGGGTCCTGCCTTCGTACGAGCGCCTCCACCACCTTGCTGACCGAGAGGTCCTTGCTGCGGCGCTGCAGCGACCCTGTCTTGAGAGACGAAAAGTACCACGCGGTCGGCTGCTTGTTTTTGAGCAGGATCGTGTCCGGGATGAGCACGGGCGGACACTTATGATACATGCATCGCGTCTGCAGCAGGTTGTTCTTGGTCCAGAGGTACTCGTAGAGATGCGACACTAGCCCTGTCCCCCCGAGGGCGGGCAGCTGTGACATGGTCCCCGGTTGCGTCATCGCGCCCCCCTTGCGAGGGCCTACCCGCGCCGGAGGGCTTATCCCGCGCGCTCAGCGCACAGGCCACGCCATGCTGCACAAGCTGGGCCCGCTGCCCTGAATGTGTGTGACGAGGCTCCGCGCCCCGGTCTCCCCGCTCAGCCGCCCCGCTCCACCGTCTCCGGCCACTCCACACACCTCTCGCTGCGAACCGCGATTTTCCGTTGTTTTCAATCGCTATGAGTTCTGGAGAACGCCTTCTGACATTGTGGCCTTTTTATCAATCAACTATTTGTTAGTTCTATACAATTGACTACGCCTCATTGGACCTCTAAGGAATGCAGTGACGGCTAGTAACGGCCGCGGGGAGGGGGGAGAATGCCGCGGAACGGGACCAAGGCCACGCCCAAGGACCTGCTCACAGAGCTTGCCAGGCGCAAGGACGGCGTGACGCCCGTTCGCGCCTACATCTCCGGCATCGCAGGCGCGTGCCCCCAGCACGCGAGCATCGACTTTGCACACGCCAAGCGCTGGCGTGCGCAAAGTCGAGGCGTGCGCAAAGTGATGCGCAAAGTCGCCAGCCGCTGGCGTGCGGCAAGGGCGTCGTCGCCGCGCGCCCCCGCCTGAGCACGCGCGAGCACGCAGTGGCTGGCGCCGCGGCTAGTCCGGCTGACCGCGGCTATGTGTTCCTGCGCGCGGCCTGCAGAGCCGGTCACCGCGTTCCGCGTAAGTGCGGACGGTTGTCTGAAGACGAGGATGGAGGAGTGGAAGACCCCGAAGTGCTACACATCGGGCCTGCGCAACCTGCTGCAGCGCCACTTCAAAAAGGTGACGGCGGGCGAATGGTTTGCAAGCGGCGCGGTGTTGGTGCAGACGCAGGTGGCAAATTCGGTGGAGCGCACGTGGGGGCGCGGCACCCGTCAGCCGCATCCAAAGTGGGACAATGTGACGTGGGAGGAGGTGCCCGCCCTCGACAGCCCCGCCACACTGCCCTCTGCATCCTTTGTTTGCCCCCTCCCTCTCTCTCTCTCTCTCTTCTATCGCTCGCTCGCTCGCTCGCCCTCGCCCTCCCTCCCTCCCTCCCTCCCTCCCTCTCGCTTTCTCTCTCGCTCGCTCGCTCGCTCGCTTGCGCTCGCGCGCGCCCCTGTGGAACCCACACAGGGCCCTGCTCACACGCGTCCCCGCCTCAACCGCACGACTCCGCAGGTGCATGTGCCCTCCGACGAAGAAATTCGGCCTCTCTCTCTCCTCTCTCTCTCTCTCTCTCTCCAGCCTCCGGAGGAAGAGGCTTCGAACACCCACGAAAACCTGCCGGAAGCCAATGCGCACCACGGAGAGGCCCTCGCGCCCACAGACCAATCGACCCTGCCGCAAAGTCAAAGTGAGCCGGCACCCGCTCAGAACCAGATGGCTATGCACCCAAACATGCCATTTGCTCAGCTGCCTCCAGTGTACCCAAATGAGGACACTCCAACGATAATACCACTCAATCAGCTGCCAGCACGGTCCAGCCATGGAGTAGCTCAAGCGCCACCAACAGGAGCACTGGCGCCCGCACAGAACCAGATGGCAATGCACCAGCAAGTGCAATTCGAGAGCGAGCAAGAAAGGGCAGATGCGAGAGCGACACTCGCGAGCATGGGATTCCCGCGTAACGCGCACACTGAAGCACTGTTGAGAAAGCATTGCAACAACTTAGACGCCATTATCGCAGAGCTCGCGCAAGCCGCCGTGAGCGGGGCGAGCATGGACGCGCGCGGGGCGCAGCTTGCTCCAGCACCACTGAATCAGCTTCCAGCACGTTCGAGCCATGCAGCAGTGGGTCTGAGTCATGCAGCAGTAACTCCATCGCCTTCAACGCCGGCCTCTCACGCATTTTCGCCGGCGCCTCCTGGCAGAAGGCAAGCAAGTAGTCACCGTCCAGGTTTGCTGCGAGACTCGTCTCAAGCGAACACCAGGTTTGACTTGCACAAAGGAGGAGGGATGGGACTGGGTAAGGCCGCAAGTGCTGCTGGAGGGATGTATTCAGCGTCTACAGCGGCAGTTCCCGCAGCGCCAGTTACTTACTCGCCGGCCGGAGCAGCCCAAGGGTCGCTGGCCGGGGCAGTCCACAGGCCAGTGGGCGATTTCGCAAACCTTGCTAGCGGATTCGAGATCTCAGAAAGGGCAAGCGCTGCAAGTGGACAGTCTGGTAGCGAGGCTCTCAGTGGGCGCAAGAGATGCCACTCAACAATGGCCGGCCCACACGCACAGGATGGGGCAGCCGCAGACTGTGGGGAGAAAGCAGATCGCCGGGTTGCCTCATTCTCGCAGGCGTCGACGCAGAGCATGCTCGATCAGCTGCAGCTCAGACCGGAAAACAATGCTCTACGGCAGGAGAATGAGATTTTGCTGCGTAAGAGAAGAGAAGAAGAAGCACAATGCGCCCTTAGCACCTTTGATTGAGGCCTAAACTATGAAACCCTTAGAACATACCCTTCTGCGGCGGGTGCAGGAGGCGACAAGGCTCTGAGTCGAGCGTCGGCACCATTGCTGGCCAGTTGTAGTCTAGGGGTTGAGCTCTGATGGATACCAATATGTGGAAACGAACTTGCGAAATCGATTCTTTTCGAACAATCTCGTGTGGAATTGGAATTTCCAACTCAGCACGAGATTGTTCAAAATTCCAATTCCACACGAGATTGTTCGAAAAAAAAATATTTCAATGGTTCCTTTCCAGAATCTAGGAGCGTGATGGGTTCACGTGGTCTCCAAAAACCCGTTGAATTGGTTACAATGCCATGCGATACACCAGTTCTGAATGATGCTCCTCGTTTCCGGCGAGTTTTTCGGAGGAGGATATATACTTGCCGCAAGTATGAGATGTATCCCTTGCCGCAAGTATGTATCCTCCTCCGAAAAACTCGCTGAGGACTAACATACGCAGGAAAGACTGACATACACATGAAGGGCTGCCCCCCCCAATCCCCTCTCCCAACACACATTTCCACACCCATCAATCTCGACTTCCAGACCACGAACACAAAAGGGTCGCCGGACCCAAACGGCGACATTTTTACTGCACGTCAGCAAGTCGTCGGATGCAGTGAAGAGACGAAATCGTGCTAGAGGACACCGCACAAAAGAGACCCAAAAAGAACAAACCCCCAACCTACATCTGGCCAAACCAAATACAATTAGGTGTGACCAAGCTCGTGAGTATGTGGATTCTCGATTCTCGCAACAAAGCATTTTAAGAACCCTTCTCTCTCTCTCTCTCTCTCTTCTCTCTCTCTCTCTCAACGACTTTTCCCGCCTCTGTTATTACCAAGGAAAGTAGAAATTTTTTAGAGAGAGAAGAGAGAAGGTGAGAGAGAGGATGAGAAAGTGAGAGAAAGAGAGAGAGAGAGATTATCACAACGCTTCACACAGTCATGTTACGCTCCTTGAGAATGATGTTTTATTTATAAACAATCTAGTCAACAATCTAGTTCCTCTTGCATGTCTCGAAGCACTCAAACTGCCGCTCAAGCTGCCGCGGCCCCTCCTCAGCGGCGACGCCCTCCGGAGACGGGGCGCCTGCGGCCACCTGCGAGGCAGCGGCACTGCTAGGCGACTGCCCAACGCAACTGAACACATCACAGAGTGATGCGCCACGCCTGTTCAGCGCAGCTGATGCGCCAAATCTGAAGGCGGAACAAGACGCACACTTGACCTTGGCTGCGGTCGTGTTGCGCGTCATACATACCTTACAATCCCACTCTCCCGGCTTCAGCTTGAACATTTCAGTGAGCGGAGGCGCCACGCGCTGTTCCACTGAATGGTCCTTGAATT
>Ga0315905_10002321_pt1 | contig 20050 bp, 20 predicted proteins | sample LakEriMetagenome_5_FD_203522 | JGI IMG/M metagenome (GOLD analysis project Ga0315905, IMG submission 203522) | Freshwater fungal communities from buoy surface, Lake Erie, Ohio, United States - Buoy 4 MA121 | ecosystem: Environmental > Aquatic > Freshwater > Lake | place: USA: Lake Erie, Ohio... | reverse complement strand
GCAAGAAACATAACCAATCCCCAAGCCCCGAAAAAATGCATGGGACGTTTCCCGAATTTCGACATGAAGGTGATGGATAATAAATCGAGAAAACCATTGATGAATCGATTGACACCAAATTTTGTTGTTCCAAATTTTCTTGCCTGATGCTGAACTATTTTTTCGCCAATGTTTGTGAACCCCTCTCTTTTCGCAAGAACTGGAATATATCTATGCATTTCACCATACACCTCAATGCATTTCACAACTTGCAGCGAATAAGCTTTCAATCCACAGTTGAAATCATGCAATGAAATGCCGGTCATTTTCCGTGTTGCCCAATTGAAAAGCTTGGTTGGAACAGTCTTCGTAATGGGGTCGAATCGCTCTTTTTTCCATCCACTTACCAAATCATAACCTTGATTTTGAATCATGTCTATCAAGGCTGGAATTTCTTCCGGAGAGTCTTGTAAATCGGCATCAAGCGTAATAACAACCTCACCACTTGCATTTTGAAAGCCAACATGTAAAGCGGCAGATTTTCCGTAATTCCTGGCGAATTTGAATCCCCGAACATTCGAATCAGTTGTTTTCAAAGACTCAATCACTTTCCATGAATGGTCTTTCGAACCATCATCAATAAATAAAATTTCGTACGTGATGGCATTTGACTCACAGACGCGCTTGATCCAAGCGTGAAGCTCTGGTAACGATTCAGCTTCGTTAAACAAAGGAATGACAAGGCTACACTGTGGCATGTAAAAGCTTTTCACAAAAATAGCAAAGGTTGTGGTGTTCCCAATTGTATTTCTTACATTTGCACAAAGGCAAGTCTCATACGACCAGCTCCTGCCAAATCCTCCAGGGCCGGAAGGCAGCAAAGGTAGGCGGTTGTAGCGGTGCGATATGAGGGGCTTGCCTTCTTTTTTTTGTCTTATGTTTGTGTCATGAACTCCTCAGACTTCGCTGATAAATCTCGTAGAAGGGCTTACCAAAAGAAAAAGGTACTGTCGGCTTTCCTAAAAAAATTCACAAAAGAAAAACCTTCCTACGGTAAAAAAGTAATGAAAGAGTCTGAACAAGTGGCTTGGGCACTGATTGATTGCACTTCTTGCGGAAATTGCTGCAAGACCATGACTCCAACTTGGAAGAAGGCAGAAGTAAATAGACTCGCTTCTCATTTAGGCATGACCTACAATGAATTTTTTGAAAAATGGCTCATGGTTGATGAAGAGACAGGAGATATCTGTAACAATTCAACGCCGTGTCAATTTTTCGATTTAGAAAAGGGACTTTGTGGTGTGTATGAACTTAGACCGCATGACTGTGCCACATTTCCTCATTTGTATCGCTCTGATTTTTACGATCAAACTGAATTGTATGCTTCGAATTTGCATCGCTGTCCGGCGACCTTAACGGCCATGGAGCATTTAGAGCAAGCCGTAAAAGAAATTAAGAAAAAGAAATAGTGCTTCAGGCTGCAATAATTTAGAAGGCTATCCGTAATTTTACATAAACATTTGCAAGGTGGAATTAGAAAGAGTCATATTGTCTCCGGCGCAAAAAGCGTTGAGAATTAATTTGAACAAAGACATCTATGGAACTTTCGCCGAAATTGGTGCGGGCCAGGAGGTTGTTCGTCATTTCTTTCGAGCGGGTGGAGCCAGCGGTACCATTGCCAAGGCAATGAGTGCGTACGACAAAGATTTTAGCGATGCCATTTATGGCAAGCAGGAAAAGGGAAGGTATGTGTGCAAGCCTCGTTTAGACAACATGTTAAACCATGAGTATAAACTCATGGAGGAACGATTGAACAGAGAAGATCACGCTACAAAAGAATTTTTCTCTTTCGCAAACACATTTGCAACCATTAATTTTCAGAAAACCATTCAAGGACACGGTTGGATGGGTGTGAAGTTTCAAACGGCAGCTGACAGGGAACCCAATGTTGTTATTCTTCATGCACGCCTTCATGAGAGTGATGCCTTGCTGCAACAAGCTACAGTTGGAACCTTAGGTGTTAATCTACTTTATGGATGCTTTTACTACCACCAACGTCCCAAAGATTTATTACAATCACTCTATGACAACTTGAATCGTGACCAAGTTGAAATTGATACCATTCAGTTTGAAGGTCCAGATTTTGCGGAAGTTGATAACAGATTAATGTCTTTGCAACTGGTTAAAAATGGAATGACAGAAGCAGTAATTTTCTCACCAGATGGGCAAAATCTGCAAGCGGCTGATGTTTTGTACAAAAAGCACATCTTGGCACTCAGAGGTTCATTTCGTCCGGTTACGAAGGTGAACATAGACATGATTACCAAAGGACTTAAAATGTTCGAGTCCGATATTAAAGTAGAAGAAGATAAAGTTCAAGTCTTGTTTGAAATTACCTTGAACAATTTGAGAAGCGAAGGTGAGATAGATGAGCAAGATTTTTTGGATCGCGCCGAGTTGCTTTGTTCGTTGGGTCAAACCGTATTGGTTTCAAATTATTCGAAATATTACGCATTGGCAGATTATTTTTCGAAATACACGTCAGAACGCATGGGTATCATCATGGGTACAAACATGTTGGTTGAATTATTCGATGAGAAATACTATCGCAATTTGAACGGTGGAATTCTAGCGGCATTTGGAATTTTATTCTCTCGAGACATTAAAATTTATTTGTATCCGTGGTTTGATCAGGAAAATGAGATTTTATACACAACCGAGAACTGTCCGGTGCATCCAAGACTTAAACCGTTGTTTGACTATTTAGTAGACAACAAACGCATTGTAGATATCAAAGATTTCAACCCGGAGATTTTGTCTGTTTATTCGAAAGATGTGATTGATATGATTCAGCATGGACACACAGGTTGGGAAGGCATGGTGCCTACTTATGTTGACTCCATTATCAAGGATAACAAATTATTCGGATTTGATGCCGATAAACCGGCAGATGCAGATTTCGTTCCACCGACCAGGACCAAATGGTCAGAATCATTAAATAGTAATTAATTCAAAGTACACGTAAGGTATGTCATATTTTTTTACATCAGAATCGGTATCAGAAGGCCACCCAGATAAAGTTGCCGATCAAATTTCAGACGCGTTAATTGACGCATTTTTAGCACAAGATTCAGAATCGAAAGTGGCTTGCGAAACATTGGTTACCACAGGGCAAGTGGTGGTTGCTGGAGAGGTGAAATCAAAAGCCTATGTCGACTTGCAAGATATTATTCGTGAAACCATATCAGAAATTGGATACACGAAGAGTGAGTATATGTTCGAAGCGAAGTCTTGCGGAATTCTATCTGCCATTCATGAGCAATCTGCCGATATTAACCAAGGAGTTGACAAGAAGAACAAGAAAGATCAAGGTGCCGGTGACCAAGGTATGATGTTCGGTTATGCAACCAACGAGACCGATAATTACATGCCGCTTCCTTTGGAGTTAGCACATTCGTTATTGCGTGAATTGTCTGCTATTCGCAGAGAAGGAAAGCAAATGAAGTACTTGCGTCCAGATGCGAAGAGCCAAGTAACCATTGAGTATTCAGACGATCACAAGCCAATGGGTATTTCGGCAATTGTGGTGAGTACACAACACGACGACTTCGATAAGGAAGCGAAGATGTTGGCGAAAATCAAAGAAGATGTTCGCACGATCTTAATTCCTCGTGTCATGAAGAAGCAACCGAAGCGCATTCAGAAGTTGTTTGACGGGAAGTATGCGTTGCATGTGAACCCAACTGGAAAATTTGTAATTGGTGGTCCACACGGCGACACTGGATTAACTGGAAGAAAGATTATTGTAGATACATACGGTGGAAAGGGTGCACACGGTGGTGGAGCATTCAGTGGAAAGGATCCAAGTAAAGTAGATCGCAGTGCAGCGTACGCTATGCGTCACATTGCGAAGAACCTGGTTGCAGCAGGTGTTTGCGACGAAGTGTTGGTTCAAGTGGCTTATGCCATTGGCGTTGCGAAGCCGGTAGGATTCTATGTGAATACTTACGGTACTGCTCGTGTTGCTATGAACGACGGACAAATCGCATCTTTGATTTCGAAGAATGTAGGAATGACTCCGTATGAAATTGAAACACGTTTCAATTTGCGCACACCCATGTACAAGGAAACAGCGAGTTATGGTCACATGGGAAGAACGCCGAAGACAGTAACGAAGACATTTAAGATGCCGAATGGTCAGAAGCCAAAAACCATGAAGGTGAATCTGTTCCCTTGGGAAGAGACGGCAGAGACCTCGAAGAGTTTCAAAAAGATATTTGGAATTAAGTAATTAAAAAGCCCTCGAAAGAGGGCTTTTTTTGTTTAGCGTTTTTACACTTGAATTAAATAGTGTTTATACTCAAATTTATTCCACCGATAAATAACTGCGAAACAACCTCCTATTAAAATGGTGTATACCATTGGGGCGCTGTGAAAGGATCTGTAATATTCCGAGTTGTGAATGAGCAGCCACATAAGTGTTGAAACCAATCCAGCGAATGCCAGGCATTTGGTAAGCACTTCACCCATATAATTGTTGAATCGTGTAAACGATGAAGGAAGTTTGTAGAGTGTTGCGAACCATTGGTCTTTGTATCCTAGGAATAAGAACGCCACAAAGTGATTGAATGAATATCCTTTTTCTTCAGGAAGAAGGCTGGTGGGTTTGTATGTCCGAATGTAAAAAGCGAAAAGAGCATACCCAGTCAGACAGCCGAGAATAATGAGCAATACGGACCACGAGGATACACCTGCAACGGTTACGATTGGATTCGCTTCTTTCGAAAGGTCTGGCGTAAGCGTGTGGGTGTAATACGCGTCGTAGCTTCTAGAAAATATGATCCAAATTGTAAGGGTGAAGAATTTTAGGTGTTTTTTCATTTTATTATTTTTCACAATACTCTTTTAACTGTCTTAAAGCATTAGGAAAAGCATCGTTCATGTATGCCACAAAATCCTCGGCAGTGTCTAGATCAACCGTTACCATTGTTGCGCCTTCGATTTCCTCGAATGAATAATTCTCAAATCCGTTCGCCCATTTTTCAACTTGAGGGCCTGATGTAATTTCAATGTTATTTTGAACCAATCCATAATGACGAATGGACACAAACTGATTCGGAATTACATCGAAGATCTCCGATACCATTCCTGCTTTCTTTCCTTTATCATCGGTTCCAACAAACAACATCTTGCTTCCCTTTTCCCAACTGCCTTCATAGGTAGAGGTTGGATTGAACTTCGCGGTCCATTGCTCGTACGATGATTTGTTGCTAATACCCAACATACAGTCATATACTTTGCTTGCTGGTGAGTTGATGTGAACGGTGAATTGGAGTTTTTTCATAGGTGTTGTTGTTTTGACGTTGTTCAGAGACTCGCAAGGCCAAAATAGTTGCATTTGGAAATGATTTCACTCCCATAACGCAGTTTATTCATTCCCCTTCCTCGTAATAATAAGAGTAATCAATTCCTTTCATGAACATTTCACGATCATTGATCTTCGAGGTTAATGCATTTTGAAGTAGGGTTTTTAAAACTTGGCTCTTGGTTGGACTAAGTAACATTGCATTCATGTATTCGCGTTTGCCGATTTGACTCCAATCGATACATTTTTGAATGCGTTTTTTTAGAATTAAATCAAGCCATACACGTGCACTTCGACCGTTACCTTCCATAAACGGATGAGCGATGTTCATCTCGATATACTTCGAAACAATTTCATCAAAGGTTGACTCAGGCATCAACTCAATTTGCTTCAGATTTTCAACCAAGAATTTCGACATAGCAAATTGAAATCCTCCTTTCGAAATATTCTTCTGTCTAATTTGTCCAGCAAATTCATAAAGTCCACCAAACAGGTAAGCATGAATTTGCTGCAGGCCTTTTGTTGTTCCGACTTCAATGTTTTCAATAAATGAACTTTCAAATAGAGCGTATGCCTTTGTTTTGCTCTTTCCATCAATCGTTTCATCACTGTACGAGAACCACTCAATAAATCTATTTGCTTTTTTTCCTGGAAACTCTTTGCCTAAGTCAATTATGCCCGAATAATCTAGCATATCAGCCAGACGATGTTTTCCATCAGGGGCAAGCAATTTCAACTGGGTAGTGGCACTAACCACTTGACTATTTTCTCTCTTGAGTTTCGCTTTAAGGTATTTCCAATAATTGCGCGATTTCGAATAATCCTCTTGATCTGTAAGAACAGCAACAACATCCAAAACAGAAAACCACCACTTAGCGTTTTCTTCATCCCAAACCGCACGAACTTCGCGGTCATTAAAGAATCGGATGGAAATTTTAGCGTTGCTCATAGCTCTCGTAAAAATAGCTTATTAGCTTGAATTGTGAACTAGGTCGACCTAACTTTAGATTTTTGGTTATTTGATGTAGCTTTTTAAGGCTTGAACATATTCGTTAAAGGCTCGTTCACCTTTGGTTGTGATAGTTGCTGTTGTCACGGGATATTTTCCTTTGAAAGATTTCTTAATTGAAATGTATTTAGCTTGTACTAGTTTGTCTAGTTGAACACTTAAGTTTCCCGAGGTAGCTTTTGTTTTTTCTTTTAAATAAACAAATTCAGCCTCTTCTAATCCCATTAGCAAGGACATAACCGCCAACCTGAGTTGAGAGTGTAAAATAGGGTCTAGATTTTCAAACATTAGCACCTTTCATGAGAATGCCGGGAATTACACAAGTGCAGATCGCGGCAACTGCAGCCAATAAATACCCTATGTTTAATTCAGCATTGTTGCTAATTATTGTGAGCGGCATGCTGAGTGCTCCTCCTATTATAGATGCACTGTGTTTGGTTATACCTCCTGTAATAAATACTGCACAGCCAATGAGCATAGGGAACAAGATTATTATGAGATGTTGATTGAATCGTATTGAAATTAAGGTAACTATAGCGTACATTATCGATAACCCAATGAATACGACGAAATAAACTCGATCGAAGTGCGATTTTGCTGTCTCGTTTTTATCATCTGATTTTTTATTTAACATGGATGCAAATCCTCCAAGTGGAAAAAGTACCCACGTCCAATTGAGGAATGTTTCAGTATTATTTTTGAAATATGTAATCGCCAGGAAATGCATTGAAAAATACAGGCAAAGTATACATCCCCACAATATGAAATAAAACTGGGCCCCAGTTTTAATTTTTCTTGTAGTTGCTAGGGACTCTTCAATTGTTTTTATGGACTCGGAGATATTCATAATTATAAGTTTGGTGTATTTAAACACAAATATAAATTAGTTTATAATATAAAGCAAATATGATCATTCAGGTATGCAATGTTTCAATTTCATTGAATAAATGGCAAGCTTTCAGTTGGTGAGCCTCACTAACCAACTTGCCGTGAAAATTAAATTTTCACAAAATTGTTTTCAAGTTTAACCTGAAAACTGATTTCGGCTTTGAGTGCCTGAAACACTTTCAGAATGGTGTCGATGCTCGCGCTGTTAGCGCTGTTCTCTAGTTTAGAGATCTGGGCTTTCTGCACGCCGAGCAATTGGCCCAACTGCCCTTGTGTTAGTTTACGCTCTTTTCTGGTTGTTTTGATCATTTGCCCCAATAAGTCCATACGCAACTCGTATTCATATTTCTCTCTTACACGACTTCCCTTCTTGCCAATGAATTTGTCTTTCATTTCGTCGAGGGTGTATGATTTGGTTTTTTTAGTAGGCATTTGAACTCTTTTATTGATTTAGAAAATATTCTTTCCTTGCGATGATTGCTCTTTCTATTTCTCTATTTGGGATTTTGTCAAATTTTTTAACAAAGCCATGGGTAGCCACCACGAGTGTTTTGTTCTTTTTGCTGTTATCCCAAAAGGCGAGTAATCGAATTTGTATTCCTGCATGTAGCGTTCTGAATTCCCAGATGTCAGAACTAAGTTTTTTAAATAGTGTAGCATCATTGCATTGCGCTGCGCGATCTATGTTGTACAAAATCTTCACCTGGGTTTTAGGATTTTGTTTTCTAATAAAATTATGCGCATCTTCCAAGAATATAGTATCGAAATATCTCATCGACTATAAAATTGAAAGATGTGACAAAAGTAATAAAGTTTCTAAATATAGATACATTTTCTCTGAATTTTAATTTGGTTTCAAGTCCTATCTCGATTGAATCAAAAGTATTTGAATAAATAATGGACTTTGAAAAAGTCTTATGCGCTTCTATGCGCCTGCCTTTCTGGTAAGAATCTTTGTTCAGAATGTTTTTCAAGGGCTATGGAATAGTAATTCAGATATATCCTTCGCATATATTGTTTCGCAATTGATCTGTGGAACTCAGATTGATCCGCAAAACCGATTGGTTGCAAAGCAATTCAAGTTATTCACAACTTTTCTTCAATTCGTATGTGCAGAAGTTTCTACCCACAATACTTATGCACAAACGTATTTTTGTCTTCCGCTTCTCCCAATTTTGAAGCTGATATTTGAACCTATGCCCGCCGAAAGAAATACTCGTATTACACGAAAAGATAGAGCCACAACCGCGCAACAATTTGCATCCATTGAGGCCGGTAAACTGCCACCACAAGCCCTAGATCTCGAAGAAGCTGTGCTTGGTGCCATGCTGTTGCAAAGCGATGCCATAACCGCGGCAATCGATATTCTAAAGCCAGAATCTTTTTACAAAGAAGCCAACGGAATTATTTTCAATACCATTCGGGAAATGTTCGGTAAAGGAGAGGTAACCGATATTCTAACCATTACCCAAAATTTAAAAAAGGCAGGTCAACTCGAATACGTCGGAGGCCCACTCTATCTGGCCCGATTAACAAACAGGGTCACCTCCGTGGCCAATGTGGAAACCCACGCCCGCATCATCTCTCAGAAATTTATTCAAAGAGAACTTATACGAGTGTCGAGTGATATTATTCACGACGCATATGAAGAAACAACAGACACTTTTGATTTACTAGACCGCGCAGAAGGAAATATATTCCAAGTAGCAGAGGGGAACATTCGAAAAAACTCAGACAAGATGAACAATCTTGTTAAAGCAGCCATGGACGCTATTGAGCAAGCAAGACAGAATAAATCAGGTGTCAGCGGAGTCCCTACAGGATTCTCAGGTTTAGATAAATTAACCGGAGGATGGCAACGCTCAGATATGATTGTTTTGGCAGCAAGACCTGGTATGGGAAAAACGGCCTTCGTCTTATCCATGGCTCGAAACATTGCCGTGGATTTTCAAAAACCAGTGGCTGTGTTCTCACTAGAAATGAGTGGTGTGCAGTTGGTACAACGACTCATGGCTAGTGAATCTGAAATCAATTCAGAGAAATTAAGAAAAGGGCAATTGGAATCGCACGAAGTACATCAGTTAACACAGAAAATCACCAAATTATCAGAGGCGCCCATTTTCATTGATGATACTCCCGCTTTATCCGTATTCGAATTAAGAGCAAAATGCCGCCGTTTGAAGTCCAGCGCGGGTATTGAACTCGTAATCATAGATTACTTGCAGCTGATGTCTGCCGGAGACTCAAAGGGCGGTAACCGCGAACAAGAAATTAGTACCATTTCGCGAAGCATAAAACAAATTGCAAAGGAATTGGATATCCCGGTTATTGCTCTATCCCAGCTCTCAAGATCTGTAGAGACCAGAGGCGGTGATAAACGCCCCATGCTTTCAGACCTCCGTGAATCGGGAGCCATTGAGCAAGATGCAGACATTGTTGGTTTTATTTATCGTCCGGAATACTACGGATTCACAGAGTTCAATGACAATGAACGCTCCCCCGCTCAGGGTATGGCAGAACTTATCATTGCCAAGCACAGGAACGGAGGCCTCGATGCCATTCGCTTGCGCTTCCTGTCCAATTTGGCCAAATTCGCTGATCCAGAGGGATACAATTTCGATAATCCATTTGCCCAGCAGACCGCAAGTAGAGGTATTTCAGCAAATCAAGATTTTATGCAAAGCGGCCCAACAACCATTACTGTTTCGTCGAAAATGAATGAATTAGACGACGAAGACTACAACTACCAAGGTGGTGGGGGCGATGTGCCGTTTTAATTTTTTCGAATGACCAATTCACGCGTCAATCCCTCCCCGTAATAATGGGTTAAGGTTAATCGCAAGTCCAATAATGAGTGATTCATTCGTAACTCTTTCCAAGGAATGAAACAAATGGTCTGAAGGTTCTGGTTGATTTCAATTTGCCATTTTGAAATGTTTTTTGAATTCATGGTGTTGATTGTTCCAGTTGGAAGATATTCTTCAATTTTAATGTCAACATCAATGATGTATTCTGATTCATATTGATCATCAATCCAAATAATTTCAATTCCGTCAGCTCGTCTTTTATACGTGAGTAGTTGAGGAGCATAACTCGTCTTTAGCGCATTGAAAAAAGGTTTTTCAATTCCCAAATAATCAATGCTACTCCATGAGAATGCAGGCCAAACATCATTTAATTGCCAGTACAAGGTGCCTCCGCATCGCTCATTCGCACGCTGCGATTCAATTCCCCTGCACATGCCCTCTGCTTGCATGCGTTGGGTGAGCTGACCAAATTCCAGCAATGATTTCTTACTTGCCTTTGGATACCATCTTTCGGTATATGTTTTCATTAAAGTAAAACCTCTGCTGTGTTTTTGATGTTGCAAATAACCAACATCATTCAACGGCTTGGTGAGATCTCCACTCATCAAATACAATACATCTTCACTTGGGAAACTTTGCATGCCAAATTCACTCATGAAGCGCGGTATTTTCTTTTCCAAAACGGAAAACGGTTCTTCATCGTGCCAAAGTCCCCAATAATGCGAATCCCCTTCATGCTGCGATGCAGCATCGCCTCTTCCAAATCGGGGAGACGAAGGCCAATAGCTCATGATGGTGTATTTTTTTAACGTTTCAGGAAGTAGCTTCTCGAAAAGCGCATCATACTCACTTTGTATACCTGCAACACTTTTTTCACGTAAACCAATTTTCCATCCCCATTTTTCCCAACCCTCTGCGTTCTCATTGTTTCCGCACCAAAGAGCAATACAGGGGTGATAGGTAATTCGTTCAATGTTTTGTTCTGCCTCGCGTTTAACATTGTTTAGGAAGTCTGAATTTCCCGGATACATGCTGCATGCAAACATGAAGTCTTGCCATATGAGTATCCCCATCTCATCGCATAAATCATAAAAGATATCATGCTCATAGATTCCGCCACCCCAAACTCGCAGCATATTGAAATGCGCATCTTTACATTTTTGAAGCAATTCTCTATACTTCGTTTCATCTGGAACTTCAGGTAACATTACCAAGGGTATGTAATTGGCACCTTTCATGAAAATACGTTTGTCATTGACTAGAAAGTAAAAAGATTCGCCTTGATTGTCTTTTTCGTTAATCAATTTCACCGTTCGAATGCCCGTTTTTATCTCTTTTTCATAGGAAGCATCTTCCGTTTCAACAGTCAACTGGAACTGAATCAAATTTTGATCGCCACTTTCATTTGGCCACCATAGTGGAACTTCAGTAGGCAATTGTAGGTCGAAGAATTTATGATGTTTTCCAAATAACAGGGGTATGCTATCAGAAAAAATAATCTCATCTTCAAAAGCCAATTTCAACTTGCACGCTTTTTCACTCGTGTTGTTGTAAAAGACATGCAGTCTTACTTGAATGGTGTCATTCTCAACAGACATGGTCTCTATGGCGCTCGATTGAATTTCAAAGCCATTATTGCCAATCAAATTGATGTCCTTGGTAATTCCACATGTAACGAGTCTTGGTCCCCAATCCCACCCAAAATGATACTGCGGTTTACGAATTACCGCACGCACGCTGTCACCAGGTAAGGGCAGTATGCGGTTGCGAAGAATTTCTTCTGCTATGGGAACAACAGGAAAAAACCGAATGGTGAGTTGGTTGTTTTCAGGTTGAATTATTTTTTTTACATCGAATTGGTACCGCGTAAATGCATTGTTACATTTTCCAAGAACGACATTGTTCAAGATCACTTCTGCGTGTGTGTCAATGCCGTTAAGTTGCAGATAGATTTCTTTTTTTTCGAGAATGTCTGAGTCAATGGCGAAATGATTCAATTCATACACCCACGTTTTGGTTTCAACCCATTGCACCTCGCGTTCATTGATTCCAATCAATGGATCCGGAATAATCATGCTATTCATCAGGTCAGTATGCACATTACCTGGAACTTGAGCCGACATGATTTCTGTTGAATTGAATTCGTGAAATTCCCAATAGACAACGTCTGAATTGAGCGACTGTACTGTCGTTTGTGCGAATGAATGTAAATTCATGAGCAGACAAAGAATTAGAGTGAAATTAATTTTGTGCACTTTCAATTAATTTTTGAGCAAGCGAATGGTAAGTGTGGTGTTCAAGTACAAAGGCTCTTCCGCGTTGGCCCATGGCTATTCGATCTTCATGCGTTAACTGAGCTAAGGTTTCAATTGCGGTAATCAATTCTTCCTTATTTCCCGGCGTAACAGACATGCCGCATTGTGCTTCATCTACAGGCTTGTTACCCGAATCAATATTGTAAATAATTGGTTTTGCTGCTTGCATGTAGTCGAATAGTTTATTCGGAGAAACTCCAAATCGAAAGAGTGGGTCTGCCCGAAGCCCCAAGTAGCAAATATCAAATGTTCCAAGTTTTTCGAGAAAATCTTTTTTCTCAACCGGAGGTAATACAGTTACATTTTTAATTTTTTTCGCTCTTTCTTTTAAATGTATTTCATCATCGCCTTTACCCATAAGAATAAATTCAATGTCTTGCCGATCTTTCAATTCTTCGGCGGCATCAAGCAGGAAATCAAGTGCATTGGCTTTTCCTAAAGATCCACCATAACCGATAACCAATTTTTTCGAATGTTCATTCGGTTGAATTGCACCCGCAGAAATGCTGGAATCTATTCCGTTGGGAATGTATACAAAGCGATTGGGTTTCATGCCACCGTTCAAAAAGTGCGATTCAGCACAAGGCAGCAGAGATATAATTTTATCGCTTTTCCGATAGGCTTTCTTTTCGAAATAACGCATAAAAGCCACCAGCGGATGATACTTCGACAGTCCACCAAGTTCCATGAGGGTTAATGGCCAAATGTCTCGAACCTCAAAAAATACTTTCGATTGAAATTTCTTTCTCCACTTCAAGGCAACTTGAATGGGAAGCATAGATGGTGAAGAAACAACAATGATAGTGGGTTGAGGCAATTCATGTGTGGGGAGAAAAAACAATCGCCAAGCAAAAACAAGCATATTCCAAAATCGGCCAATGGAAATACTTTTCGCATATGCAGGTGTGCGCACCCAGCAGTAGTGAATCATTTCTCGATTTTCGAAATTGAACTTATTCTTGTTCGGAGGTAATTTTCGAAATAAATGGGAATAGGTTGAACTAAGAATGGCAACCTCATGGCCCATGGCTATCAATTCTTTTGCGAATTGATATTGTCTGTATTGCATGCCTATGTCAGGTGCACCTGCATATTGGCTCACAAACCATACAGTTTCCTTTTTGAAAGTGCTCATGCGTGAATAAGACTTTTATATAATTCGAAATACGCTTGACCGCATTCTTTTCGAATGGCCAGTGTTTTGATTTTGGCTTGATTAACACTTGCATAGTCTTCATCAAGAAGGGAAATGGCCTCAAATAATGGATTCGAATTTTCTTTTCGAATAATTCCTGTTTTGCCATCCTCTATCCATTCTTTAGTCACAGGTAAATTGGGTAGCACGGGCAAACACCCATGCGCTAGAGCTTCAAGCATGCTAATAGCTGTGCCATCGCTTTGAGGAATGGATATGTAAATTTTAGACTTGCTATACCACATGGCATTCTCTTCTGGGCTCAGCCATCCCACAAATGCAATGGAATCATGTGCGTTGCATTGATTAACCAATTGTTTCAAATTTTCTGTTTCTTGTCCGCTACCAGCAACTATTAATTTCCATGTCGGATGTGCTTGCTTAAACTCAATAAAATATTGAATGATAAGATCAATGTTATACAACTTTTCATGCAATCGATTCGAAAAAACTAGATCTTCTTTTTGTTGAAGTTCAGGAACTTCAGCAATGCCATATTGTTGCCAGCGGTACTTTGATTCATGACTGTGAATTTCTTTCATAGCTTGAATCATTTGGTTCGAGTTAGCTGTAATGCATGCGCTGCGTTCTAATGTTCGTTTGGTTATGCATTTGAATAAAATGTTCTTTTTCGGCATCAGTAAAACATCACTTCCCCAAGAGGTTGAAACAATTGGAATACCCAATTTACTCGCTGCTCGTGCTGCAAAATATGCGAGTCTGTTGATTTGGTGAATATGAACAAGGTGGGGATTTAAATTTCGAAGCCAACGTTTTAATTTTCGATAATTGATGATCCATTGAATGGGATTCAGTGAACGAAATGAAAATGCACCCTGCGTGCGAACTTGTGGGTATTCAATTTCGCTTTCTGAAATAAAATGTATTTCACATTGTTCTGGAAGTGAATCCAAGAAATTCTTATTGTGAATGGATTTCGCTCCAACAATGACAATTTTCATATTTCACAAAGTTCAAGAATGAGATGTTTAAGTTGCTTCACACCTTCTTTTCGATGCAACAATTGAACTTGCGCGTGATTTGGAATTCGCAGGTTGTTGCTCTTCCAATCTTCAATCAGTTGTAAAATTTCATTTTCAATTTCTTCAACTGAAGAGAATTCAGCAACATAACCCCCATGCAAGGAATGTATTAATTGTGCAGCCACATCGTCTTTATCAATCAAGCCGAGTACAGGTCTACAAACAGAAAGATAATCATATAATTTCCCAGTGTAGACACCTTTCATTTCTGTTCTCGGGTGTATCAGTACATTGGCATGCATGGTTTGCATTTTTGCTATTGCCTTTTCATAGGGAAGTCCTGAGTGCAAATGCACATACGGGCGAAGCTTTTCAGGGATAGAGAAATTCGCATGCGCTCCTACTAAATGAAGTTCAATGGGTAAGTGTTCATGTTTTTGCAATGCATTCTCCCATGCTTGGAAAAGGGTTGTGGGTTTTCTACTTCCGTAAAACGTACCAAAATAACCAAGTCGAAGCGTATCACCCTTTTCAATGGTTACAGGAGGAATGTGATGGTTGTATCCGTTTTGTATTTCAATGATACGTGGAACTTTCGGACACTTGCTTTCAAACGAATTTACAATGGGTAAACTTACCGTTGTAATGGCGTTGGCATGTTGCTCCAATTGTTTTTCAAATGCTGCAAATTTTTCTCGTGCATGAGTTGTTGCATGCGCATTTCCCGACATCTCATCGCGCATGTCTGCAATCCATGGAATATTGGGAAATGCTTTTTTAAATTGAATGGCCACTTCATGTGCTTCTTGCGGTGCAAATGAAGAGATGATGCAATCAAATGGTCTCTCTGCGTGATCAGTCACTAGTTTATCGAAGGCTTTATTCACCCACTGCTTTAAAGGCTTTCGAATGATCTTTCCAGCAATGATTCTCAAAGCGGTTTTTATCTGATGCGCAAGTTTAGAATCATTTGTATTGCTCTTCAGTTTCGATAAAAGAATGTGAGAAGGAAAACGATTCACTTGAATGAAATCGTTCAGGCCAGCAAGTGAAATTGTATCTCCAAGTGTATAAACAACTACATCGAAATCTTCACTCAAGTATTTGGTAAAAGCATCCATACGCAAAGTGGCCACACTTGAAATGGGTGGGTACCATGTGGTAATGAGGGCTATTCGCTTACGATTGAACAAGGTTTTTAATTTTGTTGTAGTATGAAGTTAGAATATGTTCTGAGCTGTAAATTTCGTTTGTTTTTTCGGCTATTTCATGGCGGGGAGCTAAATTTCTATCTTCAATTCTCTGCACAGCAATTTGAAATTGACGAACCGTATCGTCTTTCGTTTTACACAACAGTACATTTGGATCAGGCCATGTCATTAGAATTTCTGCACCGGCGCTCATAGCTTCAATAACTGAAACGGGATATCCGTCATGCGCTGTTAAACGGAGAAAAATCGGGTGCTCACGAAGTTCTTGAATGAAAATGCTACGGTTGACCCAACCCAAAAAGCGAATGTTATCTGGTACTGCCTGTTCTGGTTTTTCCATTCCACACACAGTGAATGCAATATTCGGGAAATGTTGGGCAAGGTGCACCAAGTAAGTAAATCCGTAAAATTCTTGACGTTTTTCAGCAATGTATGTCATGGCTTTGATTTGCTGGTATTGTTCAACACGGTCAATGGGCTCTATGCATTTGAAAGTTTGTCGAACGGGACTCAAGCCAACGCTTTTTAATTCGTCTACCAACCAATCGGAATCTGCGAAATGCGTGGCATAATCAATATATTTTATTTCAAGAGTGCCATTCTTAAATCGTTCCATGGCAAGCAACACATCTGTTCCTTGCCATTGCATGAGCAATTTCTTTTTCCAGAAAAGAACCCAATTTAAACTGCCGCTTTTATCTGTTACTCCGTTCATTGATAAAACAAGATCTGCAAACGGAACAAAAAGTAAAAAGCGAAGTTGATCCCATTTTGAATAATACGTATTCAAAAAAACAAAACTGCTCTCAGGGTATGCAGTGCTTAACTTTTGAGACAAATCTTTCCCGAAGAAAGGCAATCCACTAATGATGATGCGCATTGTGTTTTCGAATTAAGTGAATATACCACAAGAGAATGAATAAATAATAACCAACAAAACTCAAAGAGTAAGACCACAATGCATCTTCGAATTTCCAATTTCCAATTGCCGTGAAAAGTAACAGGCTCAGTGTAATGGCGTAACCCATTAAGCTAAACAGAAACGCTTGTTTTTGTTTGCCGAAAATAAGCGGGGTTGTAGATAGGGGGGAAGTGAAAAAGAGCAGGGTTAGGGCGGGTGACATTATTTGCGCATAGTGCCCTGCCAATGTCCATTTTTCACCCAAATACCAGCTGAAAATAGTTGGTCCGAAGAATAGTGTGACAAGTAGAAATAGCAATCCGAAAACGGCTGAAGTGAAAAGAGTTTTCTTTAGCAGCTGATGAATGGAAGTGTTATTGTTTTTGTGCTGAGCTGCTTCGGCAAAAAAGAGCTGAGATGAAGAGCCCGTAATCAATGTAATTGGAGCTCGAACATAACGATGCATTAAAGCAAAGAGTCCCAATTCAAGTTTTCCGAAATAAAAAGTAATGATCCAGAAAAGTAAAAATTGTGTGGCAAACATATCTGTAAAGGCATGAAGTGAATTAATCAACGGAAATTCGCGGTATTCCTTTAAACGTTCCCACGAAAATTTTTTGTAATTCTCACTTTCAATTTTAGATTGAAACATAAGCATGATTGCGTTCATGAATTGAGAAAGTAGCCAACTCAAAATGAGTCCATCTACACCCCAAATCAGGTATCCAAATGCAGCCGCCGCAAGATTGTTAACGAGTGACTGTGTCACCTTTCCAAGACTCAATAAAGTAAATTGTCGTTTGCGAACTTGTATGTTACTGAAAATATTCAGAAGTCCGTAACTAAGCACACCCAGTGGCACAAGCCATAAATAAGATGCGAGGGTTTCGTCATGGTACAAGGATGCAATTTCTTTTTGAAAAAAAATAACGCAAGTCGAAAGAAAGAATGTGATTCCAACAAACCCCCATGCATTCCAAAGAATTTCTTTCGCATGATTATCGGAGGCGGGTATGGGTATGGCCATTTCCAATCTACCTGAGGCCACAATTCCGAATACACCAACAATAGCCATGTAATTGGCTGCTACCGCGAAATCTTCTGGAGAGTATAATCGTGCAAGAATTGGCGCAACTAAAAATGGAATGAGTTGACTCAGAATATTCCCTGAGAAGAGTGTAATGAAATTCTTTGAATATTTTGAAACCTGAATCACCGTCTTGGTTTAGATAAATAAAGATACCATCCAAATTGAATGAGAAGCACAAGTGCACTACCAATGGAATAGCCAATTAACGCAATGTCTATACTTCGTACATATACACCATAAAGAAGTGTTCCAAGTTTAACAACCAAGTCGAATAAGGTAAACACCAGAGCCGTCTTTTGCTTTTCTTCTAAGATGGCCACAAAAGAAAAAGGTGATACACAGAAATTGAATACAAAATAGATGGAGAGGTATCGAGCAAAAATTCCTGACATGGTCCAATCTGCCCCGAAGAACCAAGCAAACAATTCAGGACCCCAAATGAATATGCAAATAGCAAAAACGAAACTCATGATAAAGAGCAATCCAGCCGTTTTTAATATCAGATGCTGATAGGATTGTTTTTCATGATGAAGTTCAGATGCCTTATTGAACTGCACCTGGAATACCGTATTACTTACCAACGTAACTGGAGCTTGAATTAATTTCCACGTCATGAAATACCATCCCGCTTCTTGCCCGCCGAACAGGATATTGAGTAGCCAAATTGTTCCACTTAGTTGCAATGTTTCAATGATGCCTTGAGTGGTGTTAAATACGGCATGCGTTTTAAGCGTTAACCATTTTTCTTTCCAATTCGAAATTTCTTTTCCAACACGCTTAGCGCCGATTCCGAATCGTAAAAAGAACAAAGAAACAAACTGACCAATCAGGAAGCCCAATATGAGTCCGTTTGAACCCATATAGAAATAACCAAATAGAATAGATAAACCATTCACGCCAATGTTTGTTAGTATGCGGTAGCTAATATTTAAATTATAGCGCTCAAGTTTTGTGGAAAGTAAATTGAAAATTTGTGGCTGAGCAACAGCTACAACACCAAGTGGAATCAGCGTTACGAATAAATTCAGTTGACCAATGGCTAAGTAAAACAACACCACAAAAACAGCAAGTCCGCCAGTGAACTTCCACAGCGTATGATTGGCGTGCTGCGCGAAATCAATCGCTTCCTCTGTTGTTTTGCTGCTCGGAATTAAATATTCAATTCTCAAAGTAGCAGCCACAGCAAGCGTAATAATTAAAGAATAGAATAGCCCGAATTCTGCAAAATCGTGTGACGTAAATAGCCTGCTTAAAAGTGGAGCTGTTGCGTAGGTAATGAGTTGTCCAATGCCCGTTGCAAATGCCAGCTTTGCAATTTTAAACAGTTGAATGTTTTGGAAGAGTTGCTTCATTCGTTTTCTTTCCATTCAAGGCTGATCTGGTAAATGCATCCAATGACTAACTGCATTGAAATATTGATTCGAATGTCCTTCACCTTTCCAAAAATGAACACCAAACTTTTCCATTTTCACGGGGTCATTCAGAAAAAAATTCTTTTGAAAATGTAAAATCATGACTTCTCTCAATTCTACGTCTCCGGTTTTACCAGGTACGTGAAATTGATGATTCGGAACAAATGCCAAAACACGTTGCCCATCCTCAGGAAGTTCTTCAGAAAGTGCAATCCATTTCATTACTTTCCTGTAAATTGTGGAGTTCTTTTTTCAAGAAATGCTGCAATTCCTTCATGATGATCTTCTGTATTTCCGGCTTTTATTTGCAGTTCTAATTCAAGCTCAAGTTGTTCTTCCAACGTATTGTTCCAACCGGCATATACGGCTTGTTTGGTGAAGGCTAAAGCTTGCGTAGGCATATCAGCGAGTCGCTGGGCTAACTTCATGGTTTCCTCCATAAATTGTTCAGCCGCATAGACTGCATATACCAACCCCATTTCTTTGGCCTCTGAAGCACTTACTTTGTCGGCAAGAAGCATTTGACCCATGGCTCTGTGAGTGCCAATGATTTTAGGTAAGAAGTACGTTCCGCCGCTATCTGGAATTAATCCAATTTTTGTGAAAGCTTGTATAAAACTGGCGTTCTCGTTTGCAACCAAGATGTCACATGCTAAAGCAATGTTAGCTCCAGCTCCAGCAGCAACACCGTTCACTGCGCAAACAATTGGTATGGGTAAATTGCGCATGGCTTGAATCAAAGGATTGTACCCATCTTTCAAAATGCGCTCTAAACCAGGACCATCTTTATCTATTGCCTCGCCCAAATCTTGGCCCGCACAAAAAGCTTTGCCTTTTCCTGTTAAGACCACACACCGAATATCTGTTCGGTTCTTTATGTTATTCAAAACTTCTA
>Ga0315905_10002320_pt1 | contig 20057 bp, 15 predicted proteins | sample LakEriMetagenome_5_FD_203522 | JGI IMG/M metagenome (GOLD analysis project Ga0315905, IMG submission 203522) | Freshwater fungal communities from buoy surface, Lake Erie, Ohio, United States - Buoy 4 MA121 | ecosystem: Environmental > Aquatic > Freshwater > Lake | place: USA: Lake Erie, Ohio... | reverse complement strand
TTCCTCACCGTATCCCCAAAGTCTGTTTGGGAAAAGATCTTGTGGTTCGTAACGATAGTCAGCGAAATCCATGTAGTCATAAGCACCACTCACACGAACATTTAGGTTTTTGATAGGAGAGTAGATAACCGAAAGGTTGGCAATGGTTCTCTTTTCTTCTGATCTCCATTTCAATCCCTCTCTTATTGCCACAGGGTTATCGTATCCATTGTTCCACATATAGTAATCACCCACTTCACTGTCCACACCAAACAACTCAATAGCTGTAGAGTCAACTGTTACAGGGTAGTACGGAAGAGCAGTACTCATTGCTTGACCAAGGCCGCCGCTCCACGCTGCGCTTACTCTTTGGTTTTTACCAATCGAATAAGAAAGCGAAGACATCACTTTTAATTTTTTACTGAAAGCGTAATCATAGTTTACACGACCAGACATACGCTGATAGTAGTTTCCTTGGAGATAAGAACCATTGTGATCAAAAGTCACACCTGCGTAGAGGCTTGATTTTTCACCACCATATGTAGCTCCGAAGTTGTACATATGCTTAACGCCTACACCTACTACTTCATCTACCCAGTCTGTATCGATTTGCTTAGCAAGATTGTATTTTTGTTCGCGCTCCAATGCAGATGCATTTGCACCAGCACCTGTCTCGTATGTAACACCAGGCAACCACACATATCCTGTTCCACCGTCGTTTTCCCAAGCTTCTTGACGCATTGCCAAGTATTGCTCAGTGTTCATCATGTTTGGAAGCGTAGCTGGTGTACCAACACCAACACGCGAATTGAATTCGAATGATAATCCTTTTTTACCACCGCCCCTTTTAGTAGTGATCAATACAACACCATTAGATCCGCGTGAACCGTAGATACCAGTCGCAGCAGCATCCTTAAGGATTTCAATAGATTCGATATCAGAAGGGTTGATCGTTGCAAGTGGGTTGTTGTTCATACCACCGCTATTACCATTGATGAATTGGTTCTGTGTAATTGGAATACCATCGATTACATAAAGCGGATCACCACCTGCTGAAATCGATGCGATACCTCTGATTCGAAGGATAGATGAGCTACCAGCAAGACCAGAACCTTGTGTTACTTGAACACCTGCTGCTTGACCTTGAAGCGCTGCTTCGAATGATGGAACAGGCAACTTGGTAAGTTCTTTTCCATCTACTTTTGAGATAGAACCTGTTACTTCTCTTTTACGCTGCACACCATAACCTACAATGACAAGTTCATCGAGATCATTTCCCTCTTCACTCATTGAAACATCGAGAGAAAGAGTTTGACCGTCGGCTAGAGTGATTTCTTTGGTTTGAGTGCCATAGCCGATTAACTTGAACTCAAGCACATGTTTACCTGCAGAAAGTTTTAGGGAATACTTTCCTTCTCCATCTGTGGCTGTACCTGTAGTTCCTTCTTTGTCTTTGATGATGACCCCGGGAAGAGTGCCGGCTTCATCCTTTACCGTTCCTGAGACGGTTTGGGAATGCATAACAGCGCTTGCAAAAAGTAAGGCTGTGGTTGCAATCAATGAGTATAGACTTCTCATGGATTTTGTTTGGTTCGTTTTGGTTATACTGTTTGGTAAGAGACCTCAAACATAAACTATTTCTTAATATGTGTACTTCTTACACTAACTAAAAATAATTCAGGTTTGAGGTCTGGGCTCTTTTTCTCTACAAAATGCTCCTGTTAATTATCTCGCGGAGATGATAACAGGCTGACTAACAACATTGTTGTCAGTAATCAAACGGAGGATGTAATTTCCTTGTGGTAGCTCCGTTGCGAGGCTGATTTGTTGTGTTCCTTGAGGGATATTTCCTTGATTATGATTAAACACCACTCTTCCCATCAAATCAACAATTTCTACACGAACATTTCCTGCTTGATTATTACGGAATGCAATAGTCAAATCTCCTAGTGAAGGATTTGGGAAAATATTCAGATTACTTCCTGTTTTAGCAAGCACTTCTTCAACGCTTGTTGTGATATCAGGAACAGGAAGTTGATAGTCGAAATAGATGTGGTATTCACCAGGCTGATAATTGAATGATGCACCAAGGTCAGTAACGTCGATCGGATTTCCGGTGAAGTAATCATACCATGTACCGGTATGTTGGAAACCAGGTATCATATTGATCGCTGTGGTGTTGAAGTTACCCACTACCACGGCATTTTGTGTTGTGCCATTCAAGTGAATTCTTTTTCCAAAACCAGCAAGGTCAATATTGAAGTTGGTCGTTGAGAAAATGGCTTGTGTCTTTTTCAGATTGTTTAATGCAGCAGTCACTTTGTAAACTTTCAATCGTGCTTCAACATCTTGATAGTCCCAACGAATAGGCTTTGGTGCTGTTCTACAAGATTCATTGATAGTGCCATTCTCACAGTAGTTAATAGAGTAATCATATCCTAGTTCACCAAATTGCCATAGCATTTTTGGGCCAGGAATCGGAATCAAGAAGCAATGAGCAAGTTCTTGACGAGCCAATGCTGTATTGATATTGGTGATGTTGTACGATCCATTACTATTTCCGAAAAGAAGATTTTTATACATCAATCTTTCTTCATCATGACTTTCAGCGTAGGTGATCAGGTGTGGGTTGTTCCAACCTCTATTTTGATAGCTACCCCAGCTGAGGTTTGAAGCATAACCCATTGAACCTTCCGAGTATTCGTGGTTTAGATTTCCCCATAACATCATCCCTGCGTTAGAGAGCGCCGTTTCTTCATCATTGTTTGCAAAGTGCTCAAGGATTGCATAGCTACCAGGCTCTACACTTTGCATGAAGCTGTAGTAGTCATTCCAAATGTTTACACGGCTTTGGTCATAAGCATTCCAAGCACCAATATTTCCAAGGGTATTGTTTTGTGTAAAGCCCTTAGATAAGTCGAAACGATATCCATCAACGTGGTATTCATCCATCCAATATTGGATAACTCGCTTACAGAAATTTCTTGTACGCTGAGCCTCATGGTTGAAGTCATATCCGACATTGAAGTCGTGTTTCGGCTGTTGATTGAACCAAGGATTTTCAGGAGTCGGAGCACCATACTGTCCGTTGTTTGGATCGAAGTACATACGCACCATTGGATTCTGACCAAAACTATGATTTAATGCAATGTCCAGAATAACAGCTATGCCTCTGTTGTGACATTCATTCACAAAAATTTTCAAAGACTCTTTGCTTCCATAATATTTGTCTGCTGCAAAGAACCAAGCTGGGTTGTATCCCCAACTGTTATTTCCTTCGAACTCCATAATAGGCATCAACTGAATAGCTGTAATACCAAGGCGTTCGAAGTAATCAAGCGTATCAGTTAATGTTTGATAGTTCTGCGCTTCAACGAAGTCTCTAACCAATGTTTCATAGATTACCAAACGATCTTTTGATGGTCTCACAAAAGAAGCATCTGTCCAGTTGAATTCTGGTTCATTGATTTGGAAAATAGAAACAGGCTCAGAAGTCAATCCAACTGGATAGTCGATAAGGTTTGGATAAGTTGATTCTGGGATGTATTGATCGTCCCATGGACTGAGAATTTTTTCTGCATAAATTTCAGCAACTCTCATCTGCTGGTCATCGATCAAGTATTGGAAACGATATTCCTGTCCAGAAGTCAGTCCGTTGAGTTCGATCCAGTAGGTACTTCCATCAGGAGTGCGATTCATCATGTAATCTAGATCAATCTGCCACTCATTGAAATCTCCAATCACGAAGATGTAATCTTTATTTGGTGCATAGAATTGAAGAATAACTGTGTCATCATCGATGTAGTTAATCCCATCAATTACACCTGCGGGTGATGCTGCAACGTTCGGTGTAGGTAACACGATAATTGTTAGCTCATCAGTAATTGTCGAGCCATCATAAGTCGCAGTCATTTCTACGAGATACTCACCTGCATTAGCTTCATTGAAAGTATAATTCAAAGTAGTGATGCCATTGCCTGAGTTCATTGGTGTTCCATTAACGCTGATTGAAATATCAGAAGCAATGGAAGCACCGCATACTACTGATACGTTTTGTCCAGGATCTGTTGTTACTACTGGAGCTCCTGGTGAAGTAAATCCTGCGTTGAAGCCTTCCGGATAAAGGTTAAGATAAATATCGCTAGCATCAGCATTTCTGCCAACAAGGCTTCCGTTTTGGTTTCTGAAAACAAAAGTCAAACGAGTAGCAGTTTCACCCACTCCAAGACCGTAGTATTCTTGTGGTGTTATGATAATGCGGTGTAAATTGTTTCCGAGAGGTGTCATGACAACGTTGGGATCTGCTGTTCCCCAGTTGCCTTGCACATGTTGCCAATCGTTATTATTTGCACTGTTATTAGTGATGATACCTGTATGAGCATAGACAGGAATAACACCCGTTAATGCTGCATTCCCCGACGTTGCATTGTAGAGGATGGTGATTTCATCATTTTGAGTAGGGAAGGCCGGTGTTGAAGATAAGATCTGAGAGAATCCCATCAAAGTTGTAAAGGCCAAAACCAGTGTTGTGTAGATTTTTTTCATAGGGTTACCTGAACACGTTATTTTTTCAAATATAGGAAAGTGTTATTTGTACACCATCCTTTTTTTAATAGAGAAAATTGTTAAATCTGTCGTTCTTTTGCAATGCAAGCCCAAAACTCAGACTCATGGAACTTCTAGACGGTAAAGCCACTTCTCTGAAAATTAAGGATCAATTGCGTGATGAAGTGTCGCAGTTGGTACAATCTGGTCATCGCTCTCCCCACCTGGCAGCGGTATTAGTGGGTGATGATGGAGCCAGCTTGACTTACGTCGGGGCAAAAGTCAAGGCTTGTGAGGAAATCGGATTTGTATCTACTTTAATACAACGTCCAGCTTCTACTACAGAGGATGAGTTGCTTCAAATTGTAAAAGAGTTAAACGAAAATCAAGATATCCACGGCTATATTGTTCAATTACCTCTGCCAAAGCATATCAACGAACAAAAGATATTGTTGGCCATCGACCCAAAGAAAGATGTTGATGGTTTTCATCCTGAAAATGTAGGCCGCATGGCTTTAAATCTACCTACATATTTACCAGCCACGCCTTACGGGATTATTCAACTTTTAGAATTTTACAATATCCCAACCGAAGGCAAACACTGTGTTGTGGTGGGACGCTCGAATATTGTAGGTCTTCCCGTTACCATTTTGCTTCAAAGAAATAGCTACCCTGGTAACTGCACAGTAACTATCACGCATAGCAGAACGAAAGATTTGGCAAGTATCACAAGACAAGCCGATATCCTTGTAGCAGCAATTGGAAAACCAGAGTTCATTACTGGCGATATGGTGAAGGATGGAGTAGTAGTGGTGGATGTTGGAATTACAAGAATCAAAGATGACTCTAAGAAGTCAGGTTTTAGACTCGCTGGGGATGTTCATTTCGAATCAGTTTCGGCAAAAAGCTCATACATAACGCCCGTTCCAGGTGGGGTTGGTCCAATGACGATTGTGTCATTGATGAAGAATACACTATTAGCCGCAAAATCTTAAAAATGTTGTAACCTTAGTTTCGTCAAACTCGTTGAAATTAGTAAACCTGCACGGCGTGCCTCTGGAAGGGCAGGGTAACTAAAATAACAACGATATGATGATCATCAAATTCACAACTGCAAAGCGTTATTTACTTTGGTCCGTTACCCTAGTAGGACTGTGGTTTTTATTGAAGCCATAATTTCTATTTCCAGAATGCAACATTCTTTTTTTAATTACGTTAAAATCAACAGAACTAATAATAGCTGACTTTAAATAAGATCAAATGAAAAATTCCCACGATTGGACGCATGAAGTCCTTCAAAGATTAATAATTGTTTTTTTAGGATTACTTACCCTTGGAGTTGCCTTGCAGTCATGCACAACTCAGAGTCATGCCAGCTGCGCTGCTTATGACAAGGTTGAAGTTCCAAAATAATAAGAGTTTGTTATGATATAAAGAAGGCCTCCGAAAGAGGCCTTTTTTATTTGTGTTTACTTAGTTCCAAGACAATGGATCTGGCATCGGCTGCGGCTGCCACATCATGCACTCGCAGAATGGATGCGCCGTTTAATAACGCGAATGTATTGGCCGCTATCGTTCCTGCCAATGCTCCTTCGGCGTCTTTATCAGTCACCATTTGAATCATTTTTTTTCTCGAAACTCCAATCAAAATTGGTTTATTCAAGATGTCAAATGATTTGAGGTGAGCGAGCGTTTCGTAGTTATGTTCTCTTTTTTTTCCAAAACCAAAACCAGGGTCTAGAATGAGGTCTACCAGTCCCTTGCCGTGGAGCTGATTTATTTTTTCTGAGAAAAAATAAATCAGTTCTTGCACCACGTCTTTATACTCCGGCTGCAGTTGCATTGTCTGTGGCTCTCCCTGCATATGCATTATTACATAAGGAGTGTGGTGTTGCGTGGCCACATCGATGATAGAAGGATCTATGGAACCAGCGCTAACATCATTGATGATTCCCGCGCCTCTTGTAATAGCCTTTGCCGCAACTTCTCCATAGAATGTATCTATAGATGTGATCGTATTTGGGAAATGATGATGAATGCTTTCGAAAACGCCTTCAAGCCTTTCCCATTCTTGCGTAGCTGAGAGTCGCTCTGCGCCAGGGCGAGTACTTTGACCACCAATGTCGAGAATATCCGCCCCTTCTTGGATCATTTGCTCCACGCGGGCAAGCAAAGCATCTTCGTCTAACCTACTCTGCTCGTAGAAGGAATCAGGAGTTAGGTTTAAAATACCCATGACGGCAGGCCTTTCAAACGTGTGTAATGTTCCTTTAATGAGTAACGAAAAGGGTTTAAATGACATTTTCTTTAAATAATGTGAGGATATTCCAAGTTGTGTGGCAAATTTGCGAACAAATAGACTCAACACGTGGAGCAAACATCGCAACAATATGATCAGGCTGTTGGAATCTGTAGAGATTTGTTTTCAAAGAAAACAAAAGACTACGGTACAGCTTGGAGAATTCTCAGAACAAAAAGTCTGACGGATCAAATATTCATCAAAGCGCAGCGCATCCGTACGTTGGAAGATAATGGTCATTCAAAAGTAGGTGAAGGCATCGTGGATGAGTTTATTGGTATTCTGAATTACTGTGTAATGGCGCTCATTCAGATGGAGCTTGGAAAAGATGCACCACTCGAAATGGATCCTGTTGAAGCACAGCGATTATATGATCATCAAGTGCAGGTGACAAAAGATTTGATGATGAATAAAAATCATGATTATGGAGAGGCGTGGCGTGATATGCGTGTTTCTTCATTCACCGATCTGATCTTAATGAAATTGCTCCGCATCAAGCAGATAGAAGATAACGATGGACAAACTATAGTATCTGAAGGAATTGATAGTGGTTATAGAGATATGATAAACTACTCTGTATTCGCGCTTATTAAGCTTGTGGTCGAGAAAAAATGATTAAATATTTTCTAAAGAAAATAGGTTACAGCCTCCTCGTTTTGTGGGGTGTTGTGACTGTTGTTTTTTTTCTTTTCAATCTAAGTCCTTCCGATCCTGTTCGAAATTTGATCGGAGAAAATGCACCACAAGAAGTAGTGGATGCAATGCGCAGAAAACTGGACTTAGACCTGCCTTTGCAAACAAGGTATATTATGTATTTAAATGATCTGTCGCCCATTTCATGGCATAGCAACATTGAGACAGATCGCACTTTTTTTTCTCATGAAAAATATTCTGGGTTTCAGTTCATTCCATTAGGGGAGTCGGCGTTGTATGTTAAATCACCCTATTTAAAAAGATCCTTTTTGTCAGAAAGAAATGTGTCGGAAATTTTGAAAGATGTGATACCGGGGACAGTCATTTTAGCCGTACTCTCCATTCTATTCGCTTTGATCATCGGCTTGGTATTAGGTATCATTTCAGCAATCAAACAAAATACATGGATTGACAGAAGTCTCTTGTTTATTTCAGCTTTAGGAATGGCTGGACCGTCCTTTTTTGTGGCAATCCTAGTTGCTTGGATCGGGGCAGTTTTGTGGCGTGATCAAATTCACATTCCATTTACCAATTGGTACTTGCCAGGTACTGGATTAAACATGACTGGAAGTCTCTACAGTGTGAGCGTATGGGAAGGGGAGTACATTGATTTGAAGAATATGATTCTTCCTTTAATTACTCTTACTATTCGACCGTTAGCGGTTATTGTACAATTGACAAGAAGCTCATTACTAGAAGTGATGTCGATGGATTTTATTCGTACAGCAAGAGCTAAAGGACTTCCTGAGTGGAGAGTGATTTTTAAGCATGCTTTAAGAAATGCCTTGAATCCAGTGGTCACTGCAGTAAGCGGATGGTTTGCATCTTTGTTAGCGGGAGCTGTTTTTGTGGAGTTTGTTTTTGGTTGGAAAGGTCTAGGTCAAGAGATGTTTACCGCTATAGAAAAGCAAGATTTACCCGTCGTTATGGGAGGCGTAATAGTCATTGCCACCGCCTTTGTATTTATCAATATGATTGTTGATTTTATCTACGCTTGGATAGATCCACGCGTGAGTCTAGAAGGCTAGGGCACCAAAGAATTTCCGACGTATTCTTTTGATGCTTGATTCAGCAGTTGAATCATTTTTTTCGACATGTCATTGTAATATCTTTTCGTGCGATAAGCAACAACCCATTCAACTCCTTTCACCGCATTGGTTAAGAAAATTTCGTCTGCAGCGAGTAAGTTTTGAGGATTGAGTGTACACTCGTAGACCTTGATTTTATTGTCAATTGCGATATTGATAATATTCATTCTCATAGTACCTGCAATACATCCGTCCTGCAAGGTAGGAGTGTACAACACTCCGTTTGAAACGATGAAAATATTACTCGCGATACTTTCAATGATAGCGAACTTATTGTTCTGGATGAGTGCGTCATCTAGATTTTTTTCTCTGCTATGCAAAGCTGCCATGATATACAATTGCGCATTGAGCGATTTGTAAATTGAAAGCTTGTTGACGTCCTTTTTAAAGTCTGTGAAAATGTCTACAGTCTTCCCGATAGGGTTTAGTAAAAATTCATTTTCAAGTAGCGGTTCTGATTCGATGAGGTAGTTGACATCATCACTATGAGGTAGGTAGAAGCCGGTAGCTTTTCGATAAAAAGTAATTCTGACGCGACCGCCGCGTGTTATATTATTTCTCTGTAATAAACCTTGAATTTGGGAACGTAGAAGGTCAAGACTAAAATTTTCTTGAGCCACCATTTTCATTGCTTTGATTGTATCAGAGATACGAGCAAAATGATTTTCAAGAAATAGAACTCTCCCGTCAATGACGCGCATGCTTTCAAAGAATCCATCTCCTAGGCGAAATGCACGATTATCCTTGGCAATAAATGCTTGGTTTTCGTTGACATATTCTCCTTTGTGAAAGACGTAACTCATTGTTAAAGCGAAGTCATATAATTAATTAAATCTGCATTTGTAGGAATAAGAATTCCTTTTACACCAACCTGCGATGCACAAGTAATATCACGCTCTTTATCTCCGATCATAAGAGAGTTAGTAGTGTCTATTTTATATCTGTGCACTGCACGTTCCATCATCAATGATTTTGGTTTTCTTGTCAAAGAGTTTCCAAATTCAGGATGATGAGGTGAATAGAATATGTCTGTTATTTCTACTCCATTTTTACGACATTCATTTTTGAAAAAATCATGAATTTCCGCAACTGTTTCGTGAGAGTAAAGACTTTTCGCAATTCCTCCTTGATTCGTGATCAAGATGATTTTGTAGTTTTTTTCTTGAGCAATTTTCAAAGCATCCATTACTGTTGGCAGAATATGAAATTCAGCCAAGGAATAAGTATAATCTCCAGGGTCGTGATTGATGACACCGTCGCGATCGAGGAATAGTGCTTTATTGCTCATGAGTGCAAATATACGATGGGACTAGTGCTTTTTACGCAGTGATCGATATGCTAGGAAGCCACTCACTAATGTTAGGATTCCAGCAAGAAGAAACGGTGCTCCAGGAAAGTAGACACTTGATTCTTTGCTCGCATAATAGGAGAATATTCCAGTCATGAGGGGTGGTCCAATGATAGATGTCACACTGATAAGGCTCGTAAGCCCACCTTGGAGCTCACCTTGTTCGTTGTCTGGGACTTGCGTTGACATGATTCCTTGTAGTGCTGGCCCCGCGATTCCACCTAGGCAATAGGGGATGAGGAATACATACATCATCCAACCTTCGTATGCCCAAGAGAAAAGAAAGAATCCGACGGCATAAAGAGTGATACCGATATAAACCGAGCGTTCGGCGCCGAGTTTAGGGTTGATAACTCGTATCAAATAACCTTGAACGATTGATACAAGAATTCCAACTACAGTGAGTGAGATCCCCACTTGTTTCGAGTCCCATTGAAAACGCTCCATAGTGAAGAAGTTCCAAGTGCTCTGAGTAGCATGAGATGCCACATAAATCAATACAAGAGACGCTATAAGTCCAGCGATGACTGGATATTTGAGTAAGTGCTGCAATGAACCTATTGGATTTGCGCGCTTCCATTCAAACTTTCTTCTTTTCTCAATTGGTAATGATTCAGGAAGCACAAAGTACCCATACAGCCAGTTGATGAAGGTTAAGATTGCAGCAGCAATGAAGGGTACTCTTTCTCCATATGCTCCAAGCAAACCACCAAGCATAGGACCAATGATGAATCCAAGACCGAAGGCTGCTCCAATCAGACCGAAGTTTTGAGCTCTTTTTTCAGGAGTGCTTATGTCAGCGATGTATGCTGAAGCAGTAGTGAAACTAGCCCCCATGATGCCAGCTATTATTCGGCCGGCAAATAGCCAGCCTAATGTAGGAGCAAAAGCCATAAGAATATAGTCCATACCGAATCCGAACAAGGATATAAGTAGGATTGGTCTTCGGCCAAATTGATCGCTTAGATTTCCCAAAACCGGCGAGAAAAGAAATTGCATGACACTATAGGCAAGCATCATCCAACCGCCGTAGACAGCAGCATCGGCGATTGATCCTCCAGCAACAGAATTGATGAGTTCAGGCAAAACGGGAATGATTATTCCAATGCCGATAACATCAATAAGAAGAGTTATGAAAATAAATATGAGCGCTCTTGATTGCTTTTCAGCCATATTAAGTAATGATTTGAGCGCGAAGATAGGGCGTGATTATGGCCATATGGTCTTAATCACGTCTTCTATTACCATATAATAATATTAGATAAACTAATTGTGCTACAGCTGCGAGTGCACTAACAACATAAGTCATTGCAGCCCATTTCAAAGCGTCTTTTGCACCATCGTATTCGTTAGCGATCACTACATTTTTTTCTTTGATCCAAAGTAATGCGCGTTTGCTGGCGTCAAATTCTACAGGTAATGTAACCAATGTAAATATTGTAATAGCGGCTTGAGCAAGAATTGCAATTAAGAGAAGACCGGGAAATCTTGAAAGGACCATTACGGCGCCCATCAATACCCATGGCATGATTTGGCTTGCAACATTTACAATAGGAACAACACTGCTTCTAAATTGCAGCCATCTGTATGCAGTAGCGTGCTGCACAGCATGACCGCATTCGTGCGCTGCTACTGCCGCAGCAGAAACGGAACGTCCGTGATACACATCATGGCTAAGGTTCACGGTTTTATTTCCTGGATTATAGTGGTCACTGAGATAACCAGGAGTGCTAATCACTTTAACTTCATATATACCGTGATCGGCGAGCATTTTTTCAGCTACCTCTCGTCCGCTTAGACGTGAGATGAGAGACATCTCACCATATTTTTCAAATTTCGACTTCAATCGGTTTTGGACTAAAAATCCAATTAGTGCGAATGCACCACCGATAACATAAAGCATCATCATTTTCTTAAATCTTTATACAAAGGTAGCAGGGAAGTTTTGAAACACATATCCCAAACTTTCCCTTGCTACGTTAAAGCATATTAAAATTTTTCCTTAGAGATTATCATACATATAGATTGGATCCAAAGGAGTATTTGCGTTCAATTCAAATACGGGCTTGATAATTCCATCTTTCAAATCATAAACCCATCCGTGAATGTGTGGATGACCTTTGTGTTTCCAAGCTTTTTGTACGATAGAAGTTTTCGCTAGATTGGTTACTTGTTCTCGCACATTCAATTCTACAAGCTTATTCACACGTTGTTCTTCGGTTTGAATAGCATTGATTTCATCCTCATGAATTCGATAAACATCTTTGATGTTTCGAAGCCATTTGTTTATAATTCCGAGGCTGGTATTACCCATTGCTGCCTTTACACCGCCGCAGCCATAGTGCCCGCATACGATGATGTGTTTTACGTCCAGCACTTGAACAGCATATTCCAATACGCTAAGTAAGTTTAGATCGGTATGCACCACCATGTTGGCAATGTTTCTATGCACAAAAATTTCACCTGGTTGGGTTCCCGTGATTTCATTGGCAGGTACACGGCTATCGCTACAGCCAATCCAAAGAAAGTCTGGTTTCTGAATATTGGTTAGGCGAGAAAAAAAGTCAGGGTCGTCTTGGACTTTTTCTTTAGCCCAAGCCTTGTTTTCTAAAAGCAGCTTGTTGTATGATTCCATTTTTTTGGTAGAGGGTAAAGTGATTAGAGTTGAATATTTTTATCACCCAATTTAACCTCAACAGAAATACCTCTGTATTCGGCTTGGGTTCTGAAGTCTTGAATAAGTTCTTTAATATCGTTATCTACAAAATCAGATTTCGATAAATCAATAATAACTTTCGAGTCGTCAGGAATAGTTTCTAGACTTTGCTTGAGCTTTGGTTTATTTAAGAAACTTACATCTTTTCTTAGACGAACCAAGTAGTAGTTTCCTTCGCTAACGAAAGTGATTCCATTTTTAAAATTAGTTCGAAGTACGAAGAATAATCCGGCGACAATTCCGATTAAAATACCAATAAGTAGATCGGTAAAAAGGATGGCAACGATAGTAATTACGAAGGGGCTTATTTGATCCCAACCTTTTTTATAGAGGTCTTTAAAAATGGAAGGTTTGGTTAGTTTATATCCCACCATAATCAATACAGCAGCGAGCGCAGCTAGAGGGATTTTATTTAAAAATTCCGGAGCGAAGTAGACAGATAAAAGCAATAGTATACCATGGAAAATCGTAGACATTTTTGTCTTATTTCCAGCACTAATGTTCGCAGAACTTCGAACAATAACCGCTGTCACAGGCAGACCACCGATTAAACCAGAAGTCATATTACCTGCACCTTGTGCAAGTAGCTCTCTATTGGGGGGAGAAAATCTTTTTTGAGGGTCAATTTTATCGGAAGCTTCGATACTTAACAGTGATTCTAGCGAAGCAACAATTGCAAGCTTAATAGCAGTGATCCAAACGAAACCTGTAGCTATTGCAGAAAAGTCTGGGAAGGTGAAAAAGCTCGTAAATTCATTGAAGGATGATGATACCGGGATTGTCACCATGTGATTTGCCGAAAGAGACAGGCTTGGCACATTCGCTTTTAAGTATTCATGAATCGTGATTGCTAAAACAACAACAATGAGTGAGCCTGGTATAAGCTTAAGAACTTTATTTTGTTTGAAAAATTTAGTGTCCCAAATTAGCAAGATTGCCAAGGAGAAGAGTCCTATGCCAATGGCGGTAGGAGAGAGATCAGAGAGCATGGCCCATAACTCAGTGAACGTATTATGCCCATCCGCTTGGATAAATTCCTCGTCACCTTCTGGAATTTCGTCATGACCAACAAGGTGTGGGATTTGTTTGAGGATTAGCATTAGTCCAATTGCGGCGAGCATACCTTTAATGACAGAGGCAGGAATATATTCGCCAATAACACCAAATCGGGCAAATCCAAAAATGAGTTGGATAATTCCTGAAACGACAACAGCGAGAAGGAAGACTTCATAGCTAGATGCTCCACCGATGGCGGTGGCAACGATAATAGTGAGACCGGCAGCAGGTCCGCTGACGCTGACATGTGAGCCGCTCAAGCTTCCAACAACAATTCCTCCGACAACACCTGCAATAAGACCTGCAAATGGAGCTGCATCAGAAGCAACTGCTACTCCGAGACATAGAGGAAGGGCAACAAGGAACACGACAATAGACGCAGGAAGGTCTGCTCCGATTGATCCGAAGAGATTTTGAAAAAGGTTTTTTTGTTTCATAGTGGTATCCGCGAAGCTAATCACAAACGTGCATACAAACTGAGCTTCTTGAACTTTTTTAGGTTTAATTTGCTTTAGATAAAACAAGTAAAAAATGAAAGCGATATTTCTTTCAATTGGAATGGCGTTATTAGGGCTATTCGCAAGATTTAGAACACCAGAAAAAAATCAAATTAATATGTCAGAGATTTCAAAGGATTTTTACAGCTTTCAACTAGATGGATTAGAGGGAGGGAAAATCAACCTTGCAGATTATAAAGGCAAATATGTATTGTGTGTAAATGTTGCAAGTAAATGTGGCTTTACCCCGCAATACAAGGGGTTACAAGAGCTTTACGAAAAACATAAGGACAAGCTTGTTATTATAGGTTTTCCTTGCAATCAGTTCTTGGGACAAGAACCAGGCACGGGAGAGGAGATTGCAGATTTTTGCGAACGAAACTACGGGGTAACTTTTCCAATTTCTGCAAAGCTAGATGTGAAGGGTAAAAATCAGCATCCGCTTTATTCTTGGTTAACTAAAAAAGAGCTGAATGGAGTAGAGGATGAATCGGTACTCTGGAATTTCCATAAGTTCTTAGTAGGACCCGATGGAAAGTGGTTAAAAGCATACAGTTCTAAAGTAGAGCCGATGAGTGATGAGATTACTTCGATGATCAAGTAAGTTGGCTTTAATATTGTTAAGTAACGAGGTATTAACTTTGCGGTATGATACTTCGTTACTTTTTTGTTTTAATAAGCTCTCTTTTGTTGCTTTCATCCTGCCAAGGCCCAAAGTCTTTGATGAAGGAAGCCAAGGTTTTTGAAGAAGCAGGTTTGAAAGAGAAAGCATTTGAATCTTATGAGTTAATCTATGACAACTACAGAAAAGCTGAGGCTTTGGTTGGCATGAAAAGGATTGCTCAGAAGAATCTTGATGAGAAGTTTCAGAAAGCCCAACAAACATGCGCATTCGGACAGCATGAAGCAGCATTGAAAGAATATGCTGAAGCGTTTGACTATGCTAATAGATATCGGAGTTTAGAGCTCAAAGTTCCGGCTTCTGCTGAAATGCAGAAAGAGAGTTGTCGTCAGTCTTATATCAATTTATTAATAGACGAGGCTACCGCGGCCATAAAAGATGAGCGATATTCTTATGCTCAAGAATTGATTCAAAAGTTAGGATATCTTGATCGAAACAATAAGAAGGTTGAGTATTTGGATATTCTCAGTCGCATTTTTCCGAATTATAGATCAGGTCAAAAAGCATTGGAATTGGGCTTATACCGGCAAGGTTATGAGTTCTTCAATGAAGTCACAAAATTAGACGCTGGTTTTGAAGATGCTCTTGCACTTCGCGATTTGTGCTTAGAAAAGTCGCGATTCACAATGGCTTATGTTCCTGTTCACAATAAGCAAGCGGAAAAGGCTATTGAGCGAAGTGTGAGTGCAACGATTAAGCAAAAAATACTTCAACTAAAAAGCCCATTTATAGCATTAGTAGAGAGAGAGGCGTTGGACCAAATGATCCAGGAACAGATGAATAATATGTCAGCAGTTTTCGATCAATCTACTGTAATTGAAGCGGGTAAATTGGCAGGAGCGCGTTACATTATTACGGGAGAGTTGATTTCTTATGAGCCAATGAATTCTCCTCAAAGAAATATTGAGCGCAAAGGGTTTTTAGGAAGTACTGAGGCTGCAAAAAAGATAAAGTATGTGGAGCATCGTTTGGGTAGAGGGTTAGATGCATCTTTTCGCTATCAAATTCTGGATGCTGAAACGGGGAAAATTTTTGCAAGTGAGATCATTACCTTCAGTGAAAGAGATCAGGTGATTTGGGCGGAATATGAGGGAGATTACGAGAGCATTTATCCAGGTGAATGGAAGTGGCAATTGATGAGTTCAAAGGATGACTATATTAATAAGGAAGGAAGGGAAGAGTTGATGAAGCAGTTTGCTGGCCGAAAAAGTCCAATGACAGAAATGGAATTTCGAATGAAAATGATGGAAAGTATTTCTAGTAAGGTTGCTGATGCAGTGAAGAATTTCAACCCTTAATCATATTATCAAACAAGAGGATTTGTTTGAGAAGTGATTCATAGTTTTCATTCTCCCAAGTATAGTCAGCGTATTTCATCTTTTCGCTGTCCGGCATTTGTAGGGCAATTCGTTCACGTACTTTTTCATTAGAAATATTATCTCTTAAAGAAACGCGAGCGACTCGTTGATTTTCAGGAGCTGTGATGAGAATGATTTTATCACAGTCTTTATATCCACCGCTTTCAATGAGTATAGCAGCCTCTTTTATTATGTAAGGCGCGCTTTTATTTGAAGCAATAAAATTCTTGAATTGCTCTGCCACCCATGGGTGAATGAGCTGATTAATAAACAGAAGAGCTTCTGGTTGAGAGAATATCAGTTCTCTCATTTTTTCTTTATTGACACCATCTTCGGTTAGAACGTCAGCTCCAAATTTTTCGATGATGGCACGTCGAATATCATTGGCGAGGTATGCTTTTTTGGCAACATCATCTGAGTAGAATACAGGAATATGAAGTGTTTCAAACACCTTTGCAACGGTTGATTTTCCGCTGCCAATACCACCTGTAAGTCCGACAATTATCATTTGAACAAAGATGAGAAGCTTTTAGATGGGACTGCTTACTTTTGCGCAAAATATTCTCACATGCATCTTATATCCCCATCAGTTTTATCTGCCGATTTTGGCAATCTACAACGCGACATAGAAATGATCAATGCTTCAGAGGCAGATTGGTTTCATGTGGATGTAATGGATGGAGTATTTGTTCCCAATATCTCATTTGGTTTCCCTGTGATGAATGCTTTAAAGAAGCATGCAAAAAAGCCATTGGATGTGCATTTGATGATTGTAAATCCGGACTTGTATATAAAGGACTTTGCCCAAGCCGGTGCCGATCTGCTTACGGTTCACTATGAGGCATGTACCCACTTGCACCGAACAATCCAAGCCATTAAAAAAGAAGGAATGAAGGCAGGGGTTGCTCTAAATCCGCATACACCTGTTAGCGTGCTCGAAGAAATCATTGCAGATCTTGACTTGGTTTTAATCATGAGTGTTAATCCAGGGTTTGGAGGTCAGACATTTATTGAGGGTACTTATAAAAAGCTGAGAGCTCTCAAGAAGATGATCGTCGAAAGTGGTTCAAAAAGCTTGATTGAAGTGGATGGTGGGGTAAATGCCCATAATGCAAAGCTCTTGGTCGAGGCGGGGGCAGATGCTTTGGTGGCAGGAAACTATGTGTTTGGTCATCAGAGTCCTACAGAAGCTATTTCTGCTATTAAGCACTTTTAAAGATTTCTAAAAAAAAAAGGGTGAGATAACGGGTTTTGCTCTAACTTATTGTTATTTAGTGTTTTAAGGGGTTTTTCATCGATGAAAATTGATTTTTCATCGACGAAATGAGTAAAAATGTTGATAAAAGATTGTTAATATCCTTATTTCGGGTATATTTGCACATCTGACGTCCACGAGTGGCGTTATTAAGTACCTAACATTTTAAACACTAAACCAAACTTTAAGCAGATGGGAAACCTTTACGTCTCCTGGGCTAATACTTCAAAAACGCGTCGTTTTTTGAGGTCACTTACGCTTCTTATTTCTTTGTGTTTCACCTTTATCGTTTCTGAAGCTCAAAACTTCGCTAGTACTGTTACCTCTCAAAGTGGCATTACTTCAGCGGACAATGCGCTCAATGGACCTGACGGGCATGGAGCACAACTCTACGAAAATGGTGATGTTCTAACATTGCAGTTAGACGCAACTATTCCTAGTGGAACACCTTATTATATACGTTGGAAAAAGCGTGCTGGTGAAACCGGCAACGCTCGTCCTGTTGTAAGGGAGAGTTCAACTGGTGGTAGCTGGACAGACAACACTTCATTAGTAGAAAGTGGTAGCACTGACTATGTGACGATGACCTATACCTCAATGGTGCAGGCTAATTACATTCAGATTACTAAGACATCTGCTTTTCCAGCCGATTTCGAAATTGATGCAATCATCACATTGCAAGTTGCGGCTCCGGCCTCAGTTTCGTCTACATGTGATATCGTAGGTTTCGAATCAAATACTGGTAGAATATTATGGATCCCAAACTTCGGTACTGATTATCGCGCGAGCGGTGCTACTGGTTTGAAGATCATTCGTTATTCTAATGGTAAAGCATACATGACTGGTATCCTTGAGAAAATCAGTGATACCAACAAAAAGATGCTTGTGAGTATTTGGTTTAATAACGAGTCGGATTTTTCAAGTTGGACCTCGCAAGGAAACATTGCGCATAGTCCAAACTTGGGAGATGAGTCAACTTGGATGTTCTATGATTTCGATTTGTCAAAAACAAATCAGATCATCGGTCTAGGTTCACTGAATACGACGCTTCTAAACATCTTCCCTCAGGTATCAAGTGGTTCATTGAATCCTTGTAATCCGAACGAGTGTGTTTTCAATCAATCTGCTTCAAACTTTCAATATGGTCTTCAACTTGGGCAAGGTGCAAACGCTCAAGATGGAGACTTCGGCATTTCATCATGGTTCGTTTATAACGGTACTTCATGCGGAAATGGTGATTTCAATGGTAACTTGATTAACTGCGCTGCAACTTGTAGCAACTTGACACATGGTGGAACGATTGGTTCTAACCAAACAGGTTGCACTCCATTTGATCCTGCTACTATTAATAACGTAACTCTTCCATCAGGTGGAACTGGTACTATTGAATATATGTGGTTATATAAGAGTGCATCTACAGGATGGGCTCTTTGGACAATTCCAAACGCAAGTGCTGCGAGCTATGATCCTGGTACTTTGACTGAAACAACAACTTTCCGTCGTTGTGCTCGTCGTGCTGGTTGTACTTCATGGGACGGCGAATCAAATGATGTTACTATTACAGTAAATAATTGCTGTGATAACGTAGATAACGGCGGTAGCATCTGCTGCGATCAAACAGGTTGTGGTCCAAATTTCGACCCTGCTGTGATTCAAAGCTACACTACACCAACGGGTGGAACTGGTACATTACAATATATGTGGTTGTACAAGAACGCATCTACTAACTGGGTATTCCAAGAGGTAGTTGGCGCCAATGGTGAAACTTATGATCCAGGTGTACTAACACAAAACACTACTTTCCGTCGTTGCGCTCGTCGTTCAGGTTGTACTACTTGGGACGGAGAGTCAAACGACGTTACTATTTATCTTGAGAACTGTTGTGATGGCATTGAATTGGATATTTGGGATAATGCAAACTCATGTCAGATCTGTTCTGAGAGTTTCACTTCATCTATCACTTCTGCATATATCAGCGGTAACAAAGACGTAGTATCTTACACAGATCCTAACTGTAATCCAAATCAGTGTTTGACTGGTTTGACGATTACATTTAATGTTGCGGCGGCGGATTTCGATCTTAGCCAAAATTCAGCATACGTTGATCAAATCAGCTACAACTATCCTATCGAATTAAATGGAGTTGTGATTGGTTACTTCAACCCAACAGAAATTCCATACACATGTAACGTTTGCGAACCAAGCGGAAATCGTGTGAAGACTTTCTATTTTGATGCATCAGCAGTTGGTTACAACTATGGTGGCCAAAATACACTTGACTTAAATTTCCGTTCATTCGGACTTCAGCAAGGTCAAGTTCAAGACGTTTGTGTTGGAAATATTCTTTTAGATTTCATCTATGGAACTTGCTGCGAAACTGTTCCTCCAGTGTTCTCTAACGTTCCAGCAAACGTCTCTGTTCAGTGTGCTTCTGCAATTCCTGCAGTAACAAATCCAACTGCAACAGATAATTCAGGAAACAATCCAACGATCACTTTTGTACAGGATACCATTATTAATGGTGTTCCAGTTCAAATCTGT
>Ga0315905_10002319_pt1 | contig 20063 bp, 12 predicted proteins | sample LakEriMetagenome_5_FD_203522 | JGI IMG/M metagenome (GOLD analysis project Ga0315905, IMG submission 203522) | Freshwater fungal communities from buoy surface, Lake Erie, Ohio, United States - Buoy 4 MA121 | ecosystem: Environmental > Aquatic > Freshwater > Lake | place: USA: Lake Erie, Ohio... | reverse complement strand
CAATCGTACCCTAGGAACCATGGTAGGAAAAGGCTACAGTGTGAAGTGGGCTACCATCGAAATGAACATGGTTGCGGAGGGGTATTACGCAGCCAAAGGCATTCATGAGATCAATAAAAAATTCAACGCCGACATTCCGATTGCCGATACGGTGTATCGCATTCTGTACGAGAAAATCTCTCCGGTGATGGAGATGCGAATCTTGACGGACAAGCTTTCTTAGTGACTAGTGACCAATGACTGGTGACTAGTGATTCGTGAAATGATGCCTTCTCATTATTCTTGCTTTCGTGGCTAACTGTGTTCATAAACAACATGGGCGACAATAAGAGCAAGGTGATTCGAGTTTTTAATTTGCTCGAACAATCTTAAATCAATGAAGCCCATTCTTCTCCTTCTTATCCTCTTCACTAGCGTATGTCTTGACGCGCAAGTGCAAGAGTTCAAGGACCAATACCCAAACGGCAAAACGCGCAGTGAAGGAAACTATGTGAATGGTTTCGAAGAGGGCTTGTGGAAATACTACTATGAAACCGGAACGCTGCAAGAGGAAGCCAACTACAAAAAAGGGAAATTGCACGGAAGTGTAAAGCGCCATCACATCAACGGCAAACTCATGGTAGAGGGCTATTTCAGCATGAATGCCCAAGACAGCATTCAGCGCACCTTTACCTTCGAAGGCACATTGGTCGAAGAGGGTTATTACAAGAACGGAATTAAGTCGGGAAAATGGAACTACTTCTTCCCTGCGGGAGATACCATGATGGTGGAGGAATACGTTGGTGATCAAGAATTGTTGTGGCTGTATTGTGATGCCAACAAGCTGCGCACCATAACGCACGGCAATGGTATAATGGAAGAGAAATTCGAAAACGGAAAAATCCTTCGCAGTTCATCCTACAAAAACGGCAGTCTCGATGGTCCTTACCTGGAAAACTACAACGGAGGTTCTGCGCGCATTCGCGGCAATCACAAAGGGGGTAAGGAAGATGGATTGTGGGAAGAGCTTTATCCTTCCGGCACCGTCAAACGCCATTCGCACTATAAGCTGGGCATCCTGGACGGACAGTTTACAGAGAAGTACTCAAAAGGCCAGGTTTCTGTAAATGGAACCTATGCCAACGGAAAGAAAACCGGACACTGGATATGGTATTTGGAAAACGGCACCAAAGACATGGAGGGCGATTTCGACAACGACCTGCAAGAGGGCGAGTGGACGTTTTACTACGGCAATGGTGAGCGCGAATATTGGGGCATGTACGAGAAAGGAAAGATGAACGGCTTCTGGCAATGGCAATATTGGGAAGGCCAGAAGTGGAAATCGGGCGACATGGTGAACGACAAGAAGCACGGCCTATGGAAGTACTGGTATGAAAGCGGCAAGCCCATGATGGAAGGCAATTTCAAATACGATTTGGAAGAAGGTGAGTGGACATCTTGGTACACCAACGGATACATTCAAGACATAGGCCATTATGAGCACGGACAGATGAATGGCAAGTGGACCGGCAACCACCCGAATGGAGTAAAAAGCTATGAAGGCGAATGGAGCATCGTGAAGAGCAAAGATCAATTTGCACAAACCATGAGCGACCTGTATAAAATCAAAACCGACACTGTGGCGAAGATTAAGTCAGGCGATGTGAAGCAAGGAAAATGGACCTACTGGAACGATAAAGGTGGCATCGAAAAAATGGAAACTTACGGGTCAGACGGCTCATTGAATGGGCCTTATGAATCATTCAGCAACGGAAGACTCGACAGCAAAGGCAGCTACAAAAACGGGAAGCCTGATGGTAAGTGGTATTACTTCCATCCGCACGGTGCGCCCATGCGCGACTGCACATTCAAAGAAGGCAAGTTGAATGGGAAAAGCGTTGTTTACGACGCCCGAGGACGCGTTATCGAAGAATCCAATTACAAGAACAACAAGCTTGACGGCACCTACGTCAGTTACGATGAGAAGACCGGCAAAGAGAAAGTTCGAATTGAATATGAAAACGGAAAAGCGAAGCAATAAGCACTTCTCAATTTACGCGTTCATCATTTCTTCAATCTCTTCCACCTCTATAGCGAATCGATCGAACATATCAACGTTGCCGTTTTCGGTGATGACAATGTTGTTTTCAATGCGAATACCCAAGCTCTCTTCCCGGATGTAAATGCCGGGCTCCACAGTAAACACATTTCCTGCAGCGATTGGAATTGTCCAATCGCCAACATCATGCACATCCAACCCCAAAAAGTGTGAAGTGCCATGCATGAAATACTTTTTATATGCCGGCCATTCGGGGTTCTGGTTCTTCACGTCATCCATAGAGATGAGCTTCAGATCTACCAATTCCTTCGTCATCAATTCACCCACTTGTTTGTGGTATTCGTGCATAAGAACACCGGGCTTTAGCAAGGCCTTCGCTCCTTTCATAACGCTTAATACACCGTTGTATACCGCCTTCTGGCGCGGCGAAAACTTTCCATTTACCGGAATACAACGCGTCATATCTGCATTGTAGTTGCCGTATTCAGCACCTACATCCATGAGCAACAAATCGCCGTCTTTACATGGCTTATCGTTGTCGATGTAGTGCAGCACACAAGCGCTGAAACCGCTGGCAATGATGGGTGTGTATGCGAACCCTCGCGAACCCTTGCTCAAAAACTCATGCATGTATTCCGCCTCGAGTTCATACTCCATCACACCGGGCTTCACCATTTTCATGACGCGCTCAAAACCTCCGCGTGTAATGTCGATGGCGCGCTGAAGTTGGTCAACTTCCTCTTTTTCTTTCACCGCACGCAGGCGATGCATGATAGGCGCGCTGCGCTCAATGCGATAGTGCGGATAGTGTTCGCGCACCCATTTCGAGAAGCGCGCTTCACGTGTTTCTACTTCGATAACAGCGCGTGTGTGCTCATTGTTGTTGAGATATATGCACGATGCTTCCGCAAGTATTGCTTTGAAAACGCGTTCAAATTCGCCCAACCAATACACGGTCTTTACTCCGGTTTGAGTTCGTGCTTGTTCCTTCGTAAGCTTCGCTCCTTCCCAAATGGCAATGGTTTCACTTGTTTCCTTTAAGAACAATACTTCACGGTGGTGACTGTGAAAGGAGTCCGGAAACAGGAGCAAGATGCTCTCTTCCTGATCCACTCCGCTCAAATAAAAAATATCCGTTGCTTGCTTGAAAGCAAAATGACCATCGGCACTAGTCGGGTAGGTGTCGTTGCTGCAGAAAACGGCAACACCACCCTTTTGCATGTGCGATGCGAATCGTTTGCGAGCGCCGTTGTAGAAATCGGCCGAGAGCTGTTGGTAGCGCATGTATTAGTCGTTAAGTAAAAACCATTTCATCACTTCATCCTCACCGATATCACGCGAAGCCTTCTTACCAATTACGGCATGAATATCCTTCGGAGAAATACCGCTTGCAGGGCGCTTCCACGTAAGGTCGCTCATTTCAATAGTCTGACCGGCGGGTATGTTTTTCGCTGCCACGAGGCTTCTGCGTGCATTGGCACGGGCAGGAGCTTCGCTTTCGAGTGCCTTCATTTCAAAGGTGCCGAGCAATTCGAATGTTCGATACATGCGCTTTTGGAAGTGCTTGAGGTCTTCCTTGTCCATGGCGTGATAGTGGTCGTTGCCAGGAAGCGTCTTATCATGTGTGAAGTGTTTCTCCAGCACAGCAGCACCGAGCAAGGTTGCAACCTCGAGAGTATGCATGTCCTTCGGCAACGTGTGATCGCTGTAGCCAGGTACAACATCGGGGAACAAACGAATCATGTCTTTAATCATGCCCAAGTTTGCATTCTCGTCCATCGTAGGGTAGTTGAGAACGCAGTGCATCAAACACAGTTTGTTGCCGTGCTTCTCGATGGTTTCTACAGCCTGCATCACCTCCCATTTGTAGGCGGCGCCTGTTGAGAGAATAATAGGCTTTCCAAACGAGCACTGGTATTCGATGAATGGCAAGTTGGTCAAATCGCTGCTGCTGATTTTGAAAACAGACATCAGATCGTTGAGGAATCTAGCGCTCTCCACATCGAAAGGAGTGCTCATAAACTCAATGCCGGCAGTTTCGCAATAGCGCGCAAGTTCTTCGTATTCCTTCTTCCAGAATTTATCGTATTTTTTGAAGAGCTCAAATTGAGAGCGCGTTGGTTCTTTGGTAATATCCCAATAGTAAGGCGAGTCTTTAGAAGCGATCGTTTCAGCCTTGTATGTTTGGAATTTGATGGCCTGAGCGCCGCCTTCAGCCGCTTCATCGATGAGTCGCTTTGCGAGCTCCATTGAGCCTTCGTGGTTCACACCGGCCTCAGCAATTACGTAAGGGTTCTGTAATACGCGAGGGTTGTAGTTGTTTAGGAAAGATACTAGTTTCATGCGCCTAAGTTACAGAATTCTGTCAATCGACAGATTCTCAAGAAAGACGAGAAAAACGATTACTGTTCCCCATCCATGCACGCGCACGGCGGCGACATGATGATCTTGCACTTTGGCAAGCCGCCTTTCAGCCGTTGTTGTGTGTCGCGACTCATGGCGTTGTTGAGCACGTCGAGCACTTTGAGTTGTTGCATTTCGGTGAGGCTTTCCGGATAATAGGTAACCGGATTATCCCAAATGGAAAGCGTTTGCAGTTCAGTAAGCTGCTCAATTTCCTCCGGAATTACCTCAATGAAGTTGTCGGCCAAATCGAGCGTCTTCAAATTTTTCAACGCCAGCAAACTCGAGGGAATTGTGTCAAGCTCGTTGTGCTGGCACTGTAGCCGCTGCAGATTGGGGAGCTCCTTAAAACGATCGGGCAGCTCAGAAATTCGGCATTTATTCAAGCGCAACTCTTGCAAATTGGTGAGGCCAAAAATCTCCTCGGGAAACGTGGATAATTTTTGCTTTGAAAGGTCCAGACGTAATACGGCAGTGGGGTTTTGCAGCGCCTTGGCAAGACTGGTGTAGACGCGAGCGGTATCCAAATCACTTGCTGACAATACTTGAGACTGAACCTTGGAGAGTCCAGCCACCGCAAGGAAAAAAAGCGCTATTAATGCTGTTCTTTTAACCATTCACTAGCTTTTCTGCAATCGTTTTCAATCGCCATACGCAATGCCTCAACCGAATCGAACCTCTGCTCATCACGAAGTCGGTGCATGATTTCAACCGTGATGGTTTCATCGTAGAGCATTCCGTCGAAATCGAAGATATGCGTTTCAATGTGAACTTCGTTATCCCGACCAACGGTAGGTCGTATGCCGATATTGGTTACGCCACCAAAATTTCCGAAGGGTGTTTGCACGCGCGACACATATACGCCGTTAGCCGGAATGAGTTTATGCTCGAAGGCGAGTCGTATGTTGGCTGTAGGAAAACCCAACGTTCGACCCAACTGACGGTTCTTGAAAACCGATCCGGTAAGGCTATAGGGCCTGCCGAGAAACGTTGCAGCCTCAGCCGCATCGCCGCGTTCAAGAGCCATGCGCGTTTTCGTCGAGCTTATTTCAATGGTACCAATTTCCAGTGCCGGAATTTCTATTACCTGAAATCCAAAAACTTCCGACAATTCAATCAGTGTATTAAAATCGCCTTCCCGATTGCGGCCAAACCGATGATCGTGACCTACGACAACCGTATGTGCGTTTATGCCTTTCACTAAAAAGTCGCGCACATATTCGAAAGCACTCAACCTGGATAGCTCAGCCGAAAAAGGATACACTACAAGGTGGTCCAAGCCGGCCTTTTCCAATTCCTGTATTTTTTCTTCCGGAGAGGAGAGTAACGAAATTTGATGGTCGTCGGGATACAGCACCATTCGCGGATGCGGATAGAACGTAAGAAGCACAGACTCTCCGTTTACGCCATTGGCGATTTCCCTGATTCGGTGGAGCAGCGCCTTATGGCCGCAATGCACACCATCGAAAGTACCAATGGTGACAACGGGATTACGGAAAGAGGGCAACGAAGAAAAGTCGTAGTGTACCTGCACGAATGCAAAAGTAGATGAAGCAACGTTTGCAAAACAAAAAGGCCCTCCGAAGAGAGCCTTTTCTAGATATCAAAACAGAATTAACGTGTTACATTGAATTGGCGGCTGAACATTTTTTCGCCGTCCACAACCATGTTGAATATGTAATTACCGGCAGGATAGTCGCTCACATTCAGGTTGAATGAGTTCGCGCCTTGATTGTATAGGCCGATGTTATCGAATGTTACCAACTTTCCTTGAATGTCGCGCACTTCGTAAGCAATGTAAGCGGCCGTTTTCAAATCGAAGCGAATTTGTGCATTGCTGGAAGCCGGGTTGGGGCTAATAGCGAAGTCATTGATGAATTGTGCCTCTTCTTCAATTCCAACAAACTCATACAACACCAGGCGAATGGCCGGAGAAGCGTCTGTTAGAAAACCAACACCAAAGAACCAGAGAAACTCGCCCTCTGTTGTTGTCTCGGCCCAATAGCCTGTGCTGAAGTCTGTATCTTTTTCATCAATTGCTTTTACAGAGAGCTCTTCTTCTGTTGCAAATTCTGTTTGAATGCCCGCGAAATAACTTACACCCTCAGAGAGCTCAACAGCTTCTTCAAATGACAAGTAAATTGGAAACTGCTGGGAAGCACCTGTTGGAACATAAAACGGCTGAACTTCATACTCGCCATATGCTACGTATTCAGCATCGCTCAGGTTGTAATCAGTATTTCTAGCCAAAAGAAGGATATTGAAAGGGCAGAAATCATCTGTAGTGTTTTCGAAACGGATGCTCAAACCACCGGCTACAGAACCAGGGTTAAAACAAGTAAGGTAGCTTCCATAACCGGTGGGGTTGTATGGGTCTTCAGCGGTACCGGTACCCAGGTATGGAATCATTTCGGTGTTAACGAGCGATGGATGATCATGACCATACTCGCCGTCGACAGCCCAAAGCTTCTTGGCCAGCGTATTATTGGTCGGTGACTCGTCCGTACCGTCAATTGATAATGTAGTTCGCACAAAATACTCACCTGCTTCCGTTGGCGCCCAGTTTGTTGCCAAATACAGGGTATCAATAGGGTCGCCAGGCGTCGGACTCTCAGCGTTTGAAAATACAAATACGGTTTCAGAAACAGTTGCGAGTACCACGGTCTGCGTTGCATCGAGAACCTCAGCCGTAATAGTTGCGTTCTGAGTGATGGTTCCCAAGTTCTCGTACATGGTACCGATTACCAAACCACCCATCGAAGGGTCGATTGCTTGCTCGAGGGCGAGGCAACGATATTCATAGTCTGCGAAAATGTCTCCGCTCGTTACTTGCAACACGCGCAAATCGTTTTGAACAGGATTCTCGTAGGCTCGGATATCATCGATTCCCCAGAAATAATGTGAGTGTGATGAATTACCATTTGGCTGCCATCCAAAGCGGATGATTACAAAGCTCTGCCCTGCAGCCGCCGCAGAAATATCAACTGCCGAAACAAGGGGGTTTGGAGAAGGGTCGTTGGCACCACCCGTGAACTCAGGAGCGGCATCATAGACAACCCATGAAGCACCGCCATCGTTACTTACTTCGAGGAAGAATGGTTTTTCATCTGCGCAGCAATAACGAAATGTCTGCTGGAACTCGAGAATCACGCTTGGGCAAGCGCTAAAGTCGATTGGCGGTGAAACCAAGTAACCACTCACGTCTTCCGCCGGATTGGTGGCGGTTATTTCACCACCTTGATACAAATCCGCATCAAAAATTACCCACCCGTTATCAGCAGTGGTTGAGGCCAGGGGCTGTGCATTGGTGGAATAGGCTCCGGCCGGACTGTTTTCATCGGCCATCATCCAAATCGAATTGCCTCCGGTATCTTCAAAAACCCAGGCACCATTTGTACCTTGCCCTGCAAAGCCGTTGCTGAAATCTTCGTTGAACACATCGCGGTCAGCACTTACCTGATTGGCAGCGAGTGACAGTGATCCGTCAAAAAGTGAGCGTTCAATTTCCTCTGTAGTAGCAACCCGTGGTTTTTCAGCAGAACGCGGCACAGCCGTGCTTATTGATTTATGTTGTCCTAAACCGATAGTGGTGGTCAGCAACATCATTGAAAAAGTAAAAATTTGTTTCATGCAATTGTTGGATTTTTCAGCGGTGAAAATAAGGCATTCTATACCACTACATACAACAAGGCGGGCAAGTTCCCCCCTCCCAATTCAAGACAATAAAAAAGCCGCCCCACAAGGAGCGGCTTCTTAAGGTTATATAACCAAGATTATTGTACAGTAACCAACTGCGTAGTTGAAGCATTGGCAGAGCTTACACGAACCGTGTAAACACCTTTTGCCAAAGCAGATACATCCACAGTGGTGTTCATGTTGAAACGCTTAGAATCTACCAATGCACCAACGCTGTCGAATACTTCAACAGAGAAGTTTTCGCGCTGGTTGGTAGCTACAGTCAGTAGTCCGTTTGCAACCGGATTTGGGTAAATGTTTACGCCTTCCAATAAAGTCGCAACTTCATCCTCCACTGACAGTGAAGGGTCTACCAATGTAAGTTGAATTGCGTAGGCATTACCATTGCTGTATACAACATCACCAGGAATAAAAATCATGCTTCCATAACCAGGTTGTGGAACAGTAAGGTCGTCCAAAATACGAACATCGCTTTCGTTGGCGTTGCTGTAAAGAGCAGCACTGATGTAGTATCCGTTCGGATCCAATCTCACCGGATCAGCCATTGGAATTTCAACAAAACCAGCAGCGATATCCGCTTCAGTCAAGGTGTAAATTTCACTGTTTCCAAGAGGGTTGTCAATTACGTCTGCAAAGATGTCTGTCGTGTCATGAACCTGAATCAGAATCTCACCGCCTGCAACACTTCCATTTGCGAGGAAGATACGCACGCTATTCAGGTCGGCTGTTTCGAAAATTTCATAGTAGTTCATACACATGAATTCATCTGCTGCATCCGTGAAGCTGTTTGTTCCGACTGCACCAACAACATCAGTTCCGACAGGGTGAACAGCGAAACCGTCTAAGGAGTATGTTCCAGTTAAAGCCGAAGTGACCTCGTAATAACGAGCAATTGTGTCGTTCGAAACATCTCCCTCTGTCGCGCTCTGATCGCTGGTAACAATGTATTGCAGGTTGTGCAAACCTAGTTCTGTAGCGGCGGGAACATAATCATCAACAAACATGGTATCACCCGGAAGAAGTTCTGCCAGTGTATAGGTGCTCAGAGCACCATCGAGGTCAATACTCACGATTACGTTCGTCATAGTATCGTAACCCAGATTCTTTACCAAGCAACCTACATTGATCTCGTCAGGAATTTGATTTTGTGGCATAACACCGTATTCTAATCCGGTTCCTGTTGAAGACACATAACCAGAGAAGAGTTTCGCATCGTGCTGGTATTGCTCATAAATCTTTGCATCATCGATGTACCAAGCGTAACCCCAGATACCGGTGAACTGGAAGCGAATCCATACTTGTGAAGCGCCACCGGCAATTTCGCTGATGTTAAAGCTGCGCACAGTTGGGTTACCGGGAGACACACCTTGTGTCAACTCACCGTCTTCCCAAACACGGTAAACACCTGGCATACCGCTGATGTCCATCAAAGGATCGTCAAGAGTTGGGAAAATACCATCTGTGCTAACGATCAACCAAGCTTGCTCATCGTTATAGCGACGGTACTGAGTTTCGAATTCCAACACAACGAAAGGGTTGGTGGAAAGATCGATTGGAGCAGCCATTGTAATATGAGGCTGCTCGTAAGCCACACCCGCCTGGTTATTAAAACCATCTGAGTTGTACATCGCGTAACCATTGCCCGCAGTAGTACTTTCGATGGCTGGAGTGCCGTATGCACCATCACTCACCAGGCCTGTACCGATTTCGAAATCAGCGTCGAACGTTCCATCGTGCGCAATAATCCAATCTGCCGCATTAGAGAAATCGGAGCTCCATAGGATGTCGCGATTAGCAGATGTTGTGTTGTTGTTGTTTCGGTTTTGAAACTCCTGATACTGCACTTTGCGGGCTGCAGGAGCAATGTTGCTCTGTGCTTGAGCCACTACACAGCTCAGCATAACAAGAGCAAAAGAGTAGATTTTTTTCATGGATGTATGATTTAAAAGGTCAATTAATTGGACGCCAAATATAAAGATTCGCCGTCGATACAATGGTTTTACAAAATCATAAGCTTCTACCCTACTATGCAGGCCGTTTTTCCGCTCTTGCAGCTACCAGGATACTCACCTCGTACAAGAGTAAAATAGGCAGGGAAACCAGAATCTGACTTGTGACATCGGGCGGAGTGATAATAGCAGCAACGATCAGATTCACAACGAACGCATGGCGGCGGTATTTGCGTAAAAAGTCTGCAGTGACTATACCAATACGACTTAGGAAGTAGACCACCACCGGCAACTGAAAAACCAGTCCTGTACCAAAAACCAGCGACGTTGTAAGCTTCAGATAGGAGAGTAACGTAGGGGTGTTTTGAACGTCGGCAAACGTGTAATTCCCCAAGAACTGAATGCTCAATGGTGCGAGCAGATAGTAACCAAAAGCAACTCCGGTAAAAAACAACAACGACACATAAAAAACGATTCCACGAACCGATTTGGTTTCTTTCTCTTTAAGACCGGGCTTGATAAAGCCCCATAACTGCCATACGATAAATGGAAAAGCGAGAATGATGCCGCCCACCACACAAACCATAATGTCAGCATTCATATTACCGCTCATGGTTGTGCTCTGCAACACCAATCGAGGCGGATCAAGACACAGGCTTTCACCCATTCCGATCATATGTGACCAATGACAAAATGCGCGGTACGTTACAAAATCCGGCTTGCGTGGGCCCATGATAATTTCATCGACAACAAAATCATGGTTAACAACGATGAGAATAATGCCGAGTAAAATCGACACGACAGACCAGAACAGGCGGCGTCTCAACTCTTCGAGATGCTCTAAAAACGACATATCCTTTTTCTGCGCGTCTGCCACTAGAAAATCCCCTCCTTGAGTATATCATGTAAATGAATGATGCCCTTGTATTTCGAGTCCTGCATCACAACAAGCGTAGTGATGTTGAATTTTTCCATCAGATGAAATGCTTCAACGGCAAGAGCGTTGCTTTCAATGGTTTTGGGTGAACGTCCCATGATATCGGAGGCCTTTGTTTTGGCCAAATCGTTTTTACCACCCAACATGCGGCGTATATCTCCATCGGTTACTACACCGGCAAGTTTTCCTTTATCAATAACAGCAGTAGCTCCCAAGCGTTTGGAGCTAATTTCTACTATTACCTGTTTGATGGAGCTTGATGAGGTAACCTGAGGAGCAGCGTCCGATCCCAACAAATCATTCACTCGCGTATATAATTTTTTGCCGAGTGCACCTCCCGGGTGTACACGCGCAAAATCGCCGGCGCCAAAACCTCGCTGCTCCATGAGTGCTACAGCCAGCGCGTCGCCCATGGCGAGCTGCAGCGTGGTGCTTACCGTTGGAGCGAGATTATTGGGGCATGCCTCCTGCGCGGCTGGTGTGTGAAGCAAATAATCCGAATGCTTGGCAAGAAAACTCTTCTCGTTGCTCACCATGCCAATTAACTTGTTTCCCATGCTTTTCACAAGCGGAGCCAAGACTTTGATCTCCGGAGAGTCACCGCTTTTCGAAATACACAACACAACATCATGTTTTTGAATTGTGCCGAGATCTCCATGAATAGCATCGGCAGCGTGCATGAAAACAGCGGGTTGTCCGGTGCTCACGAGCGTGGCCACTATCTTCTGCGCAATATTGCCGCTCTTGCCGATGCCGGTAATGATCAATCTACCCTTACAACGAAGAACAGTCCGCACCACCTCTTCAAATCGGGTGTCAACAGACTGAGCCAATTGCAAAAGTGCATTCCCTTCTAAACTAAGCGTGCGCTTGGCAGAAGCAAGTACAGTGGATTGTTTGGTAGCCATGAGATAGTGGTGGCAAAGATGCATCGAACAATGATTACATCTGAAAGAAAATTCACGGCACGTGCTTGCTTTCAGCCCGTCCGTGTCCATTGAACCAATTGCGTAATTTTCTGTTTTTTTGTTTCGCGACATCAAGCCAAAACCAAGTAAAATCAACAGTTTTAAGGCTCTTTAAGCCCCGTAAAAAAGATTTTTTTGTTCGCGTTTTCAATGCTACATTCGCTTTCCTTTTTTTAAAAGGGTGTTAGCACATGGTTAATCTTATCGGTTGTGCTACCAGAACGATAGTTGAGACGCGAGTAACCTGATTGAGTATGCAAACACTTACAGACTTATCTCCGAAAGATGCGCTAAAGCAATTTTTCGGATTCAATAACTTCAAAGGGCTCCAGGAAGGAGTCATAAATTCTGTATTGGAAGGCAACGACACCTTTGTCATCATGCCTACCGGCGGCGGCAAATCGCTGTGCTATCAGCTGCCGGCCATCATGCTTGAGGGAACGGCCATTGTGGTTTCGCCGCTTATCGCCCTCATGAAAAACCAGGTGGATGCCATCCGCGGATTTTCTGACTCCGATGGTGTAGCCCACTTCATCAACTCATCGCTCAACAAGACAGAAATCAACCAGGTGAAGAGCGACATCCTCGAAGGCAAGTGTAAACTCTTATACGTTGCTCCCGAGTCGTTGAATAAGGACGAAAACGTGGAGTTCTTTCGCGGAGTAAAAATTTCGTTTGTAGCAATCGATGAAGCGCACTGTATTTCTGAATGGGGTCACGATTTCCGTCCGGAGTATCGTCGTTTGCGTCCCATCATCGAACAGATTGCTGATTGCCCCATTATGGCTCTCACGGCAACTGCAACGCCGAAGGTGCAGCAAGACATTCAGAAGAACCTCGGCATGTTGAATGCGAAACTGTTCAAAGCTTCCTTCAACCGAGCCAACCTGTATTACGAGATTCGCGCGAAAGCGAATGTTGGAAAGCAGATCATTCAATACATCAAAGCCAACAGCGGCAAGAGTGGCATCATCTATTGCCTCAGCCGCAAGAAAACCGAAGAGATAGCAGAACTGCTGCAAGTGAACGGCATCAAAGCCCTGCCATACCACGCCGGAATGGATGGTGGGCAGCGCAGCAAGGTGCAGGATAAGTTTTTGATGCAAGATGTGGATGTGATATGCGCCACTATCGCTTTCGGTATGGGTATCGACAAGCCCGATGTGCGCTTTGTGATTCACCACGACATTCCGAAGAGTTTGGAGAGCTACTACCAGGAAACCGGACGCGCAGGTCGCGACGGTGGAGAAGGAGTATGTGTGGCATTCTACTCACCGAAAGACATCGAGAAGCTAGAGAAGTTTTTGCAGGGCAAGCCCGTAGCCGAGCAGGAAGTAGGCATGTTGCTGCTTCAGGAAGTCATCGCATACGCTGAAACCTCCATGAGCCGTCGTCAATACTTGCTGCATTATTTTGGTGAAGAGTGGGATCCTGTGAACGGTGAAGGCGCCGGCATGGATGATAACTCACGCTCACCGAAAGAACAGTTTGACGGTAGCGAGCAGGTGGAGATGATTTTGGATTGCATCAGCGAATTCAAAGAGCTACACAAAGCAGGCTTCATCTGTAAAGTCATCGCTGGCGTTAAAAACTCCGAGGTGACCACCTACAAAGGAAACTTGAGCAAGCACTTCGCAGAAGGCAAAGAACACGACGAGAAATACTGGAACGCCATTGTGCGCCAGATGTATGTGCGCGGCCTTGTGATGAAAGAAATAGAAACCTACGGCACACTAAAGATCACCGAAGAAGGCAAGGCCTTCATGAAGAAGCCTCAGCCGTTTATGGTGGTGAAGGAAGTTGAAATTGGTGAAACCGATGACGACGATTTGGTAATACCAAAGCAAGGTGGAGGTGCGGTCGACGAGACGCTCTTCAAAATGCTGAAAGACCTGCGCCAGCGCATAGCCAAGGAGAAAGGCATTCCGCCATACGTGGTAGTGCAGGATCCGGCCATGGAAGAAATGTGTACGCAATACCCCATCACACTCGACGAGATTGCTCAGATAGGTGGTGTAGGAAAAGGCAAAGCACAGAAGTTTGGAAAGCCCTTCATCGATCTCATTCAAAACTACGTGAATGAAAATGAGATTGAGCGGCCGATTGATTTCGTGGTGAAGTCGACCGGTATTAAGAGCGTACAAAAGGTTCAGATTATACAAAACATCGATAAGCGCATTCCGCTTCCTGATATCGCGAAGGGATTGGGCAAGAACATGGGCGAGTTGACCACGGAGTTAGAAACCATTGTTTCATCGGGCACGAAGCTCAACATTCAATACTTCATTGACGAAGAGTTGGACGAGGATCAGCAAGACGAAATCATGGAGTATTTCATGCAATCGGAAACCGACGAGATCCGCGCCGCAGAAGAGTATTTCGACGGCGATTATGAAGAGGAGCCGTTGCGATTGATGCGGATTAAGTTTATGTCAGAAGTAGGAAACTAGCATACCGCAGATTCCCTTTAACGAAAATCTCGGCAGCAACGCACTGCGGTGCGTTGCTCAATCATGATTACAGATGACGGATTACAAATGACGGATTCTGCGACGCGGAGGGCTTTCCGTGAGGTGCAGAGGTGCGTTGGTTAGCTCACGATTTTCATCGTTTGATTTCCATTATCCCGCTCTATTCGAGCTGATTAAGTCGAAATAAAGACTCCAGAATCGAAAAACATGTAGCGTTATTTGAGTGTATCAAGTGAACTCATGTTTGTTCGTTATTCCAAAGTGATTTCTGCAGAAAATTACCGTCATTACTCTTTCAAAAACCTGTTATAGAACAATTAATAAAACTTCTATACTATTGCATAATCAAATCATAGATTATGAAAATCACCCGCTTTCTTCTCTCTATCCTAACACTCTTCACCGCAAGTTGCAATCCAGATGAAGATCTGAATGATGGCTCAAACAACAGCGGAGGTGGCAATGGTGGCGGTGGGATCAATACAGTTGACTTATCGTTTGATGAAGCAATCGAAACCATTCAAGGGGTTTGGTACTTATACAAAATCGAAGATTGGCGAAATGGCTATTGCGTTGGTGAAAGCCAATTCCGCAGTTCCAACGATTACATGGATTTGAACTTCGATCGATGGAAGCTTGAGTTTACAAATGTCTCTGCTTCTAGCAGTGGCGCTTTAGTTACTAATGAATTCATAGGAATCTATCCCGATTCAACTAGTGAAATCAATACGTGTTACGGGCAAAACAACAACAACCCGAAATATTACTGCTTTTTTAGAGGGCTTTTAGATCCAACCAAACCCTTTTTCACAAGCAATAATGACTCAGAACTAAGATTGTTCTTGGGTTACAATGACGTACTTGGTGGTTTTTTTTCAGACTCTGAGGGCTACAGAGTTAATTCTTTATCTAACGAGACTCTAGAACTTCAATGCTATAATGCATTTAATTTTCTTACCACTCCAGATCAAAGAAAACTCTTTTTCAAAAGAAACAATATTTCCGAAACTCCTAGTTTCGCAAACAATATTGCAGGTACTTATACACTTACAGATTATAGATCATTCGAGAATAGTGTACAAACCATTGATGCAAGCACCATTGCTAATGAGTTGATCTTTCAATTCACCGACACAATTGTCTCTATGACTAATAGTCAAACAAGATCATTATTGGCTAGGTCACAAGGTGAATTAGTTTTTAATTACACAATTAGTGGAGATTTCAATAACTACTCAAATAACACATTTGAATATTTACCAATAGACGACAATTTCACGTCACTAGCCGGCGATGCGTTTTTCTACACAACAAACGATAATGAAATTCTTCTCACAAACGGTGGCGCAATTAAAATCTTATCGATTACCAGCAATCAAATGACAATAAGAGTGCATGCTCTAAATGGTTTAAGCTATCAGTGCGGCACATATGAAGAATTCACTTTCGCTAGGACCCCCTAAAGATTGAAGCTTAAACCAACTTCCCCAACAAAACGTTCATACTCACTTTAGCCTCCACAATCTCCCTTACACGGTCGATGCTTACGCGCTCTTGCTGCATGCTGTCGCGCTCGCGGATGGTGACGCAGTTGTCGTTCAGCGTGTCGTGGTCGATGGTGATGCAATACGGTGTACCGATGGCGTCTTGGCGACGATAACGACGACCAATAGCGTCCTTCGCATCGTACTGTAGGTTGAAATAGAGCTTCAGTTGATCTACAATTTCGCGGGCCTTTTCGGGTAATCCGTCTTTGTTGAGCAATGGCAACACTGCTATTTTCACGGGTGCCAAGGCCGGTGGTATACGCAACACTACGCGCTCTGAGCCGTCTTCCAACGTTTCTTCGGTGTATGCATAGGTAAGTGTTGCAAGGAACATGCGATCGAGACCGATTGATGTTTCAATGACATACGGCACATAGCTCTCGCCGCTTTCGGTTTCGTGGTAGCGCAGTTTTTTGCCCGAGAATTTCTCGTGGTTGCCCAAGTCGAAATCGGTGCGTGAGTGAATTCCTTCGAGCTCCTTGAAGCCCATCGGGAAGTTGAATTCGATGTCGCAAGCCGCATTGGCATAGTGCGCCAGCTTCAGGTGGTCGTGAAACTTGTAGTTCTCGCTTCCCATACCCAACGCCTTGTGCCAGTTGATACGAGCATCTTTCCAGTAGTTGTACCACTCGCCATCCGTGCCAGGCTTGATGAAGAACTGCATCTCCATTTGCTCAAATTCGCGCATACGGAAGATGAACTGGCGAGCGATAATCTCATTGCGGAACGCCTTTCCGATTTGTGCAATACCAAACGGAATCTTCATGCGTCCGCTCTTTTGCACGTTGAGGAAGTTCACGAAAATACCTTGTGCTGTTTCGGGGCGCAGGTAAATGGTGGCCGCATCACCGGCTACAGAGCCGAGTTCGGTCGAGAACATCAGGTTGAACTGACGCACTTCGGTCCAGTTGCGAGAGCCTGTTTCTGGGTCGGCAATTTCAAGGTCTTCGATGAGCTGCTTCAAGCCCACCAAATCCGAAGCCTCGAGAGCAGCCTTCGTGCGGCTCTCCACGTTGTTTATTTTCTCTTGATTGCGCAGCACATTGGGGTTGGTTGCGCGGAATTGTTCTTCGTTGAACGCATCGCCAAACTTGTTCTTCGCCTTCTCGACTTCCTTGTCGTTCTTGGCTTCAAGCTTCTTGATGTAGTCCTCCAACAGCACATCTGCGCGGTAGCGCTTCTTCGAATCTTTGTTGTCGATGAGCGGGTCGTTGAATGCATCCACGTGTCCGCTGGCCTTCCAGGTGGTTGGGTGCATGAAGATGGCCGCATCGATGCCCACGATGTTCTCGTGCAGACGGGTCATGGCCTTCCACCAATATTCCTTGATGTTGTTTTTCAGTTCCGAACCATACTGACCGTAGTCGTAGGTGGCGCTGAGGCCGTCATAGATTTCGCTCGATGGAAAAACGTATCCGTATTCCTTACAGTGCGAAATAATCTTCTTGAGTTTGTCGTCTGAATTCTGCATAGCGGCGCGAAGGTAATACGCAAAAAGGAAGGCTCATGCTTTTCCAAACGGAAGCTCCATTTCACACTGCGTACAGACGCGCAGCAGCGCGTCACTGACCCCCGGCTTTTCAAGAAGGCACCACAAGCAACCCTTTGCGACCCATTTCTGTCTGAGGTTTGGCCTAGGCCATTTACCTTTAGCACCAAATCCACGTTGGCATGAAAAATCAACTACTCACGCTTTTTGTATTTCTCCTTTCGAACCTATTCACCCTGGCGCAAATGCCGCTCGATTATGCGTTCAGCTCCGAAACGCAAGGTTTCTACGGTTCGCTTAGCAACGATATAACGGTGTATAGTCAATCGTTTGACGACATCGTGTCGCCACCGATTGAAATACCGGCGTTTTCCATGGGCGGACAAACGAGTAGCACCATGTTTATCTATTCCAACGGATTCATTTCCCTTGGCACAACTACGGGTGTAGTGAATTATTCGCCCCTTACCACGAATACTAACGTGACCATTATTAGCCCTTTCGGCACCGATTTGCAGAGTGTCGATGCGTCTTCTAGGATCAGCTATAGTGTTGATAGTGCGGGCATTCACGTTCAATGGGAGAATGTGAGAAGGTACAACGTGCCCGGTGAGTCGTTTTCCTTTCAAGCTCACCTGCTGCCATCTGATTCGTTGATCACGTTTGTGTATGGTGGAATGAATAACATTGCCACGTTGACCACCTATGCACAGGTTGGTTTGCGAGTTGGCTTCGGTGTATGGCCCGACGAGATAGCTTGTCGTTCTGTGAGTGACAACGGTTTCTGGTTCCCTTCACAAGCGGGTTCTGCCAATGCTTTTACCTGTGCTTTTGACAACGACACACAGCCTTTTTCAGGGTTGACCTACGTTTGGGCAAACATCCCTGATATGATTGGTGGTTGCACCGATGCTACGGCCTGCAACTTCAACTCATTTGCAATGTATAACGACGGCACGTGTGATTACTGCTCGTGTCAAGTGTGTGGTTGCATGGATTCGCTCGCTTGTAACTTTGATGCAAACGCCACGCTAAATGTGGCTTGTTCATTTGATTGCTTCGGATGCACCGACGCCACCGCTACGAACTTCAATCCCAATGCAACATTCAACGATGGTTCGTGCTTTTATGCCGGCCAAGGTGAAACATGTGCTGACCCGATTGTTGTCGAATGTGGCGTTCAATACACGGGCAACACCGAGAACGTAGCTAACGACAATCTGGTGGCGGTCATTACAAGTTGCCAATCCACTATCGGCACTGCCGGTCAATACTGGTATGTGCTAAGTGTTCCGTCGGTTCAAACCATACAAGTGTCGACGATGAGTCCGCTCACCGACTTCGACACCAAGCTGCACGTGTTTTCTTCCAACAGCATCAATGCCTGCGGTATGATGAACTGCATTGGCGGTAACGACGATTTTGGCGGTACCCTGCAGTCGCAAATGACATTTGTAGCAAACCCAGGGTTGTTCTATTTCATCCGTGTTGGAGGCTACCTAGCCCTAAGCGGAAACTTTGAGTTATCGATAGATGGGTTGTGCGCAATCGGGTGCACGGATGCCACAGCGTGTAACTACAATTCAAACGCCCTTGCCGATGATGGTTCTTGCGAGTATTGCTCATGCAATCCTGCTTGTGGATGCACGAACGTAAACGCTTGCAATTACAACCCACAAGCTACCATCGACGATGGTTCTTGCACCAGCTCGCTGCTCGTTTACATAAGTTCTGATACCACCATTTGTGCGGGAGAAACCGTTTGGCTGTGGTCCTACGCCAGCGCCAATAATGGCAATTATGTGTGGACGGCCAACGGAGTTGAAATTTCAACCACTTCGGAAGCGTCTGCCACACCAACTTCGAATACACTGTTCGAACTGACTGTAACGGATGCGAACGGATGCACCGGGTCGGACATGGCCATGGTGAATGTTTTTGCGTGTATTGCGGGTTGCATGGATGCAAATGCCTGCAACTTCAATCCGGATGCTACGAGCCAAGGCAACTGTGATTACTCGTGCCTCGGCTGTACGAACTCAGAAGCGCTTAATTACGATGCCTCCGCCACGGTTGATAATGGCTCCTGCTATTTCGCCGGCGAGGGAACAACGTGCGACAACCCCATTACACTTTCGTGCTCCGAAGGTTGGTACAGCGCCATGACGGTGGGTGTTGCCAACGATAATACCACCAGCGGCTCGAACGTTTGTGGTAGTGTTTCAACCAGCGGTCAACGTTGGTACGTATACGAAGCAACATTTAGCTCTACAGTAACCATCAGCACCATCAACTCGCTGACGAACTACGACACGTACCTGAAAGTATTTACCGGCTCATGCGGCAACCTAAGCTGCGTAGCATTCAACGACGATATCCCGGGAACCAACTTCCAATCTCAGGTTGTGTTTGAAGCACAAGCCGGCGTTACCTACTTTGTGCGCGTGGGTGGATTTGTTTCGCAGCAAGGAACCTTCGGACTCACATTCGATTGCGGTGGCGGATGCCTCGACCCACAAGCGTGCAACTACCAACAGTCGGCGCCTTTCGATGATGGATCCTGCA
>Ga0315905_10002318_pt1 | contig 20063 bp, 20 predicted proteins | sample LakEriMetagenome_5_FD_203522 | JGI IMG/M metagenome (GOLD analysis project Ga0315905, IMG submission 203522) | Freshwater fungal communities from buoy surface, Lake Erie, Ohio, United States - Buoy 4 MA121 | ecosystem: Environmental > Aquatic > Freshwater > Lake | place: USA: Lake Erie, Ohio... | reverse complement strand
ATGACAAAGGTTGGCGGGCGGTTCCGCGCTTGCGTCATGTACCGCAGCTTGATCCGCTTACCGCCCGGCGCAGGCGGCGGGTTGGCGGAAATCGCGGCTTCAAACCAGCGGTTGAGAATGCCCGTTGGCACGCGCTTGTTCCACGCTTCGCGCGCATCAAATGCGGCGGAAATCATTTGGTCAAGACCCTTGCCGGTCAAGGCCGATACCGCAATCAAGGGAACGCCCTTCAACTGCGACAGGCCTTCTTCGAGCGCGGCACGAATGCCGTTGAATAGCCCGCTGCCATCGACCGCCACATCCCATTTGTTGATCGCGATGATCAGCGCGCGACCCTCTTGGATCACATGGTCAGCAATTTTCAGGTCCTGCACTTCCAAACCCTTGGTCGCGTCAAGCAGCAGCACGACAACTTCGGCAAAGTCGATGGCGTGCCGTGCGTCGGCGACCGATAGCTTTTCCAACTTGTCCTGCACCTTGGCGCGCTTGCGCATGCCGGCGGTATCGATCAAACGCACGCGGCGTTCGGTCAGTAAAGGCGGGATATTGCCGTCTTCATCGGGTTCAGCTTGCTTCGGGCTGGGGTCTGTCCAGATCCAGTCGACCGAAATACTGTCGCGGGTAATCCCGGCTTCCGGACCAGTGATGAGCCGATTTTCGCCCAATAATTTGTTGATCAGCGTTGATTTACCAGCATTCGGACGCCCCACAATCGCCAGCTTCAAAATAGCATCGGGCGCTTCGGGATCCGGCACCTCAAACGCCCCGCCGTCAATATGCGGTAGCAATGATTGGAACAAGTCGGCCATGCCTTCGCCATGTTCGCCGCTGATCGCAATGGGATCCCCAAAACCCAGCGCATAGCTTTCTAAAATGCCATTATCGCCTTGCTTGCCCTCGGCCTTATTGACCGCAAGTACGACCGGCGTCTTACTGCTGCGCAGCCAACGCGCAATTTCTTCGTCGAGCGGGGTGACGCCAACCCGGCCATCGATCAGGAACAAGGCAACTTGCGCCCCTGATATTGCGGCCTCGGTTTGCATCCGCATCCGGCCGGGTAGGGTGTCGGGATCTTCATCCTCATAACCCGCCGTATCGACAATGGTGAATTCCAAATCGAACAAGCGGCCTTGGCCTTCACGGCGATCGCGCGTGACGCCCGGCATGTCATCGACCAAAGCGAGTTTCTTGCCAACCAACCGGTTGAACAAAGTGGACTTGCCGACATTAGGCCGACCAATAATGGCTACCGTCGGCAACATGCCGGCACTCTCCTTTAAGGCCTATCCGCGAAACGCGGAAATGCGGCCGGAATCATCCAGAATGTATAAAGTGTTGTTGGCGACAATCGGCGCAAGCGACACATCGGATTTCACGTCGGCCACCTCGGTCGCGGTGCCATCTTCGGGCGCGACCACCCAGATTGCTCCACGCGAATTGGCAATGATCAAGCGACCGCCCGCGAGTATCGGGCCATACCAGCTAATCGGGCCTTTTTTCTTCTTTGCATTTTCGTACCGCTGCAGCTTCGAAATCCAGCGGATTTTGCCGCTAGAGCGCGCCACGCTCAACAACCGAGCTTCGTCGGTCATCACGAACACCCAATCGCCTACCGCCACCGGCGTTGAAATCCCCGCAATGTTGATTTCCCAAATGCGCTGGCCTGTAACAAGCTCATAGGATGCCATACGTCCGCCTTTGCCCAATGCAAAGACACGGCCGCGGTCGATGACTGGGTCGGCATCAATATCGGTCAGCGTCGAAACCGACGTCGACATCGCGGTACGCGACAAGGTATCGTTCCACAGGCTGCGACCATTTTCATAACGATAAGCGGCAAGCTCTCCACTGGAATAGCCAGCGATGACCGTGCCTTGCGCCGCGGCAGGGGCGCCAACGCCGAATATGCCCGATGCCGCCACAGGGCCGGCTTCCTTCCATTGCGGTTCACCGTCGCTTTGGCGCAGCGCGTAAATCTGGTTGTCCTGCGTCATAACATATAGATTGCCGTTGGATAATGTCGGCGCACCACGCAAAGGCCCGGCTGGGCGCTTTTTCCACACAAGCGCGCCGGTATCCGCCGCAAGCGCGGCGACATCGCCGACGCCATTGGTGGCAAAGACGTTGCTGCTAGTGGCGCTGACGCCGCCGCCATAACGTGATGGCTTGCCGTCGCTGTCAACCTGCAGTGCGTTTGACCAGATTTGGACGCCGGTGTTTGCATCAAATGCCGTCACGCGCGCCGTGGTGTCGACGACATAGACGCGACCATCGCTCATCACTGGGCTCGCGGCCAGGCGCGCGCGCGGGTTGGCACCTGTCACATCTGCGGTCCAAATACGTGTCAGTTTTTGACCAAGCGCGACATGGCCGGGCGATTTCGCCGCATTGCCGCCGGGTTGCGCCCATGCTTCATTGATTGTCGCTGGCGGCAGGGTGACAGCCACATCCGCCAAGGACGCATCAACTTCGGTGTCACGCTCTGTGCCCAAGATGCTGACGCGTGCGCCGACAGTCGGCGTATTGTTTTTCTTACCGGCATCACCGCGCACTCCGTCAAGGACGGCGCAGCCACCAAGCATCGTTGTCGCGGCGAGCGTTAGAAGCAATTTGGATACGGTCTTCACTATCACTCTCCTTTGGCGGCGGTCACGCCAGCCTTCGATGCCGCATCGCGGTTTGCGTCAAGCTGAACGGTATCGATACCCAGCGCACCGGCCATTTGCTGCGCACGGCTGCGCAAGGTTTTCGGCGCGTCTTCTTGTTTCGCAATCTGTGCAAAAATCGGCCCGGCCATATTGTCCTTGCCCATCTTGATATAGGCCAAGGCGGTTAATTCGCCGGCGCTGCCAAAATAAGGGTGACCAGCGGTGGCCAGCGGTTTCAACCGGTCAATAACTTGCTGCGGCGCGATGGAATCAAACTCTGCGCTCACTTGGCGGATCAGCGCCAAATCGCGGAATGTCTGCGGCAGGCTGTCGTCGCCTGCTACCTTAGCATAGATCGCAATGGCTTTCTTGGTCTCGCCATCTTCGCCGAGCAGATTTGCCTCGACCAATTGTGCCATCGCGCGATATCCGGGTTGATCGGCTTGTGCGAGCGTTGCCAATTTGGCGCGCGCCTCTTTTTCCTGGCCCGCCCGCAACTTATCCATGGCGTCGACAAACTCTTCGCTTTGCAAATCTGCCGCGGCCTGCACCTGGTTTTGATAAATGATCCAGCCCGCAAAGGCCAAAAGCGCAGCAACTACGGCCGCCAACAGCCAGCGGCCATAACGTTTCCAAAGACTGGTCAGATCACTTGCGCGGACGGCATCGTCGACCTCACGCAAAAATGCCTCGTCGCTGCCGCTCCGGTCTTTATCCGCGGGCGTTTTAGTCGGTGTTAAAGCCAAAGGGGCCTCCGAATTTGTTTAGTCAAAATTGGTCAGAGCCGTCCTTAGCTCGACTTGGACCGATAGGCCAGCCTGCTTTATACCGGCTGATACAGCTGGTCGGGTCCGGGGAAGCTGCGGTCCCGGACGCCTGCGGCATAAGCGCGCACAGCCTCTTCGACACTGACACCCATTTCACCGAATTTTTTGACGAATTTCGGTACGCGGTCAAACAGGCCAAGCATGTCTTCGGCGACCAGCACTTGGCCGTCGCACTGCGCCGAGGCGCCAATACCGATGGTCGGGCAGGCGACTTTCTGCGTGATTTCGATGGCGATATGTTCCAGCACGCCTTCAATCACCATGGCAAAGGCCCCGGCGTCAGACATGGCAATCGCATCATCGACGATGGATTGGGCTTCCTCTGGGCTTTTACCGCGCACGCCATAGCCACCAAGGATGTTCACCGCTTGCGGGGTCAATCCCACATGCGCCATAACCGGAATGCCGCGCGACGTCAGGAATTCCACAGTGGGCGCAAGCACCTTGCCGCCTTCCAGCTTCACGGCTGCCGCGCCGGTTTCTTTCAACAACCGCGATGCGTTGACAAATGCCTGCTCTGGCGAGGCTTCATACGATCCAAAAGGCATATCGACGATCACGGCGGCGTTATAGCTGCCACGCACAACCGCTGCGCCATGCGCCGCCATCATTTCCATCGTGACCGCAACAGTGTGCGGCAGGCCGTAAATCACTTGTCCCAGCGAATCACCGACCAGCAGCATATCGCAATGCGGATCCATCAATTGCGCCATGCGGACGGTATAGGCCGTCAGCATCACCAACGGCTCCTTGCCCTTTTGCTGCCGGATGCGCGGCACCGTCAGGCGCTTCATCGGCGACGGCGTCGGGTTCGCGCGGCTGGTGGATGTGTCGAAAGTGAGCGTTTTGGGATGCGTAGACATAGCGCAAGAGCTTAGCCGCTAATCGCCGCAGGCAAAAGAAAGAACGGCATGATGTTATATATGGTTGACTCAATGTTAAAAATATATAACATTAAGTGCGAATCAATTAACATGGAGATATGCTAATGTCGTTTCGTGAGAAAATCTTATGGACAACGTTGGTCACAGGAATTCCGCTGTATCTTTGGTATTTTTGCGCAGTTGGTTTGTCGCTCGCCGTTGGAACTGGCGCTGCATCGATTTCAATCGGCCGCTTGGCTGCGGTATTAACTGGGGGACTGATCATAATGATTATAGCGGTAGCTGTGGTGGCGTCGCTGAACCGTCGTGAAGGAACCATGGTTCCAGATGAACGCGAGCACCGCATCGAAAACCGAGGCATTTCGCTATCTTACCATATGCTTTGCACTGGCGTCATTATGACCATAGGTGCAGCTTGGCTTGGTTGGAGCGCAGTCATCATCGCGCACATTTTGGCCTTCGCCTTCATCATGGCAGAAATGAGCCGCCTGGTCGTTGAACTGCACGGCCTTCGGCGCGGTTATTGATCGATGGCGCAGGCACCCTTTACCAACGACATTAAAACCCTACGCTTTCTGGCAGGCGAAATGACACAGGGCGACCTAGGCGACAAGGTAGGCGTCACGCGCCAGACAATTGCCGCCATTGAGCAAGGCAAATATTCACCATCGCTGGAGGTCGCTTTTCGTATCGCCAACGTCTTTGGCAAGCCGCTGGAGGAGGTGTTTCGTTGGCAGACTGACTGAGCCGTTGCCTATTGCGCGCGCGCTGCGACGGCTTCTGTCACATTGTCACTGAAAATGCCGTCAACGCCCGTGGCGAGATAGGCTTTTATCTCTGCGTTCAAGTCGCCCACGCCGCGTGGATCAACGCCGGATTTTTGGGCGAGCGGAAGGAAGTAATTTTCGCGGCGGAATGTCCAAGGGTGGACGGCAAGGCCGACCTTATGTGCGTCGGCGACCAGGGTTGTAGGATCGCCCAGATTGCCCAGCAACGTGCGCGGAATGACCATCGCTTTGTTGGGGCCAATGCCATCGGCATAAGTTGCAACGATCTTCAGGCCTTCTGCGCTTGCCATTTGGGCATAGGTCACGTCGCTGCGGTCGGGTGGGCTGCCTGTTTCTGCCATCAACTGGATCAGGCGCAATTTGGTCTTGGGCCGCAAGGCCTTTAGATTCTCGACCTCGAATGACTGGATGAACACCGGCGCGCTTTTTTCCACATGGCCATATTTGGTGAGCGCCGCCAATAATGGCGCTTCATGCGGCAGGCCAATTGCGGTGAAATAGCTTGGATGTTTGGTTTCGGGATAAATGCCAATCGTCCGCCCCGTCACCGCGCTTTGCGCCTTGGCCAGCGCGAGTATTTCGTCAAAAGTCGGAATCTCAAACTGCCCGTCATAGGCCATATTGGCGCTGCGCAATTGCGGCAGGCGTTCTTTCGCGCGCAGCGTCTTTAACTCGGCAAGGGTGAAATCCTCGGTAAACCAGCCTGTCATTTTCTGGCCATCGATGGTCTTGCTGGTCTTGCGGTCGGCAAATTCGGCCTTGTCCGCAACGTCGGTGGTTTCCGAAATCTCATTCTCATGCCGTGCGACCAAAACGCCATCCTTGGTCAGCACAAGATCAGGCTCAATATAATCCGCACCTTGTTCAATCGCGAGGGTGTAGCTTGCCAACGTATGTTCGGGTCGCTCGCCACTCGCGCCGCGATGGGCGATGACGATGACTTGGCCTTCAAGCGGTTTTTCCATGGCGTGGCCTTCCGATGTAAAACAGGCGGACAAAATGCATAAGACGATCAGGAGGCTGTGTAAGTTTTTCATGCCGCCGTCTTGCCCGTGCGACGTTTCAATTCTGCGACAAAATCTCTTCCCATTCGGGTTCCTTGAATCCCACGAGCAAAGTCGCGCCGCCCTCAACCACGGGTCGCTTGATCATCGACGGGTTGGCGACCATCAGCGCAATCGCCTTGACGGCATCGATGTCGACCTTGTCGGCATCGGGCAGCTTCTTAAACGTGGTACCTGCCTTGTTGAGCAGCTTTTCCCAGCCAACAATATCGCTCCACCGCTCCAAATCGGCCGCCGTCACGCCCGCCTTTTTATAATCATGGAAGTGATAGCTTATGCCGCGCGTGTCTAAGTAATTGCGCGCTTTCTTGACGGTGTCGCAATTGGGAATGCCGTAAAGGGTGAGGGTCATATCGTTGGTCCGTTATTTGCCATAAATATCACTTATAATGCGCGCGCCGGTCGCCGAAATCGCGGACACGTTTGCGCCATGCGCGATAGCTTCCCGGTTTTAATTCGGTGCGCATGATGATTTTAACTTCGTCGGGCGTCACCTTGTGCTGCGCCGAAATCTGGGCGAAGCTGACATGGTCGGATAAGGCCATTTCGACAATCTCGCTGATCTGCGCAGGGGATAGTAAGCGGGTCATGTCAGCTGAACGCTTATTCCCACTCAATCGTTCCGGGCGGTTTCGACGTATAGTCATAGACCACACGATTAATGCCCTTCACCTCATTGATGATCCGCGTCGACACACGGCTTAGGAACGCGCTTTCGAACGGATAAATGTCCGCGGTCATGCCGTCGGTGGAGGTCACCGCGCGCAAGGCGCAGACATTGTCATAAGTGCGGCCATCGCCCATCACGCCGACAGTGCGGACGGGCAAGAGGACGGCAAACGCCTGCCAGATTGCGTCATATAGGCCCGCATTGCGGATCTCTTCGAGATAGACCGCGTCCGCCTTGCGCAGCACGTCGCAACGTTCCTTAGTCACCTCGCCCGGGATGCGGATCGCAAGACCGGGGCCGGGGAAGGGGTGGCGGCCCACAAATTGATCATTCAGGCCAAGCTCACGGCCCAAAATGCGGACTTCATCTTTGAACAATTCGCGCAATGGTTCGACCAGTTGCATATTCATCCGCGCAGGTAGACCGCCGACATTATGGTGGCTTTTGATCGTAACCGATGGCCCGCCGGTGAAGCTGACGCTTTCGATGACATCGGGGTAGAGTGTGCCTTGTGCCAAGAAATCTGCGCCGCCGATTTTCTTCGCTTCTTCTTCAAATACGTTGATGAATTCCGCGCCAATAAATTTGCGCTTCTGTTCGGGGTCGGTCACGCCCGCTAATCCAGCCATGAAGCGCTCTTCGGCGTCCACGACAACGAGCGGAATATTATAATGGTCGCGGAATAGGGTTTCGACCTGCGCGCGTTCGTTCATGCGCAGCAAGCCATGGTCAACAAAGACGCAGGTGAGCTGGTCGCCAATCGCTTCGTGTATCAGGATCGCGGCGACTGAGCTGTCGACGCCGCCCGACAGGCCGCAAATGACGCGGCCGGAGCCGACTTGCGCGCGGATTTCGGCGATTTTCGTCGCGCGGAACTCGGCCATCGTCCAGTCACCGGCAAGGCCGCAGACCTTGTGCACGAAGTTGGAAATCAGCTTTGCGCCATCGGGCGTATGCACAACTTCGGGGTGGAATTGGATACCATAATATTGCCGCGCTTCGTCGGCGATGAAGGCATAAGGCGCGCCATCGCTGGTGGCAACGACTTCAAAGCCGGGGGCAAGGCTGGTGACCTTGTCGCCATGGCTCATCCACACCTGATGCTTTTCGCCCGTCTGCCAAAGGCCATCGAACAAGGCGCAAGGCTTCTCCACCTCAATAAAGGCACGGCCAAATTCGCCGCCATCGCCGGCGCTGACATGGCCGCCGAGCTGCATCATCATCGTTTGTTGGCCATAGCAAATGCCAAGGATAGGTAGGCCGCTATCGAACACGATTTGTGGCGCGCGGGGGGAGCCGGCCTGCGTGGTGGACGCGGGGCCACCGGATAAAATGATGCCCTTTGGCTGCATCCGCGCGAACGCTGCCTCGGCATTATTGAACGGGGCGATTTCGGAATAGACCCCAGCCTCGCGCACGCGGCGGGCGATAAGCTGCGTCACCTGACTACCGAAATCGATGATCAGGATGGAGTCCGAAGGTTCGCTATGTGATTTGGATTCTGGCATGCCCAGCCGATAGAGATACTGGCGCACGCTGTCCAGTTGCCAGCTTTGTCTTTGACGCGCTATGCTGGTCGTGTGAGCAAGAATGACACCCGCCGCGCGGAGATTATCCAGCGATTGACCGATTATGTCCTGAAAGAGGGATTGTCGGCGGCGAGCCTGCGTCCATTGGCCAAGGCAGCGGGGACGAGTGATCGGATGTTGCTTTATTATTTTACCGACAAGGCGGAGATTATCACCGCCGTGTTGGAACAGATTTCGGCGCGGTTGGTGGCGCTGATGTCCCAACGAACCGCGTCCGATCCATTGCCATTGGACGACCTGCGCCGCCAACTGGCCGCGCTTTTGTTTGAGGATGCCTTATGGCCCTATATGCGCATATGGCTTCAGGTTGCGGCGCGTGCGGGGATGGGGGATGCCTTTTATCGCGGCGTTGGCGAACAGATTGGCCGTGGCTTTCTGGACTGGGGCAAGATGCAGTTGAAAGCAGACAGCGCGGCGCAGCTAGAGGTGGATGCCGCGCGCCTGCTGGTCAGCATGGAAGGCATGCTGTTCCTCAAAAGCATTGGCTTGGATGACGTCAACGCAAAGGCGCTTTAACGCCGGTCTTCGGCCCGTGCTTTGCCCAATAAAATCGCGGCGCTATCGCCTTTATGTCGGATGCTTTCGATCAGTAGATAGGCCGCCAAAAAGGGCGCGCCCAGGTTGAACGCCGCAATTCCCAAGATCAGCCCGCCCGCTGAAAAGGCGTGCCGCCACGCGACCCACAGGCCGGACATTAAGAGGAAGCCCAAAAAGTCGAGATTGAACTGCCCCGGCCAGGTCATCGCCGCGATGTCGCCGAAAAATATCGGATATAATCCCATGCCATGATTGGCGATGACGACGGCGGTGTAAATGTTGACGACCAGAATGATGGTGACGAGAAATACGCGGAACAAGGTCATGGTTCGGCTCCCAAAATTGCAGCATCTTCATAACAAATGTAGCGACTGCTACAAGTGTTGTTTTAGTCCGCCAGTTCTATCCATGTCGGGGCATGATCGCTCGCTTTTTCGCGGCCACGATGTTCTTTATCGACGCCGCAACTCAGAAGTCGGTCGGCTATCGCGGGACTTAACAAGAGATGGTCGATGCGGAAGCCATGGTCACGTTGCCATGCGCCCGCCTGAAAATCCCAAAAGGTCCAAACCCCGCCTTGCGGATAATGCGTCGCCAGCGCATCGGTCCAGCCTTGGCCAAGCAAAGCGCGATAGGCAGCTATGCTTTCGGGCTGACGCAGCGCATCATCCAACATTGCCGCGGGCGCCCAAATATCATGTGCGTGCGGGATGACATTATAATCGCCCGCCAACACCACAGGGATTTCCGCCGCCAGCAATGCTGCCGCGCGGGCATATAGCCGCTGCATCCATGCGAGTTTGTAGTCGAATTTGGGGCCGGGTTGCGGATTGCCATTGGGCAAATAAATGCTGGCGACGCGGACACCGAAAACATCGGCCTCCAAATAACGCGCATGTTCGTCCAACGGGTCACCAGGCAAAGTGCGCTGCACCTCTAATGGCTGCGCGCCCTTGGCGAGGATAGCGACGCCATTGAAGGATTTCTGCCCATGCCAAATCGCGCCATAGCCCGCGCGTTCAAAGTCCGCGATTGGAAAGCCTTCGTCTTGCGACTTTACCTCTTGCAAGCAGGCAATGTCGGGCTGCGTTTCCTCCAGCCATTCGAGCAATCGGGGCAGACGCGCCTTGACGCCATTAATATTGTAAGTCGCAATACGCATGCAGCCACGCCCGCCTAAACTGAAAAGCTGGATCCACACCCGCAACCCGCTTGGGCTTGCGGGTTGGTCACCTTGAAGCTCTTACCGCCAAGCGATTCGACGAAGTCCACGGCGGACCCGCGCACGAGGTCGAGGCTGATAGGATCAACGACCAATGACGCGCCTTCGCCTTGTGCCTGAATATCGTCGGCTTCAATTGAGTCAGCCAAGCCGAAGCGATATTGAAAGCCCGAACAGCCGCCGCCTTCCACCGACAGACGCAGCACGGGGTCTTTGCCCAATTTGGACGCGATTTCGGCAACGCGACGCGCAGCGTTGGGGGTCATGGAAATGACTTCAGTGTCGGTCATGCAGTCTATGTAGGCCATGCCACAGATAAAGAAAAGGGGCGGCAAAGTATCCGATGCCAGCCCCCAAGATTACACCCTCTCCCAAAGGTGATGCGTTAGCCTGTCCGCTTACTCACCTTCAGCAGGACCGCCAATGGCATTGCTATCAGCAGTTTTTGAGGCAAGCAAGAATTTTGCGCTGGTCAGGTCTGACTGCTGCGGCGCAAGGAAAGCAATGGGGTTGATCGCCTCACCAGCGATGCGCACTTCATAATGCAGATGGCTTCCGGTGGAACGGCCCGTTGAGCCCATATAGCCCAAAATGTCGCCCTTGCGGACGCGCTGGCCGGGCGCCACGTTCATCGCCGACAAATGGCCATAACGTGTGTGCACCGCATTGCCATGGTCTACTTCAACAAATTTGCCATAGCCGCCAACCCATTCGGCGCGACCGATGGTGCCGTCTGCGGTTGCAAAAATAGGGGTACCAACAGGACCTGGAATATCAATGCCCTTGTGATTGCGGCTTGCGCCACGTGTTGGGGCGTTACGATAGCCGAAACCGCTGGAGAATTTCATCGTCTCGACAGGGTTGATCGACGGAACGGCCACGGCGACCTTGTTAACGGCGCCGTTGATGCGGCCCCAGCTGTCGTTCAACGCGCGAAATTCAGGATCCGAAACGCCCAAAGCGGTTTGGTTCGCCTTCAAATCTTCGGGTGAAATGCGGAAAGTGTCGGATGAAGCGGCAGCAGAGGTTGCAACAGCAGGCGTCGCGGCGGCAAAAGCCACCAAGATGCCGATCGCAGCGGCAGCTTTCCGGATCAGTGATTGGCACGAAGCCAAAGCGCTGGATACCATGAGTGTCGTTACCTTGTTGTTGCGACCCGCACCGATTTTGGCGCAGCCCCGAAAAATACCTAAGACAGTTAGCCTGCCCGCTTCTTATGAAAAGGGTGGTGTCCGATGGCTCAAATGAATGCAAGTTCCGTGGCCTGAACGCGGGACAAGCCGCCGCTCAAACGCGTTGAGTCGTTGAATCGCGGCTTTAGCGCGCGTCAAAATGACGGTTTACCGATGTTTTTACCGCCGTCGGTAGCGGTGCATTTCGGTTGAACTGCAGGCGATGAACAGGATTCGGTCTATGTCCGCTGCAACTTCGAAGTGCCTTTCAGGTGCTCGGCACTATAACGCCTTCGCCGCTGCCAGAACCTCGGCGGCATGGTCCTTAACCTTCACCTTGCGCCAAATCTGCGCCACTTTGCCGTCCTTGCCGATGAGATAAGTCGACCGATCAATGCCCATATACAATTTGCCATACATTGATTTTTCGACCCAAGCGCCCATTTGCTCGGTGGCATCACTCGATTCGTCGGACAGCAAATGGACGTTGAGCGCATATTTGGCTGCGAATTTGGCGAGCTTGGCGGGTTTGTCCTTCGACATGCCGTACACTGGGCAATTTAACGCCGCAAATTCGGCAGCTAATTCGGTAAAATCCTTCGCCTCATTGGTGCAGCCGGGCGTGTCTGCTTTGGGGTAGAAATAGAGCACGAACGGGCCAGAAAGCGCCGCCAGATTGACCGCATTACCGGCGCTATCGGCGACGGTCACGTTGGGCAGCGTGTCGTTGATATCGGTCATTTCTAGTTCCTTTTCAAAAATCGCGTGCACCAAATAGACTGTGCCATTGGGTGGTCACAACACCGCGATAATCCCTAAGCGCCTGCGTTAACCCATCCCAATCGTTAAAGCCTAAGCTATGTGCAATCAGCTTTTGTGCCGCCTCGGGCGGGGCGGCGCAATCGGGCGCAATCAGGCGCACCATTACCAACAACCGCGCCATCAAGCCGAAAGCCTCGGCAAAGTCCGCTTGCAAATGTCCGGCGGCCACCAACGCATCAATCGCTGGGCCAAGCTGCGGTTGCAGGCCGTCATGCGTTTCCAACTGCAGCGCGTGAATGATGAACTCCATATCCACCAATCCGCCGGGCAGCAGCTTAACGTCTAGCTCCCCCTTTGGCGGCTTATGCGCGGCCATATCCTTGCGCATTGTCGCAATATCGTGGCGCAGCCTGTCGGCCTGGCGTGGTGTATGCAAAACATCGCGGATGATATCGGCGACATCTGCGCGCGCGCTTTCTGATCCAAAAAGCACGCGCGCCCGAGTGAGCGCCATATGCTCCCATGTCCACGCGTTCACGCGCTGATATTGGTCAAAGCTTTTTACAGACGCGCATAATAGCCCGTCCGCGCCCGATGGCCGAAGCCGTGTGTCAATCTCATATAAAGCGCCTGAGGCCGTGGCTACGGACATTGCCGCAATCACCCGCTGCGCCAGTCGGTTAAAATATTGCGTGGCACCCAATCCGCGCGGTCCATCGGATTCCGCCAGATGATCGCCGGTGAATAGCAGGATGAGATCCAGGTCCGATGCATGCGTTAATGCCTCGCCACCCAGCCTGCCCAAAGCGAGAATGATCAGCTCGCCACCCTGTATCTTGCCATGCGCCTTTTCAAATTCGGCCACTGTTGCCGCGGTCAGCGTCTCCAGCGCCGCCTCCGCCAAATGCGCATAAGCCCGCGCAATCGCCAAAGCGTCGCTGCGGCCCTCAATCAACTGCACGCCGAGCGCAAAGCGTTTTTCGCCCACATAATCGCGAACGATATCGAGCGTGGATTGATAATCGGCGGTACCAATCCGGCGCTGCATCGCGTCCTGCAATGCCGACACGTCGCCGGGCAAATGCATGGCGCTGGTGTCGATCAAGGCATCGAGATAGCGGCTTTGACGGCCCAGATCGTCAGCCAAGGTCGGCGCATAGCTCAAAATATCTGCGACCAGCTGCACAAGACCGGGGCGCGCCTCCAGCAAGCGGAAGACGTTAATCGCGCTGGGCATCGCCTCAATCATATTATCGAAGCGCGCAATGGCACGGTCCGAATCGGGCGCTTGCGCCAGCGCCGCCATGATTGCGGGCAACACCGCCTCAAAGGCATCCCGCGCCGACGGGCTGCGGATCGCGCGGATTTTGCCGCTGCGCCAACGGGCCAATCGCTGCATCACCGCAGCAGGATCGGCATAACCAAGGTCGGTGAGCTGTTCCTCCAGCGGCAGACCTTCGTCCGCCATACGCGGCCCTTCGCTCCCCCCTGCATCGACCATACGGTCATAGATGGCAGCCACCTGCGCCGTGATGGGGGCAATTGCCGCAATCAATGCGTCGGCGTCCTGTAAGCCATGCAACCGCGCGACGGCATCGGCGGTTTCGCGATTGGCGGGTATTTCATGCGTTTGCCGGTCGCTGTGCATTTGCAAGCGATGTTCGAACATCCGCAATTGCGTATAGGCCAAGGACAAGGTTTCGGCCTCTTGCGTGCTAATCGGCCCCGCCGCCGCCAGCGCTGCGAGTGCCGCGCGTGTGTCGGCAACCCGCAAAACGGGGTCGCGGCCGCCATGGATGAGCTGATGCGCTTGGGCGAAAAATTCGCATTCCCTTATGCCGCCATGGCCACGCTTGAGGTCAAAACCGAGGCCCATTTTCTGCCCCTTGGCATAATGGTCACGGATTTGTGCGGTCATCGCGGTGATGTTTTTCAACTGCCCGAAATCAAGCGACTTGCGCCAGATGAACGGCTGAATGGCGTTCAGGAAATAATCGCCCAATGCGCGGTCGCCTGCGCTGACCCGTGATCGGATGAAGGCGGCTTGCTCCCACGCCAAGGCGGACGATTCATAATAGCCGATAGCGGCCTCCACCGGCAGGACGATGGGGCTGACCTCTGGCGATGGACGCAGCCGCATGTCGACGCGAAAGACATAGCCATCCCCGTCCAGCGCGGAGAGCAGCTCAATCACCCGCCGGCCATATCGCACCGCCGCCACTGCCACATCATCGCGTTCGCGGTGGGGCAAAGTTTTGGGGTCGAACAGGAATATCGGGTCGATATCCGACGAATAATTTAGCTCCTGCCCGCCATGCTTGCCCAATGCGATGACGGCAAAGCCTTGGTTGGGCGCACCCGGCACGCGTTCTTCAATCGCCGCGGCGATGGCTTGATCGAGGGCATGGTCGGCAAAATCAGACAGAATGCGCGTGACGCGGCCGAGGTTCCAGATACCCGCTAAGTCCGCAATGGCGGTCACCAAAGCAACGCCTTGGCGCTGTTTCCGCAATGCCGTGCCAACCGAATCTGCGCTGCGGGCAAGCGCCATATGGAGCGCTTCGTCAAAATTGCCCGCGTGGATCAGCGGCATAAGGTCCGCATTGCGGTCGATCAGGCCAGCCAAGAACGGGCTGTTGGCCTGCACGCGTTGGAGTGCATCGTTGATCGATGCCACGCTCATGCCTTCAGATAATCCCGCCGGAAATCTTGTACGAAGGCTGCAAAGCGCTTTTGCGCGATCGCCGCGCGCATGTCGGCCATGAGCATCTGGTAATAATGCAGATTGTGCTGCGTCATTAGCATCGCGCCCAATATCTCGCCTGAACGGATCAAATGATGGACATAGGCCCGCGTCCATGTCGCGCATACGGGGCACGTGCAGCGGTCATCTATCGGGCCTTGGTCCTCCGCAAATTTGGCGTTGCGGATGTTGATGGGGCCATGATGCGTGAACGCTTGGCCATTGCGGCCCGACCGTGTGGGCAAAACGCAATCGAACATATCAATCCCGCGCTCCACCGCGCCGACCAAATCGTCGGGTTTCCCCACGCCCATTAAATAACGTGGCCGGTCGGCGGGCAATTGGTCAGGCGCATAATCGAGGCAACCGAACATCGCCTCTTGCCCTTCACCCACCGCAAGGCCACCAACGGCATAGCCGTCAAAGCCAATGTCGATGAGCGCATCGGCGGACCGCTTACGCAATTCTTCGTCCAAGGATCCTTGCTGGATACCGAACAAAGCTGCGCGCGCCGCATGTTCGCCGCCGCTGTCAAAGCCATCGCGCGAACGCTTCGCCCAGCGCATCGACAGCTCCATCGACTTAATCGCCTCGTCGCGTGACACGCCATTGGCAGGGCATTCGTCAAAGGCCATGACAATGTCTGAACCCAATAGGCGCTGGATTTCCATGGAGCGTTCGGGGGACAGCATATGTTTCGACCCGTCCAAATGGCTTTGGAACGCGACGCCTTCTTCGGTGATTTTGCGCAAGGCCGACAGGCTCATCACCTGATAGCCGCCACTGTCGGTCAGGATCGGCCGGTCCCAGCCCGAAAACTGATGCAAGCCGCCCAATCGCGCCACGCGTTCCGCACCAGGTCGCAGCATCAGATGATAGGTATTGCCCAATATGATGTCCGCCCCCGTTGCCCGAACTTCGGCAGGGCGCATGGCTTTGACCGTAGCGGCGGTGCCCACGGGCATGAAGGCGGGCGTGCGAATTTCGCCGCGCAGCATCTGAATGCTGCCCGTGCGGGCCTTGCCATCGGTGGCGGAAATCGAAAACTGGAATCGCGTGGTCATGGGGCGGCTTTAGGGGCTGACAACTGATTTGTCATTCCTGCCTTAGCATTGGCTGATAGCGCGCGACAGCAACGGGGGGAGGAAATGGCGGGTAAATATACAAATTACCCTTTCAACCGCTGCCGCACCGGCCCATATAGGCGCCATGACTTATACAGACCCACGCGCCTATCTTTACCAACCCGGCTTGCTTGATCCCGATGCTGCGCAGCGCATTACGCGTGATGCTTTGAAAGCCTGCGATGATGGCGAACTCTACCTGCAATATAGCGCGACGGAGAGCTTTGGCTTCGACGATGGGCGCCTTAAAATGGCCGATTATTCGACCGGATCGGGCTTTGGTCTGCGTGGCGTTTCGGGCGAGATGACCGGGTTCAGCCACGCCAATGATATGAGCGAGGCCGCGATCCGCCGTGCAGGCGAGACGTTGAAGCTGCTTGATCCCGCTAAGGATCAACCCGCACCGCCACCGCGCCAGAACAACCGGCATTTATATACCGATGGCAATCCGTTGGAACTGGTGCCCTTCGCGCAAAAGGTTGCCTTGTGCCAGCAAATCGACGCCGCCGCCCGCGCACGCGACCCACGTGTTGCACAAGTCAGCGTCAGCCTGTCGGGCAGCTGGAGTGTGGTTGAAATCGTCCGCGCCGACGGTTTCGTTGCCACCGATGTCCGGCCCTTGGTGCGCCTCAATGTCGGTATCGTGGCGCAAGATGGCGAGCGTCGCGAAACCGGAAATTACGGCTTTGGCGGGCGCTATCTGTACGACAAATTATTTGAAGAACAGGAATGGGAACATGCCATTGACGTCGCCTTGGCGCAGGCGTTGACCAATTTGCGGTCGGTCGCGGCGCCCGCCGGTGAAATGACCGTGTTGCTTGGGCCTGGTTGGCCCGGCGTGTTGCTGCATGAGGCAGTCGGGCATGGCTTGGAAGGCGACTTCAACCGCAAGGGCAGCAGCGCCTTCTCCGGAAAAATCGGGCAACGCGTGGCTGCGCCCGGTGTCACCGTGGTTGACGATGGCACGATGCAAAATCGGCGCGGATCGCTGTCGATTGATGATGAAGGCACGCCGACGCAGGAAAATGTCCTGATCGAAGACGGCATTTTGCGCGCTTATATGCAGGACCGGATGAACGCGCGCCTCATGGGTGTGGAGCCCACCGGCAATGGCCGCCGCGAAAGCTTCGCCCATGCACCCATGCCACGCATGACCAACACCTTCATGCGCGGCGGCAATGATGACCCTGCCGAACTTTTGAGCCGCGTCAAAAATGGCATCTTCGCCAAAAGCTTTGGCGGCGGCCAAGTCGACATCGTCTCGGGCAAATTCGTGTTTAGCTGCACCGAGGCGTATTTGGTGAAGAACGGCAAGCTGGGCGACCCTATTAAGGGCGCGACCTTGATTGGCGATGGCCCAACTGCATTGAACAAGGTGATTGGCCTTGGCAATGACATGGCGCTCGATGAAGGCGTTGGCGTCTGCGGCAAGGCGGGGCAAAGCGTGCCTGCGGGCGTTGGGCAACCCACGACTTTGGTCAGCGCGCTAACGGTAGGCGGGACCGCTGGTTGATCGCTGCTTTTATTCGGTCAGAGCGCCGATATGGGCTGAGCTTGTGATCGATATATGAGCCACGCACTCAAGGTTGCGACTTATAATATTCGCAAGGCGGTGGGGCTTGATCAACGCCGCAATCCAGCACGCATATTGTCAGTGCTGAACGAAATCGATGCCGATATTGTCGCGTTGCAAGAGGTCGACCGCCGTTTTGGCGCACGGGTCACCGCGCTTCCCTTGGCGATGCTGGCGGCGGATACGCCTTATGTGCCCGTGCCATTGAATTTTCGTCCTGCCGCGATTGGCTGGCACGGCAATGCGATATTATTGCGCAAGGATATTGAGGTCCGCCATGCCCAGCCCATTGATATGCCGATGCTCGAACCGCGCGGCGCGGTGATGGCGGAACTGTCCATAAGCGGGCACAGCTTGCGCGTGATTGGCGCGCATTTGGATTTGTCGGGGCTATGGCGGCGCAAGCAAATTCGGGCATTATTGGCCGCGATTGATGCCCGCCCGCGGCACATGCCGACGGTGATGATGGGTGATTTCAACCAATGGTCGGACAAAGGTGCATTGAACGAACTTGCGTTCCACCATCACCGTTTGGTGCAGACACCCAAAAGCTTCCACACATCCCGCCCGGTCGCGCGATTGGACCGGATAATTGTCAGCCACGATGTGCACGTCACCGCTGCGGACAGCCATATTTCGGTTTTGTCCAAACAGGCGTCGGACCATTTGCCCTTATGGGCATCGATTCAGATTGGTTAATTGCCTATTATTTAGGCAGTGATTATTGACTGATTAAATTTTAGGCAATTTGAAAAGTTGCGCTGGTCGTACGCGCGCCCCCTATCGTCTGTAATAGGCGTATTTAGGTGCATTTTCGTTTCTGGCACGGTGTTTGCATGTTGCATTGCAATACCATGATTGGGGGCGTGCATGAAATATATTATTGCTATTATTAAACCGCACAAGTTGGACCCGGTGCGCGAGGCGTTAACCGCTTTGGGCGTGTTTGGCATGACCGTGACGGAGGTCAAAGGCTTTGGCCGGCAAAAGGGTCAGACGGAAATCTACCGTGGCGCCGAATATGCAACCAATATGGTGCCAAAGGTAAAGGTCGAGATTGCCTGCGCGTCTGATCAAGCGCCTGCGGTGGTTGAGGCCATTCAGCATGCCGCCGAAACCGGCGCCATTGGCGATGGCAAAATTTTCGAATTCGACCTTGCTGGCGCGTTACGCATCCGCACCGGCGACACCAATGAAACCGCGCTTTGACGCGACCATATCAAGCTAGGGGAACCAGATAATGTCAAAGACACTGAAATTTTTAGGCGCGGCGGGGGCGATGCTATTCGCAGCCTTGCCTGCCTTTGCGCAGGAGGCTGTAGAGAACGCAGCCGACGGCCCTATCAAGGCACCAACGGTCGAACAAATGGCCGGCATGGTCGACAAAGGCGATACCACATGGATGCTGATTAGCTCCGCTTTGGTATTGCTGATGTCTATTCCGGCATTAGCCTTATTCTATGGTGGGCTTGTCCGCACAAAGAATATGCTGAGCCTGTTGATGCAAGTGTTCATGATCGTATCGGTCGCGGCACTTGTTTGGGTGACCTACGGCTACAGCCTGTCCTTCACCAGCGGCAACGCCTTTATCGGCGGATTTTCGAAGTTATTCCTGCAAGGGGTCAATACGACCACTTTCGCTGCGACCTTCAGCAATAATGTCTACATTCCTGAATATGCCTTTGTGGTGTTTCAGATGACCTTTGCCTGCATTACGCCGGCGTTGATCGTTGGGGCATTTGCCGAACGGATCAAGTTTACGCCGTTGATGATCTTCACGATTTTGTGGCTGACTTTCGCATATTTCCCCATCGCGCATATGGTTTGGTATTGGGCGGGGCCAGATTTCCTCGTCGACGCACCGACCGACATGGGCCTGTTGTGGGGCTGGGGCGCGTTGGATTTTGCTGGCGGTACCGTTGTGCACATTAATGCAGGCATCGCAGGGCTAGTGGGCTGTCTTATCGTCGGCAAACGTGTCGGCTATGGCAAGGAGGCCACGCCACCGCATTCGATGACGATGACGATGATTGGTGCATCACTTCTCTGGGTGGGCTGGTTCGGCTTCAACGCCGGCTCCAATTTGGAAGCCAATGGCTTGGCGGCTCTGGCGTTCATCAACACCTTTGTCGCGACGGCTGCTGCCGCGGTGGCATGGTGCCTGATTGAACAATTCCACCATGGTAAGCCTTCATTGCTGGGTGCGGTTACTGGCGCAGTTGCGGGCCTAGTCGCCATTACCCCTGCCAGCGGATTTGCAGCGCCAATGACCTCAATCCTTCTCGGCTTTGCCGCATCGGGCCTGTGTTATGTCTTCGTCGCTTATGTAAAGAACAAGCTGAAATATGACGACACGCTCGACGTCTTTGGCGTGCATGGTGTTGGCGGCATTGTCGGCGCGATTGCCACTGGCGTGGTCGCAGACCCCGCTTTGGGCGGTCAGGGCTGGATCGATTATAC
>Ga0315905_10002317_pt1 | contig 20065 bp, 6 predicted proteins | sample LakEriMetagenome_5_FD_203522 | JGI IMG/M metagenome (GOLD analysis project Ga0315905, IMG submission 203522) | Freshwater fungal communities from buoy surface, Lake Erie, Ohio, United States - Buoy 4 MA121 | ecosystem: Environmental > Aquatic > Freshwater > Lake | place: USA: Lake Erie, Ohio... | reverse complement strand
GCGGCGGCGGCGGCCGCGGCGGCGTTGGCCGAGGCGCCGGGCGCGCGCGGCGACACACCACCGCCCGCCTGCTGCATCTGCTGCATCTGCAACATCTGCATCTGCTGCTGCTGGCGGACGAGCTGCTGGTGCTGCTGCTGCTGCTGCACGACAAACTGCTGCAGCTCCTGGCGCAGGTGGGGCGGGCAGGCGTAGCAGTCGTCGAGCGGCATCGAGCGGGGCCCGAGGCCGCCGCCCGCCGGCGGCGGCTGCTGCTGCTGGAGCAGCCGCGCCAGCGCGACCAGCTCGGCGAGCACGCCGCGCTGGGCCAGGGCGGCGGCGCCCTCGGGCTGCTCGGCCACGGCCAGCGTCAGCTCGAGCACGCCCACGTCGGCCGCGACGGCCGCGACGGCCGCTGCGGCGGACAGCAGAGGCGCGGACGCGCCGCCGCCGCCGCCGCCGCCGCCGCCCGCCCGGACGGCGACGCCGCGCAGCAGCGCCGCCAGCGGCATGCGGTGGCACACGACCGGCAGCCACGACTCGGCCGGCAGGCGGTGGCGCACGATCTCGATGAGCATCTGCAGCGCGGTGGCCTGCGCCCCGGGCGGGCCGCCGCGCCCGACCGCCGAGCAGAGCACGGGGGCGAGGTCGGCCAGCGCCAGGCGGAGCATGGCGTCGTCGGCCGAGGAGGAGGAGGACGACGAGGAGGCGGCGTTGGCGCCCTCCTCAGCCTCGGCCTGCTCGGCGAGCGAGGGCACCTCCTGGAGCAGCAGGAGCAGGCTCGCTCCTACGCCCTCGGCCACCTCGGACTCGCCGTCGCTGAGGGGCGGCGGGGCGGTCTGCAGCAGCGACGCGCCGCCGCCGCCGCCGTCGGCCGTCGGCCCGTCGTCGCCGCGGCCCGCCGCCGCCGCCGCGCGCAGCCAGGCCGCCAGCAGGCGCGCGACCGCGGTGCTGGCCTGCGTGGCCACGAAGGCGGCGCTGGCCGCGTCCACGGCGGCTACGGCGGCCGCGGCGGCCGCGGCGGCGCCGCCGACCGCCCCAGAGCCGCCGCCGCCGCCGCCGACGCTGCCGCCGAGGCCGCCGCCCGCCACGACGCCGCTCATGCCGCGGCTGAGCGTGCGCGACAGCAGCAGCGGCGACGGCCGCGCCGCCGCCCCCGATGCTGCCGCGCCGCCGCCGCCACCGGCAGCGCCGCACGACGACGCGAGCGCCGCGTTGGTCGCCGCGTGCCCGCGCGCGTCGCGCCACGCGCGCGACACCTGCAGCAGCGAGGCCGCGCACAGCGCGGCGGCGCGCAGCGTGCAGCGCGCGACAAAGGGCAGGCCCCAGGCGCTGCGCACGAGCACGGCCGGGGCCGAGGCCTCGAGCGCGCGGTGCTCGGCGCAGGCGCCCTCGGCGGCGCGCAGGGCGCAGGCGAGCGCGGCGTCGGCGGCGCCGGGAGGCGAGCCGCTGCCGCCGCTGCCGCCGAGCAGGAGGGCCGGCCGCGGGGCCGCGGGCCCTCCCCCCCCGCGCGCCGGCAGCGGCGGCGGCGGCGGCGGCAGCAGCGGCTGCCGCTGCAGCGCGGCCGACAGGAGCGAGCACGTCGCCTGCAGGGCCGCGAGGCGCGCGTGCGCGGCGCCCGCCGCCGCGCTCGCGTCGCCCGCGAGTGCGGCCAGCGCCGCGGCGCCCTCGAGCGCCGACTCGGCCGCGGGCCCAAGCACCGCCCGCAGGCGCGACGGGTCGAGCGCGAAGGCGCGGCCGTAGGGGGCGTCGGCGAGCTCGAGCGCCGCCGGGCCCGCGGCCGCGGCGCGGAAGAGGCTCGCGCCGTAGGGGCGGTCGCGCAGGGCGTCGGCGAGGGCGGCGGCGCGCGCGGCGGCGCGGCCGACGGCGCGGGCGGGGGACGCCCTTTGCGGGCTCGCGCCGTTGCGGCGGCCGCTCGCCTCGTCGCCCTCGCCCTCGCCCTCGTCCTCCTCCTCCTCCTCCTCCTCCGCATCCCCACCACCTCCTGCCGCGACCGCCGCGACCGCCTCCTCGGGCGACTCGCCCGCCAGCACGCGGCACGCGGCCGCGAGGTCGCGCGCGCGCCACTCCCCCAGAGCGCACGCGCGCGCGAGGGGCAGGGCCTCGGCGCGCAGCGCGAGCGCCGCGTCGTCGCCGAGCGCGCCCCCGAGCGCGAGGTCGGGGTCGAGGGCGCCCGCCGAGATCAGCGACGACGACGACGAGGGGCCATCGTACTCGTAATCGCCGCCGTCGCCGTCCTCGTCCTCGCCACTGTCCTCCTCGACCCCGTCGTCCGGACGCGCGCCCGGCGGCTCCGCCGTGTCGGAAAAAACGCCCAAGGCCGCCGCCGCCGCCGCGACGTCCGAGGGCTCGCCCGTGCGCCGGGCGCGCCGCGCCGCGGCCGCGGCCGCAAAGGACGAGCGCGCGTCGCCGCCCCAGAGCGCGGGCACGGCGCCGGCCCCCAGCTGCAGCACGGCGACCTGCGACGCAGCGAGAAGGCGCTCGAGCAGCGGGCGCGGGGCGCGCAGGCGGGAGGCGCGCGCGAGGTGGCGCGCGGCGCGCGCGGGGGACCACGCGTCCAGCAGGGCGCGCGGGGCAAAGGCGGGCGAGGCGGACGCGTCCAGGAGCAGCCAGCCGCCGGACGCCGCCGCCGCCGCGGCCGCGGGCGAGGAGGGCGGCGGCGGGCTGCCGTGGGACGGGTGCCAGGAGGCGTGGCGCGGCGGGGGCGCGGAGACCATCTCGAGCAGCAGGACGTGCAGGGCGCACGCCTCGGCCTGGTGGCGCCACGCGGCCGCCTCGCCCGCGTCGGCCGACTCTTGCTGCGCCTCGTCCTCCGCCTCCTCCTCCATCATCGTCGCTCGCGCGCGCGCGCCGCCGGCGCCCTCGCCCATGTCGCCCGCGCCGTCAGCACCGTCGTCGCGCGGGAGGCACGCCGCGAACGCGTCCCAGAAGCCCGGCTGCGCGCGCAGCAGCGCGACGGCGCCGCGGGCCGAGCCGCCGCGCCGCTCCCACAGGGCGGCGAGCGCGCGCAGCGCGGCGGCCAGCACCGACGGCTGCTCGGCGCGCAGCTGCGGCGCGCGCTGCAGCAGGGCCCAGAGGCCGTCGAGCGCGCTCGGGCGGCACGCGTCCGAGGGGGCGGAGGCGGCGGGTTTAGGGCTGGCGCGGGCCTCGTTTTCGGGCGCCGCCGCCAGCCGCCGCTTGGTCGGGGAGCCGCCCGAGGGGTCGGCGGCGGCGCCGGCGGCGGCGCCGTCCTCGTTCTCCTTGCCGGCCTTGCGGCGGCGCGACGCGTCTCCACCACCACCACCGCCGCCGCCGCCGTCGCCACCACCATCGCCCTCCACCGCCTGCTGCTGCTGCTGCTGCTGCTGCTGCTGCTGCTGCGCCATGCGCGACGGGAAGCAGAGCGCCTCGAGCAGGCGCGGGTGGTGGCGCGCCGCCGCCTCGAGCACGCCCGCGGCCGCGGCCAGCCAGCGCGGGTGCGCGGCGGCGAGCTCGGGCGCAAAGGGGCGCACGAGGCCGTCGGCCACGTCCGACGACGGGGCGGCGCCGCCCGGAGCCGCGGACCCCCGACCGCCGCCCCACGCACCGGCGAGCAAGGCGGCGGCCGCCAGGGCCGCGGCCGCCTGCTGGGCGCGAGGTGGTGGCGGCGGCGCCGGCCCGTCCTGCTGCGGCCGCTGCTGCTGCTGCTGCTGCTGCTGCGTCTGCTGCTGCTCCTGGGGGGCAAACGCGAGCGCCAGCGCGCGCACGCAGCGCGCCCCCAGCAGCGCCAGGCGCGCGTCGTGCGGGTGCGCCGCGTACGACGCGAGCACGCCCGCGGCCGTCGCGCCCGCGGCCGCGCCGCCGAGCCCCCCGCCGACGCCGCCGAGGCCGCCGCCCGCGCCGCCGGCCAGCGGCGGCAGCGGCGCCGTCCACCAGAGGCGCAGCGGCGTGGCCTCGGCCGGGAACCCGGCCAGCCCGCCCAGCAGCGGCGGCACGAGGGCCAGGAGCTCCTCGGCCGCGCGCTGCGCGGCCGCGGCCTCGGCCCACGGCATGACGGCGGCCAGGGAGGAGGAGGAGGAGGAGGAGCCGGACGAGGGGGCGCCGTCGCCGCCGCCGCCGCCGCCCGAGCCGCCGAGGCTGCGCGCCGCGAGCGCCTGCGCCGGCGGCGGCAGGGCCGCGGGCAGGTAGCCCGGCCCGACGGCCGCCAGCTGCGCGAGCACGACGGCGGCCAGCGGCGTGACGAGCACGCCCGAGGGAGCCCCCGGGCCTTTCGGGCCCGGGGCGTCGGAGGAGGAGGAGGAGGAGGAGGAGGAGGAGGAAGAAGCGGCAAGAGACGGACTCGGCGCCGCCGCCGCTGCCGCCGACCGGGCGCCGGCGGTGACGGCCGCGCGAAGCACGGCCAGCGCCGACGCGGCCAGGCGCCACCGCTCGGCGCGCGCGCGCAGCGGCAGGCGCGGCAGCGCGCCCAGGACGCCGTGCAGGGCCCACACCACGCCCGCGGCCACGACGGGCCCGCGCGTGTGCTGCCGGCGCAGCAGCGCGGCGGTCAGGGCGAGCGCGGCGCGCGTGGCGGGGTAGCATCCTCCCGGCGCCTCGGCCTCGCGCCGTAGCGCCTCGAGCCCCGGCAGGCGCGCGCCGCCGCTGAGGGCGGCGGCGGACAGGATGCCGGCCTGGGCGAGCGGGGCGACGTCCTCGATGGCCACGAGGCCGCCGGCGGAGGAGGAGGGCGAAGACGCCGCCTCGGCGACGGCGGCCAGGGCGCGGCGCACCTCGCGGCCGCCGCCGGCAAAGAGCGGCGACGGCGCAAAGGCGGCGGCCACGCGGGCCGGGCGCGCCGAGGCGAGGACGGCGGCGCAGCGCAGGGCGTCGGAGAGGGCGTCCACGGCCTCGGCGCCGAGCGCGGCCAGCGTGCCGGCGGCCGCGGCCAGCAGCGCGAGCCAGTCGCAGCGGGCGGCGGGGGTGGCAGAGGAGGCTCGCCGAGGGTCGCCGCCCTCCTCGCCCCCTTCCTGCTGATGCTGCTGCTGCGAAGGGTCTGGCTCGACGGGCCCGTACGCGACGGTCGTGTCCAGCACGGCTTGCGCCAGGGCCGGCTCGCCCTCGAGCAGGCGCCGCAGCAGCCGCAGGATGGCGGCGAGGTCGCGGCACTCCTGCTCGGGCAGAGTTGCGGGTGGCGGGTGCGCCCGCCCGCCCGCCGCCCCCCGCCGCCCCTCGTCGCCCTGCTGCTGCTGCTGCTGCTGCCGGGCCGAGGAGGAGGCCGACTGCAGCGCCACGAGGCAGTGCGCCGCGCGCGCCAGGAGCAGGCACTGGCCCGTGCCGTGCGCGCCGGCCGTCGCCTCCCACCGCACCAGCAGCCACTCGTGCAGGCCGGCCTCCTCCTGCCCCCACCCGCCGGCGGCGGCCCCGTCGGCGCCGGCGACGCTCGCGCGCAGCAGCGCGGGCGTCGCAAACCGGGGCAGCGGCAGCACGGTGCCCTGCGACCCGCGCGGGAGGGCCACGCCGCGCACGCCGGGCGCGCCCGACCACGGCAGCGGCCCGCGCGCCAGCACCACGCGCGCCGAGCCGGGCGCCGTCGCCACGAGCCACGCGTCGCCGCCGCCGCCGTCCTGCTGCTGCCGCCGGCGCTCCCAGGGCGAGTGCAGGACCGCCGGCTGCGCCTCGTCCGCGAGAAAGGCGTAGGCCGCGCGCGCGCCGTCGGGGCCCTCGGCGAACGCCGTGAGCAGCGGCAGGAAGGGCGCGCTGAAGGCCGGCCAGCAGCGGCACGCGTCCGACAGCAGGGCGCGCAGGGGGGCCGCGAGCAAGCCCCGCGGCGAGCGCGCGTCCCAGGCGTCTCGCGCCAGCGCGGCCGGCGCGCCCTCGAGCAGCGCCGACAGCAGGTCGGCGGCCGCGGGGCCCGCGCCCGCGCCGCCCAGGTCAAAGGCCGCGGCGCACAGGCAGAGGCCCTGGAGGCAGGCGGAGCGCACGGCGGACGCGACGGGGTCGGCGTGGTGGGGCGACGACGACGACGGCGACGACGGGGCGAGATCGGGGTCGCCGGCGGCGCAGGCGGACGCCGACGCGGCGGCGGCGGCGGCGGGGCCGATGGGCAACAGGTCGTTGGCGCCCGCGGCGCGCAGGGCCGCGGCGAGCGCGGCGAGGCCGCCCGCGGCCTGCGCGCGCGCCTGCAGCCGGTCGTGACCGGCCGTCTGGCGCGAGGAAGGGTGCCGCTGCTGCTGTTGAGAGGAGGGAGGGTAGGAGGCCTCGAGCAGGCGCGCGTACGCGCTCCACGCCAGCGCCACGCCCGCCGCCGCGCCGCCGCCGCCGCCGCCGCCGCCAAAGCCGCCCGCCCCTCCTCCTCCCCCTCCGAGCGCCCACCGCCCCAGCAAGGCGCCCGTCACCCGCGCCGCGTCCTCCCCGGCCAGCCCGGGCGGGCCCAGCGGCGGCAGGCGCGCCTGCTCGCGCCGCGCCGAGGCCGACAGGCGCGTCAGCAGCTCGGCGGGCCGCGCGGCCGCGAGCGCCAGCGCGGCCCCGAGGACCTCGGCGAGGCGCTGGCCCTGGCGCGCGGGCGACAGGGCGTCGGCCGCCGCGCCGCCGCTGCCGCCGGCGAAGGAGACGGCCGGGCCGAGGCGCTCGGCCAGCTCGACGGCGCGCTCGGCGGGGCAGGGCAGGGGCAGGCGGTTGAGCCTTGCCTTGAGAGACGAGGAGGAGGCGCCAAAGCCGTCGTCGCCGCCGTCGTCGTCGGCGAGCGCGACGGGCGCCAGCGGGGAGGCGCCGTGGGGCCCGTACAGCAGCAGGCCGCACGCGAGCAGCTCGCAGCGCTCCTGCAGCAGGTGCTCGGCGCGGCTGCGGGCAAAGTCGCGCGGGATGATGATGGCGCTGCTAGTGCTGCTGCTGTTGTTGTTGTTGTTGTTGTTGTCGGCCGACGGCGTTGCGCCGGGCGCAGCAGTCGGCGCCGGGAGAGCCAGCGGCGCCCCAAAGCCGCCGCTGCCGGCGGCCCTGCCCTCCAGGTTGGCGCAGAGCGCGTCAAACAGCCGGTCGGCCAGGCCCTCGCGCAGCAGCTCCCGCGCGAGCGCCGCGACGGAGCTGCGCGCGATGATGGCTTGGGAGGCGTCGTCGTTCGCCGCTTCCGCTGCCTCTGCCTCTGCCTCCTCCTCCTCGCGGCTCTCGGCCGCCAGCGCCAGCAGCAGCAGCTGCTGCGCCTTGAGCAGCGCGAGGCGCTCGCGCCAGTAGTAGCGCGCGAACGAGTCGACGGCCTCGGGCGAGAGCTGGATGTCGTCTCCTTGCGGGGCGGCGGCAGGAGCAGCAGGAGGCGCGGGGCTCGTCGTCCCCGCGGGGGCGGCGGGGAGTGCCGGCGCGGCGGGCCGCGGCGGCGCCGCTACGGCCGGCCGCGGCGGGGGCACGAGCCCCGCGCTCTCCGGGTCGCGCGACCACCGCCGCAGCAGCAGGTGCGCCTGCACCTCGTCCAGCCCAAGGAGCGCCGCCAGCGCGATCCCGGGGGCGCGCAGGCGCCGGTCGACGGCGACGCCCTTGCCGCCCGCGGCCTCGCCAAAGTTGAGGTGGGTGGGGCGGCTGCTGGTGCTGGCGGGGTTTTCGTCCCCGACCACGGCGGCGCGCGAGGTGTCGCTTGGGGGCGCAAAGACCGCGAGGCCGCGGAGGAGGGCGTCGCGCTGCGTGGGCTCGAGCGGGGTAGGGGCGGCGTTGGGCGGCGCGCCGCCGCCGCCGCCGCCGCCGCCGCCGCCGCCGCCGCCGGCCGCTGATGCTGCCGCTGACGCTTCGAGCCGCGCCAGCAGGCGGCGCATGGGCTTGAAGAAGAGGGCGTCCATGTTGTTGTGTGTGTGTGATCTGTCGTGGTGGGTATCGTTTTAGGCAGGTCCCGGCCGCCGGCTGCGCGCGGAGAGAAACCGAACTGCTGTCGTCGATCGCTTGATGGGACGCGCGCGGAGAGAGAGCGAGAATGGGAAGACAGCGGGTAGGAGGAGGATCGAGGTTGTGCGCGTGTTGATCGAGCGCGCGCGGGGAAGCTCTAGGCCTATGAGCGGGGTGCAGAGCTCTCGGGACGACGATGTTTCAAACTCGCCTTTACGAGTGCACGCCGGCGCCCGCCCGAGCTCCCGAGCCGCCGGGCGGCGCGGCGGCCCCTCGGGCGGCTGCCAGGAATATCGTGTGCGTTCCTCGATCGAAGGCATCGAGCAGCCCGAGTGGAGGCGCTGCTCCTCGTCGATGCGTGCAGGGCGAACGCGGGGAACGTCGTCCTGCGTCGGAGTGCTGGCCGCGGCGGATGTGAGGGGCGCCGTGGGGCCAAGCCGGCGCGGCTTGCTTGGCCGGCGCGAGGCGACGGCCGCCCCCGTCGCGCTTGCGGCGGGAGGGCGCCGATTCGGCGGGGGGCGGCAAAACACAACGGGGTCCGGGCCCGGCGACAGGAACCGCCGGGCATACGAGGGGCAGGCGCGCGCTGCCGACGCTCCTGTCGCGGGGGGGGGGGGGGGGCGCGTGGGGGCCGGGAGAGGGCGGCGGAGGGAGGCGTGCAAGGGCAATCAGCAGCTCCTATTTTGCCTTCTGCTGCCCCAGTGTGGTTTAGGGTTTAGGTTCAGGGTGTAGGTTTAGGGTTTAGGGTCCTGTTTCCCCTTCCGCTGCCCCAGTGCGGTTTAGGGTTTAGGGTTTAGGGTTTAGGCTCCTATTTCGCCTTCTGCTGCCCCAGTGCAGGACAAGTGCGAGGAGCACTTTCACAGATTGACACTTTGGGAATAGCGTCGTGTTGGAGGAGAGTATGTTAAGGCCTCTTTGTTCGTGGCTTAAGTCCTCCTTGTTCGTGGCTTAAGTCTTCCATGTTCGTGGGTCATCCTTGCCTTTTCACTAGATCACACTTTGGGAATAGCGTCGTAGTCGAAGAGAGTGGGTCAGGACTAACCCTGATTAGAAGAGGATCTAATTACTTTAGGAATAGGAATAGCGTCTAATCAGATGAGGATCTACTTAGAACAGCGTCTCATTCGAGGAGGATCTAATTAGAAGAGGACTAACCCTCATTCACACTTGGAATAGGAATAGCGTCATATTCGAGGAGAGTGGGTCAGGGCATCGGCTAAGCAGCCGCTTGACTGATATGCCAGTGACAGTGAGTCCAAAATCGGGAAAAGGAACCAAAAATTCACGCACGTGGGCGTTGAAAAAAAGGGCGAGCCAAAAATTCACGCACGCGCGCCACGCATACAAGGACACGCTCATTATAGCTTACCCAAGCGGGCGGGGGGGGTGAGGGGCAAAAATGCACGCACGCGCGGCACGCGTCGGAGGCACGGGGATAGAGGAAGACTTAAGCCACGAACAAGGAGGACTTAAGCCACGAACAAGGAGGACCCACGCGTCGGAGGCACGGGGATTAGAGCTTACCTGGCGCCGGGCGCAGGAAGCTGTCTGGCAGCAGTACAAGGTTACTCTCCTGGAGAAAGTCTGGAAATTCAGTGCCCTAGTATATTCATTATATAAGATCACTATAAATGGGACTTTCCAGGTTACTCTCCCCGAACAGCGGTTCTGCAGACAGAATTGAGCCCGCCCATTCATAGTAGCGCTCATCTGCGGTGAAAGAGGGCGGGGGTTAGACAGGAGCGCGTGAATTCGCAGCCGCACGATTATGCAAGGCGAGAGCTTTTGCGCATGGCGTCTGCACTTTGGGTTGGACCCCGGGTCGGAACGGGTTGGACCCCGGGTCGGAACGTCGAAGGAAGGACAGAGAGCGCGAGAAGGAGAGTGGGCTAAACCCTCAACCCTACACCCTATACCCTCAACCCTATACTCCAAAGTGGACAGGCAGGCAGGCAAGCAGGCAGGCCCGGAAGAGGAGACGGAGGGAGAAGTCAACAGTCGGACAGATGGGTTCACGACCAAAGAAGCAAAAATGTATCGGCAGCACGGCGCGCCATTTCTCGAGATACTCCACGAGTTGGTGCTGGATGGCAGAGATCGAAAGGGTGGACGAAAAATTGGGAGGGAGTGGGAACGTGAGGTGTGTGCGTCCATCGTCACCAATCGCAAGAAGTCACGCTTGCGCACCCAACCTTGCTTCCAGTCGTACGCACGTTCTCTCGCTTTAGCACACGTGCAAAGTCACCTTGCTTGGCTCAATGACAATGACGACGGAGCGGATGCTTTCCGCGTGCGGGGCTAGATGCCTGGATGCAGGTGACAGAATGAGGGGCGAAGACACGAAAGATACACAACGAGCGTGTCCGCAGGTGAGTTTATCCTGAGCGAGAGCGAGCGCAGCGAGCAAGTCGGGGTCTGCGGATCGAATCACTTTCCTCACCGGAGCGAGAGGTCGATGAGCGCTGTGTTGGCGCCAACCATATGCATCTCCTTGCTGTCACAGCACATGGGGTTGAGGCGTCAGCGTTTGCGGTTACAATCAAGGAATTGCGCGAGAATGAAAAGGGGCGAGAGCAATTACGGATAGGGAAGGCCGACGCGCGTGCCCAAGCCCGCGCATGGGATGACGACCGTCAGCAGGGACGCATTCTGCCATGCTGTGCGCGGGGCACAGGTGGATGACAGTAGCGGGGATGTGCGTGGTGCAGGTGTCAGCGTGCGTGCCTGAAAGTCTCGACCACTGCAGCTGGCGACGGTCACACAAGTGCAAGTCTTAGGCATGCGCAGAGAGATGTGTGCGCGTGCGCGCATGCGTGAGAGTGCGCGCACGCGCGCATACGCTGTGCGGTGATCTACACCTGTGCTAGCATCGGGTGAATGATCGTCGAGCAACGCGCTGAAAGCGCTGGCTGGGTTGGCTCTATCTGCGTTTCGTGTCTTCCTGTTACCGGGCCGCGAGGGGCACAGCAGAGTAGCAGGTGACACATCTGCACGGGATACACTTAATTGCGCATACCTGTCTGCGCGCGTGCACACGCCCGCACAGCAAGGCAGAGCAAGCGCAAGATGCTTCCTCCTGCTCGCCTTCCGATCGCCATGATCAACCTCCACAGTCAAAAAAAACAAAACTGTCAAATGCCAGGCGGGTGTGAGTATCTTGGAAATGCCATGTTAGCGCCCGCACGTGGCAGCGGCCGTTCCACACAAAGGCCTGATGACAGTCGTGGATGCGCCTGGGGGAAGCACGACGATTGCAAGCATGCGAGCAGCATGGCCAAGCCGGAGGCAACGACGGTGTAGGGGTGCTGAACAGAAAGCAGTGTTGCTCGCGGCGGCGTGGTGCTGCTTCGTGTCGTTGGCAGGGGCCGCAGCGGCAAGGAAGGGCGCGCGTGACAAACGACCGGTCGTGTTGGAAAGCATTTTTGTGCAGGGAACGGATGGCTGGACTCTGCAGGGACCGCAAATGGAGCAGGCAGCGCACAACGTACAGGGGCCCGAGGCGCAAGAGAGCGACATGGCAATTGAAGCGGCAGATCACAGTTCAAACGTATGGTACTTCACGTCTCCACTCCGCTTCAGCGGCGACCGGACTGCGGCGTACAACGGGGAGCTGAGCTTTGGTCTCTATCACAAGCAGCGCCCGCCGCCGACCAACTCACACCCGCTGAAGACTCGGGCGGGGCTGGAAGGTGCCGACGTGATTCTCGAGGCGCAGTGCGGGCATGCCCTCCACATCAGTGGCGTGTTCGACCGCCCCCGCAGCGTGCCAACGCAATACTCGATCGCACTTGAAGAAGATGCGGGCTGGATCGACAGCAGGACTGGAAACGCGCCGCGCCGTCTCGACATGCTTGGAGTGCTCGCGAACTTGAACGCCATTAAGATTCGTGGCGCCTTTTACCTCGATCCAGAGCGCGTGAGCCTACAGGATGTGCGCCTGTCTGGCGCAGCAAGAGGCGCCGTTTCTGGCCTTGACCTTTTCCCCTGCTGCTCATCTGTACATGCTGGAGAAATGGACGTGTGCAGTAAGCGTGACACTGATCTTACCCCGCAGGGTGTGCGCTTCGATTGCAAGGGTTCATTCAAGCAGCTCATCACGATCAAATCTATTTACCCGCGCTTCGCACGACGAAGCGGCGGGGTGTTTGTCACTGTCACTGGAGAAAATTTTGGACTTACGGGCTCAAATACAATCTTGAGGGTCAACGGGAAACATGCTCGCAACTGCCGGTACCCCATCACTTCATTCTTCCAAGGACATGCGCCCGTGATGCCAAGTCTCCTTGCCGAACATTGTACGAACAGAAAGTGGGATTTCGGAGAGGATGGCCTTGACTGCGGTGGCCTTGACTGTCCTCTCTGCAAGCCGCCTCTTGTACCAGGACACTGCACGAACGGAATTTTCGACAAAAGCCTCGGCGAGACTTCACAGGTAGGTCCCTTTTGCCATGAAGATATGATTCGCGCCGCGCCACCACCTTCCTTGTGTGGTAGATGTTGATAAGGTATGAAATTCACCAGGGCATTATCTCGGACAAGTATGGACAAAAACACGACTGCGGCGGTCCATGTCTGCTGCCCGACACCTGCTGCAATCAAATATGGGAGGAAACAGAGGCGGGCATAGACTGCGGTGGGGCGGATTGCTGGCCCTGCGACCCACCTCCAATTCTCGCAGGCACAGCAGTGCAAAGATCAATACTGACCCAGGGGAAAATGGCCCAGTCAGGCTGCTTTTGTTATGTTGAAATTGCTAACCTAACGATACCATGTCCGCCAGACAATGCAACAGCCACGCAGCGAGCTGCGATCGCGAACGTGCCACTGATAAATATACCATTTGCCACTGAGGACGATAGAACTGGGCATTTGATTGGACACGATTATGACGACCGAATTGGTCAGCCTGTTAATGTCACAGATTGCATTAATGTAGCCTTTCTTTCTTTATCAGACCCGGAGACAGATGCTGCCAATTACGTGGGGCGCTATCTGGTGCTCACGGGTGGCCTGGGCGCAGGGCAGCATTCCAAAATCCTTGCTTACGAACCGGCGAACAAGCGCGTGTCACTTGGCGTGTGGCACAAAAATGAGGAGCAGCGAAATGTTTCCATCAATACGCAAAAGCAAAAGTACGACGAGTATAATGTGGGATTTGTAAAAGTGATAAATGGGGGCTCTGGGTACAGCGATGGAACGTGGAGGATCCCAGGCCTTCTTTTCCACAATTCGACAACGAAGGCTGGGGCCATTAATCCTGTAGATGCCTGGGGCACTTTTAAAACCGATAAGGCTACAGGAAGAATAATAAGTGTTGAGATTGTTGAGAAGGGCCGTTTCGAATCACCTTACTATCGGAGAATCCTGAAAAAGGTGGAGTACGTGAGTGCGGATGATATCATCTGCTCTCGATCATGTCAGGGATCTGATGCGGTAATCTTCATTGATTTTTTCACAAACATAATTATGTCGCCCACTGTGGACTCGACGTACATGATTATTGACGAGGAACAGCTGAAGCCAACAGCCGGGCATTTGCACCGCGTGCCCAGCATTCCCAATCACAACACACTGATATGTGAAGTGGATGAAGGAGACGGCAAGGACCTTCCGGTCGATGTCCAAAGCCTTGACAATATGGGAACACCATCATCAAGTTGCTACACTGAATTTAGCAGAGGATTTGAGTACGGGGCACATGACTACGTGTGGTCTCTCCAGGCGGGTATCCGCCAGTCAGTTGCCGTAAAAGAGGTGATTGTTTCTGCCATCGACATTGACAAGCGCACGAACGATATTTACATTGCTGGAAAGATTTTAGGTTCGTGTACGGAGGGGCCTCGAGGGTGCTTCGGGGTCGTGGGGTCGCACCTTCCAGACAGAGGGCTGAGCCAACAGGGCGATTACAATCCGCTGTACCTTGACCCCCACGGAACAACCTCAACATTTGTGATGAAGCTCAATCAGTATGCAAAGCCACTGTGGACGACGATGATAGACTCTCAAAGTCAGTTTGGACGTATTCAGCCCTGGTCACTGGTCGTTGATTCCAGCCGCTCCCCAGCACACGTATATGTGGGTGGCACCTACCTGACTCCCACATCCACTGTTGTCCGATTCTGGCACGCTGATCCGATAACAAAGCGGCCCACGCGAATCGACCGTAACGAGGTCAATGACAAGCACGGTGGATGCTGCAACCGTGCTGAGTGTGTGGAAGGTGTTTGCACAAATAATCTGCCAGCAAACGATGAATTCACGTGCGCTGACAGGAAAGGTGGCTTCATGGATCATCAATCGTGCCGCATAGCGCGCTGTGCGTACATTGAGGGATTCGAAGCTCGCGATGAGACTCAGGATGATGCGTGGATTGCGGAAATATCGCAGCAGGGCCGCTGGCTGTGGACAAAGACACGTCTGAGCATATCGCGGCGAGGCTTTCTTTTGAATTTGAATGACTTTAAACTGGCCAGCACTTCGTCGGCCGACAATGCCCACCTTTCAGGGACAAGTGCCGTGTACTTGGCACTCACATATTCGCTCCCGCCACATTCGTGGCCCGACTTGAACGTTTTGCTGGGCAATGTGGCGCATGAATTCTGGGGTATAGATGTGGATGAGGAGGATCTTGACGTTCTCACCGTTCCTCTGCCCACAACCGAAACACGCACACGTTTTAGTGTCATAGCTAAATTTAGTAAGGGAGGTGCAATCTGGGCACGTCGTATTGGGCCGCTGGGTGCAGATGGCGGTGTTGTAAGCCTAAAGACGGATGGTACAGATCTTTATGTAGCTGGAAACTACATGGTGAATGCGAGCTTGAAAGATCAACTCACTTTCGACACATGCAGCTTTGGTCATCCACGACACACCCTCGAAGAAGGGGCCCCGGCCTCTCAAGGTGCATGGGAGCATTCGGCTGATGGAGCGGGGGTGCTAGCATCTTTCACAAACTCGTTGTGCTTTCCGTTTGCCAATATGCACGCACGTTACACCATGGCAAGCTGGGAGCGCACTCGAGCGCAACAGTGGGATGACATCTCCGGTAATGAGATGCATGCCAGGGTGTCTCGGGGAACGGTGACAATGGACTGGAGAGAACCAAGCTATGGAGCAGCAAGTACTCAAGTGTACTTGAAGGGCCAGAAAGGAGACGGCATGAAATTTCCAGAAAACTCTATTCCCCAGAATTTTACAATCTGCAGTGTATCACGTATGCCAGTCATGAGCCAGGGATCTATTCTGGACTCCACGGATCTCAGGTACGAGCATGTTTATATCGATACGAGAAGCGTTTGTTTAAAGGAGCACCCCTGCAGCATTGGAAAAAAGACAAAATCTCAGTAATAATACCAGTGGTCACAATTCCTCTAGGAGATTCATGTTATGCAGATTGCACCAAGTCCTAGAGCCAAACACTGACTAATACTACAGAGAAAATGAGTAAACGAGAGTTTACGCTTGCGTACTGATTGCCTTTAATGAATGATGCTAAACAGCAACTGGGCGCATGGACATTATGGCGGCCATCCGGGGCAAGCATGGTAAGCTCTGCTACGTGTAAACAAGTAGACAGGTGGCAGAGCCACACGTATCAAGTAAACCGATCAAATGAACAACAAGCAGATCCTCGAGGCTGAAATTTATGCTATTTTTGCTGACAGGTATGGTACTGTCAACTTTCAAACAAAGACGGGAATTCAGAAGAATGGAGAAAACATTATTGATGGACACACGATGAAAATCGACGACTGGATTGTTATGTGTGGACAAAACAGAAAGTCGGGCTCTGTATTTCTGGCCAATGGGGTGGATACGAGCCTCGGAAGTAGTGGCGGCTATGGTGGAGGTCAGCTGAGCATCAATCACGGCAGGGTTGGACTGTTGCGTGGATTTTCACAATGGGAAATGATCGAAGTAGCGATCTGGAACCACTGGCTTTCCGTGTACGATATCAGATCAGTCATGATGTACTACGAGGATCTGTTGCGAGGTGGAGAAAAGCTATTGCCGCAGAAAGCTGTCTTTACGGAAGGTAAGAATCTCTTTCTAGCATCGTACGGGGTTAACGGACAACTGCGCTGGCACCGTGAAGCCATCGGGGGGGACCTGACTACGACCTGCATGACATTGTCTCGAGCGAATCTGACCCGTGGCGGGCTGGACAAAACCACTCATGTGAAAGGTCCGTCTGACCGCGATGAGGCAAGTACGCACTGGGTATATGTCGGTGGACGGGTTTGCAGCGAAACGACTGCAGCTGACTTTGGCGTAACCAAGTATCCTATGGCGTGCAGCGCTAGCAAAAATCTGGGTGAATATTTGAGTTTGCAACAAAAAGAGAAAAACGGTAGCAAAGGCACGGGCAACTCACATCGTGGATTGCCTTGCAATGGACAGATTGTAGCAAGGGGCAGCCTGTGTGACGTGTATCTAGCCAAGTATTCTGCAGATACGGGGGAGCTTGCCTGGTTAAAGCGCTTGGGTCAGCGCGACAGTTTTGAATCGCCAGTGAGTGCTTGAATATACGCATGTACGCACGCTTTGATATGAGCAAATTCATATAAAACGTTGAGCGTGCCCGCGTATGCTCTGACCTGAGGTTTCAAAATGGTCTTCAGGTCGACATCGTCACTGATGACTATAATAACGAGGTGATAATGGTTGGTAACTATTACAATTACTTTGGGTTCGAGCTATATCGGGATGTCTTTGACTTGGTTGCTGCTGGTCGCCCGTCTGCCGTTGGTTGTGCGGTAAGCTCCACTGCTTTTGCGTGATAAGTGTTATGTCCATGTGACGCACATCATTTCCATTATTTTTGGTTGACATTCTTGGTGGGCAGGTTGACAGGAAAGATAATCAAATTAAGGCGAGACTCGGTAGGACATTGACTGACAATCAAGTCGGTTACCCAAACTGCAGTTTGGTTGGAGTCAGTCAGGTACATTCATTTGTATGGCTCTATACTGACGTGTTCGCCATGGAGGCAGAGAGAGAGAGACTGCGCGCGCGCGCGGGAGAGAGAGAGAGAGAGAGAGAGAGAGGCTGAGAGAGAGAGAAAGAGAGAGAGAGAGAGAGAGAAGAGTAATGATCTTTCATGCTGTGTATGTCTGTCTTTCTGTCTGTCTGTCTGTCTTTGTGAGTGAGTATCTAATGATTTTCCTGCCCACAAAGCACATGACCAGTCGATGACATCTATTTGCCCATCGATATCAGATCGGAGAACAGGTCTCAGCGTTTATCCTCTCTGTCGATGCGCGGAATACTATACATGGGCAATCTTCAAGGCCTGATTCGCCGTGCAATGCAACAGAGGAACTTGGCTGTAACGCAGATGGCCTCTTGTGGGCACGCACATTAGGGTATGAGAAGCGTCGCTTCTGTGCGTGTATATGCATCTATAGCATGTCTTTGTGTGGTGTAAATTGAGAGTTTGACTTTGACTTGCGCACCACAACCTGGCCTTGGTGGCATCACAGATCGGGAATCAAAGAAGCGTCTACGCGCACTACTACCCGAGCTCTTGGCGTCACAAAAACTCACTTTCGCAACCAGATTTTGTGAGAATTATTTGGAAAAAGCTTAAACTCAATGTCTTGCGTACACAATTCTCTGCTGCGACTTGATGCCTTTCCTGTCAGCCATTTAATGTAATAATCGCAGGAGTTGGGCAAGTTTCCAGGGCTTCATTACTGCCACTCAAACGCGAGGTGTGTCTGTTTGCGACGCACAGCAAGACCAATAAGTGTCCGGGATCACGCGATCGTTTGTGATAGAATCTGCAACACCTCATCGCATGCAATCCTGACTTTATTGTAGTCAAATCGATCGCTGAAAACAGGCTCGCGTGTGTGCATGCGAAATTGCAGGCATCAAGACGCAGGGCGTGGACGACGAGGGCTTCTTCAATTGCTGCTTGAAATTGAAAATTCCGATGGAATTTACCGAACTTCAGGATGTAACTGAAACATTGTAAGTCGCCAGTTTCAAAACTTTGCACCAAGCATTTGCTCGCAAGCACTTGCCTGGATCATTCTACTCTCTTCTTTGACCTTCCTGTAAGCAACTCACTCTTGGCAAAAATTTGTATCTGTACGCGCGCCTGCCTGTGTGTGGGCATATGTATGTGTACTTGTTGTTGTTGTGTGTGTGTGTGTGTTCCTTCTCTCAGTATTTTTGCCATGGAAAGCTGAATGGAAAGCAGTCGACCCTTCAAGAAGCAAGCGAGGTTGACTGATAAAGTATGTGACCTATAGTCCACTCGTTGGGAAAGTGGGCGGCAGGCGCTCCCTCCCCCCGCCAATTGCACAGGCAAGAAGGTTTCGTGCTGCACAGGCAACAAGGTTTCGTGCCAGCACAGGGCACGCCTCCTTCTTTTCTCTCCGCATGTTGAGCTCACGCGATTGAGCTCGACCAAGCGCCCTGTGCAGCTGCCCTAGTGGCCTGTGGCTCAACACACAGAATCCGTTGTCGATGGTTGCATGCCCTAGTGGCCTGTGGCTCAACACACAGAATCCGTTGTCGATGGTTGCAGTTTGTAATGTACAGATGACGGAACCAGACCTGTGGAAAAATGTTTGGCCATCATTTTAAGAGCACTCGCTCAGGTAATGCTCGTGACACCCCCCGAGTCCACCAAGAATCCCGAAAGGGATCAAAAATACGCGAAGGTAATGCTCGTAAGACCCCCCCCCCGCCCACCAAGAACCCCAAAAGGGATTAAAAAATATAGTATTGAGACGAGGCCAGTCGATGCGCACCACGTGAGGCCACTCATGTTGAGTGCGCCGACCGGCTTTTATAATCCGTCTTTCTGTGAAATCACGTCATGCCTGAGAGCCTCTCTTTCGACAATGGTTTACGCCCACCGGAAGGAAAGACACAGACTCCTTCCAAAAGATGCTCCTGCTTAAGCTTGCGCGCCTTGACGGCGGGCAGGACGATTTTGTGAGCGACAAATGACACCGCAGTAACGAACAAAAGATGCGGCACTCCACATGCCTTCCAGCCCCCAATAGCGGAGTTGAGGAGGGCAGCACACGCCTGCATCACCAAACAGCAGGGAACAGGAGGGAGAGAAGGGGGAGAAAGGTCATAATGCCGCGCACATGTGCACTCAGCGTACGCATTCGACTCGTCTCGTGGACCTGCCTCCAAAACGGCTCTGCTGACGTGTGAAATCATACACTGGGCTGTATTTTACACTGCGTGTTCTATGACACATAGACGTGTGTGCACAAGGTGCTCTAATATAGCAGCTCACCAGGCCTATTGAAGCCCCAACCGCGACGTCGAGCAGGTGGTGCGCGTGCATGAACACTCTCCCAAACATGCCTGCTGCCGTCACTGTAGGTAGACACACACACACGCACACACACACACACAAAAGCAAGCCAGACTTCAAACCCCGGCGTTTCTAAGCGCATCACTAGAGTTTGCGTGCAGGAGAGGAGGAGAGTCACTACAGTTTGCGTGGAGGAGAGGACCAACAGAACTGAGCCAAGACAAAAGTGCATTCACACCTAGCAGCCAGAGAGGTTCGCCAGTGAATAGATACGCCGAGAACCCGAACGCCCCAGCTCCCGCTGAGTCGCCGCTTGGAAAAGACTCAAGGCACTCTGGCAACTCCGTAAGGCGCATTTTGAATTGCGGGAAATGTCGGTGGGCAAGCTCACCCTTTTCCTCGCTGCATGTCATATGAGGAGGAGGACACATGTCATATGAGGAGGAGGACACATGTCATATGAAGCTCACCCTTTTCTTCGCTGCCGTCACAGCACATTTATGGTATCTTGTGAGGCCGTATTTGGCCATTATGTTGTGAGACTGTGTTTGGCCGTGCTACCCATACCCATACCTCAATGCTAGAGAGAGAGAGAGAGAGAGTGTGTGTGTGACCCATACCTCAATGCTACCCATACCTCAATGCTACCCATACATAGACTCACATTCCCCCACGTGGACACAGGTGGACACACACTGACACACGCTGACACACACGGAAACACATCCCTCTGGCCCCCACTCTCCTTCTCAATGCTACCCATACCTCAATGCTACACATTACCCTAAACCCTAAACCCTCGACAGTCCCCTCCTTGCTTGTGAGCATGACGTCAAGGTATCCCAGCACGCAAATGCTGGCGCAGACACAGACAAAGACACAGACTAGCAGACAGACAAACGGCACCTCAAACTTGCTATAGGTCGTCGGCGCCAGAAGGTGTTCTTTAGGCTCTGGTTGATCAACTGAGAGTAAAACCACGCGCATACGTAGAAGCTG
>Ga0315905_10002314_pt1 | contig 20073 bp, 17 predicted proteins | sample LakEriMetagenome_5_FD_203522 | JGI IMG/M metagenome (GOLD analysis project Ga0315905, IMG submission 203522) | Freshwater fungal communities from buoy surface, Lake Erie, Ohio, United States - Buoy 4 MA121 | ecosystem: Environmental > Aquatic > Freshwater > Lake | place: USA: Lake Erie, Ohio... | reverse complement strand
AGGATTAACAGGATGGTAATTTATAGATGGTTTAAATTATTCAAAAACAATCATTCAAAAACATCCTGAAAAATCCCCAACTCCCCACCAAAAATCATCCAATAACATCCTGATAGCGAAGCGTGGCGTAAGCCATAAATCCTCAAATCCTGGACATCCTGATTCAGACAAAAAAATCACCAAATCCCCACCAAAAATCATCCAATAACATCCTGTAAATCCTCAAATCCTGGACATCCTGATTCTGACAAAATAAAATCATCAACTCCCACCAAAAATCATCCAAGCACATCCTGTAAATCCTCAAATCCTGGACATCCTGATTCTGACAGTAATATAATATAGATACAATTCAAGAGTATTTTTACAGCGATTTCCAATCATATAAGGTACATCTTAGCCCCCTCATCGCTTCCCGATGAATTTGATCAACGGTTTTCTCGCTATCATTCACAAAAATGATCGGAGGAACACCCGGTTTTATTCCTCGTCAACAAATGCTTAAATTTAAAGAATCTCAACCTGATGTAGATATTTGGGCGAGTGCAGCTTGTTTGTATAATATGTTAACAGGATATTTTCCCCGCAACTTTACAAAAGATCCTTTTATAGATGTGTTAGAAAATGATCCTGTACCTATTCTCCAACGTAATCGCAATATCCCCAAAAAATTAGCCCAAGTGATAGATTTAGCTTTAATTGAAAAACCACAAATCTATTTTGATAGGGCTGATAGCGAAGCGTGGCGTTAGCCATAAAATTCAAGGAAGCGTTAATTAAAATTTAAACTTAAAATCTATGATTTCCCTGGCATTGCTAACGCAGTATTTTCGGAACTTTTGGCAACCTAGAAAGGGTTTAGCGATGGCCGAAGCTTGTATAATTGGGATAGTGGCTGCTTTATCTGCGGTATTACTCAAACAGGGTTCAGGGTGGTTGGGAACATGGAGGGTACATACAACTCACATACTACCACCATTGATCACTCTACCAGTTATTGGTATTAGTTTGGGTTTTCTCTCTGGTTGGTTAGTGCAAAGGTTAGCGCCGGAGGCATCTGGTAGCGGTATTCCTCAAGTTAAGGCGGCTTTAGGTAATGTACCAATTACATTATCATGGAGAGTAGCTTTTGTCAAGTTAATTAGCGCCATCATTTCCTTGGGTTCGGGCTTAACCTTGGGAAGACAAGGTCCTACAGTCCAAGTGGGTGCAGGTTTAGCAGCGGGAATGAGTCGTTTAGTTCCCACCTCCCCAGACCACCGGAGACAAATGATAGCAGCGGGCGCTGGGGCGGGGTTAGCGGCGGCTTTTAATGCACCTTTAGCAGGGGTATTATTTATTATTGAAGAGTTATTACAAGATTTATCTGGTTTAACCTTGGGAACGGCTATTATTGCTTCCTTTATTGGGGGTGTGATTTCCCGGTGGTTGGGGGGCGGTAGTTTGCAATTAGACTTAAAACTAATTGACCATTCTAGCACTTTTTCTCTATTAGAAATTCCTATTTTATTAATTTTGGGAATTTTCATCGGTTTATTAGCGGCTTTATTTAGCAAGGGATTAATTTTTAGTATTCAAATTTATCGCCGTTTACATATTAGTTTACCTTTACGAGTGGCTTTAGCTGGTTTGGCTTCTGGTTTGATTATTGCTTTACTTCCTGAATATTTTCGAGATAATACAGGTTTGCGAGAGTTTATGATCACTGGTGAAGCAAATATTCCCGTAGCAGGAATTGCCTTTATCGCCCAATTTATTTTAACATTAATTGCCTTTGGTTCAGGTGCGCCCGGAGGAATATTTGCCCCTAGTTTAATTTTAGGTTCTTGTTTAGGTCATATTATTGGTGTCTGTCAATTGCAAATATTTGGAATTGGTTCACCTACCACCTACGCATTAGCAGGAATGGGGGGATTTTTTAGTGCGGTTTCTAAAGTTCCCATAACTGCAATTGTCATTGTTTTTGAAATGACCACAGATTTTAATTTAGTATTACCTTTAATGGTGGTATCTGTCACCTCTTATTTAGTTTCTGATAAAGTTTTTCCCGGTTCACTTTATGATAAACTGTTAAAATTAAATGGCATTGTTATTAAGAAAGATAATGTCAATGCGGGTATATTAACACAATTAACAGCCCAGGATGTCATGCAGCAGATAGTGGAAACCTTAGAAGCAGACATGACAGGAGATGAGGTGATTAAAGCTTTTTCTCGTTCTCATCATCGGGGATTTCCTGTGGTAGAAAATAATAAATTAGTAGGATTAGTTTCCCAAACAGATTTACAGAAAATCCGTAATCATCTTTTACCAAAGGAAACTTTTTTAAAAGAGATTATGACACCTCAACCAGTGACAGTTACACCCATAAATAGCCTCAGTCATGTTCTCTATTTATTAGATAGATATAAAATTAGTCGTTTACCTGTAGTAGAGGGAAAAAAATTAATTGGGATTATTACCCGTGCTGATATTATTCGTGCAGAAGCAGAACATTTAAATGGGGAAAATGGGGTGAGAAGTCCTATAGTAGAACCTTCTTATTTAGTTTACCAAACAAGATCCCCTAGTATTGGCAGAGGTAGATTATTAGTCACCATTGCTAACCCAGAAACCGCCCTCACTTTATTAGAAATGGCTGCGGCTATTGCCCGCGATCGCCATTATGAAATAGAATGTTTACAAATTATCCTGGTATCTCGTCATGTTTCTCCATCGGAAACCCCAGTAAACACCGTCAAAAGTCGTCGCTTACTCCGACAAGCGGAAAGTTTAGCCAAAAAACAACATATTCCCATTCATACCCAAATTCGTGTCGCCCATGATGTCGCCCAAGCAATTTTAGAAACTACCAAGGAAAGACATATAGATTTAATTTTCATGGGTTGGAAAGGAAATACATCTACCCCAGGACGGATTTTTGGTAATGTGGTAGATACCATTATTCGTCAAGCTAATTGTGATGTTGTTTTAGTAAAATTAGGTAGTAATTTTCATTCTCTCCAACAATTAAAACGGTGGTTAGTTCCCATGGCCGGGGGACCAAATGCACCCATAGCTATTAAATTATTACCATCTTTAGTCACATTGGGAAATAAAACAGAAATTCGTTTGACTCAAGTAGTCAAACCTGGAGAATTTGCACCAGATATGACGGTTTTAGAAGAATCTACCCGTCAATTAATGCGTCACCGCAATTTACATAGTACCGTTGTTGCCGCATCTTTACAAGCTAATTCTGTGGCGGCTGGAGTCATTGAGTTAGTCCAAGCTGAAGACTTTGATATTGTGATTTTAGGCGCTTCCCGTGAGGGATTATTACAACAAGCAATTCAAGGTAATATTCCTGAAGCCATAGCTTCAGGTGTTAACAGTACGGTCATTTTGGTTAGTAGTGCTATTCGGGAATAAAAAACATGAATTTGTCTCACGTAAAGGAGCGAATAATAAGAGTTAGAGAGATTTTACCCACCCTAATAATATGTTACTATTCCCTATGCCAAAAAGCAAAAATCATGCCCACAATAAAACCACCAAGGTGCGCCCAATAAGCAACTCCTCCGGTTTCTACACTCATGTTAGCTGCTGTTTGCAGACTAGCAAAACCAGAAATCAGATTTTGGATAAAGAAAATCCCAATAATTACCAATGCAGGAACATTAATTGTAGTGATAAAAAACCCTAAAAAGATTAAAGTGGTAATTCTGGCGCTAGGAAACCAGATTAAATATGCACCTAAAACACCAGAAATAGCTCCACTTGCTCCCAAGGAAGGAATAATAGAGTTGATACCAATAAACCATTGACATAAAGCCGCCAATGCACCACAAGTTAAATAAAAAAATAGATATTTTAAATGTCCTAAACGGTCTTCAATATTATTACCAAAAACCCAAAGATAGATCATATTTGATATTAAGTGCCACCAACCTCCATGTAAAAATTGAGAAGTAAATAAGGTTGTCCATTCACCACTCCAGTTAGTAGTTAATTGTTGAGGTACGACAGCATACAATTGGAAGAACTGTTCTAGTTGTGTATTTGATAAACTTACTTCATGGAGAAATACTAGAACATTCATTCCTATTAACCCATAGGTAAAATATGGGGTAATTCGGGTCGGATTTTCATCATAGAGGGGAAACACAAATTTTGTTCCTAATAATTAACTAATAGCACTATAACGCTTAATCAGAGGGAACAGGGAACAGGGAACTGGGAACAGAGAAGAGGGAATGTTTTTTTCCGTTCACCTACTTATAAGCTAGGTTACTAATGACTAATATTACACAATATTTGCTGATTCATAGAGTCTACGGATAATGGATGTGATTTTAGTTCCATAATCCAAATCTGCGGACCAACGTCCTGATAATTGATGAATTGAGGGAGCAACACCCCTGGTAACAAAGCGAAATCTGGGATCTACTTGTTTCTGTACCAAAGGTTCTAAACTAGCATAAGCTTTTAGGTGTTGAATATGCGCTCTGACACCAATCCTCGCACTAGGAAATGATGCTCCTTGAGACCCACCACTAGCTGCACCTAAACCGGCAAAGTTATTTTGCTGGGGTTTAATATCAGTACCAAAGCGTAAAAATCCAGTTTCTAAACACATTTGACAAAAAGCAATATCGTGATTTACTCCCTCAATATTTGCTTCTTCTCGATATAGTTTAGGAAGATCAGGGAACTGGATCAGAGCGTTTTGATTATTGTTTTTGAGAAAAAGTTGTAGCTGTAATTCTGATGTATTACCATTGGAGATAATTTGATTAATTTGTGCTAGACAAATGGATGAAATTGAGCGTAATTTCACAACACATTTAGCACTATCCCAATCAACAGAAACATTAGACTCTCGCAGTTCAATTGCTTTGATGTAAACTATTTGACGATAGGTAATCCGGCGCAAATTAGGGACATTTGAAAGATCAACCCGTAAACGATCTACTAAATCAATGGGAATATAAGAATTACCATTAATTAATAATCCTTGTTCCGAGTAATTTTGTCCATTAATATTGATATCTATATTAGTATAATCAGTTTGAGGAGTTGCTTGTTTAGGATCATTTACCTGATTCCAAGCAGCCAATCCCTCAGCAATTCCCACAGCAAAATCACGACGACGATTTTGTAACAAAGCGCGGTCTTCAGGACTGCTTAAAAAACCAACCTGTAGTAATAAAGCTGGGATCGTAGTTTGACGACAAAACTGTAATTTACCCAAGCCGCTATCTGTATCTGGTTTAACTCCGCGACTCGGTAATTGAGGGACACGGCCTAAAAGTCTCTTCAATAACAGTTCTGCATTTTGTTGACGTTGCTGATTTTTGGCAATGTAGAATACACTTGCGCCCCGGACAGAGGGACTACTAGCAGCATTAGCTTGAATTTCTACGGCCACATCTTTAACATTAGCGCGGGCATTAATCCAAACAATGGTTTTAGCAGCGCTTAAATCATCAGGAACGGCTAAAACCTCTAAATTACGGCTGCGGAGTTCCGTCACCACTAAATCCCGCAAGAGAATCATTTCCTTTGCTTCCGTCGTCCCACCAGCAATTGCTCCGGGATCATTTTTACCGGATTCCATGCCACCATGGGCAGCAGAAATAAAAATACGTCCCATTTTTCCTATTTCCGTTATTAAGTCCCAGCAATTGCTATTTTACCCCATATTACGGTAGGTTTTAACAGTCTTCCCTAGGCAATTACTTTCGCCGCTCATGTAATTTACGATACACATCTCTCAAATCAACTTGATGATATGCCAAAGCTACCAGAGTATGATAAAATAAATCTGCGACTTCACCAGCGATCGCATCACTATCATTATCTTTACAAGCCATAACCACCTCCGCGCTTTCCTCACCAATCTTTTTCAAAATCTTATTATCACCACCTGCCAATAATTTACAGGTATAAGAAGTTTCATTAGGATCATCCCGGCGATCGCAGATAACAGCAAACAATTGTGATAAACTATCGCCTGGTGGTGGTGTCACCGTCCCACCAACCTGGTGAAAACAACTACGCTCCCCTGTATGACAAGCAACATCACCCAATTGCTCCACAACCACCAACAGAGCATCACTATCGCAATCATAACGAATACTTTGCACCTTTTGAATATGGCCAGAAGTTGCTCCTTTGTGCCAAAATTCCTGACGGGAACGACTCCAAAACCAAGTTTCCCCAGTTTCTAAAGTCTTTTGTAAAGATTCTTGATTCATCCAAGCCATCATTAGTACCGTACCATCTAGATAATCTTGGATAATAGCCGGAACTAAACCCTTGTCATCATAGCGAATTTTGTCCACAGGGATAGCAGATGAGAGTAATAACAGTTGGGGAGAGGACATAGCAGTTAATTTAGAATAATCTTTGACCTAACATAGCATTTTCGGTTAATTCTAGATCATAGAAATTCTGAGTAACTTTTCGACCTATCCTAAGATAGAGCATAAATTATTTATTTCCCCAGTTTAGGGAGGAAACCTTGGTAAATACCTCAATTAAAACCACAAAATCACAAGAAATCTTTGCTGCTGCTCAAAAACTTATGCCCGGAGGGGTTAGTTCTCCCGTGCGTGCGTTTAAATCCGTAGGTGGACAACCAATAGTATTTGATCGTGTTAATGGCGCATATATTTGGGATGTAGACGGTAACAAATACATTGACTATGTTGGTACTTGGGGACCAGCTATTTGTGGTCATGCTCACCCGGAAGTCATTTCCGCACTACACACAGCCCTAGACAAAGGGACTAGTTTTGGCGCTCCCTGCGTCCTAGAAAACATTTTAGCGGAAATGGTCATTGACGCTGTTCCTAGCGTGGAAATGGTCAGATTTGTCAACTCTGGTACAGAAGCTTGTATGGCTGTATTACGACTCATGCGAGCCTTTACTAACAGAGAAAAAGTGATCAAGTTTGAAGGCTGTTATCACGGACACGCTGATATGTTCTTGGTCAAAGCCGGTTCTGGAGTCGCTACTCTGGGTTTACCTGATTCACCCGGAGTACCCAAAGCTACCACAGCCAGCACTTTAACCGCCCCTTTCAATGATTTAGAAGCGGTAAAAGCCCTATTTGAACAAAACCCTGGGGAAATCGCTGGGATCATTCTTGAACCCATAGTTGGTAACGCCGGTTTTATTACCCCTGATGCTGGGTTCTTAGAAGGACTCAGGGAACTTACCCATGAATATGGTGCATTATTAGTATTTGATGAAGTCATGACAGGCTTTCGGATTGCTTACGGTGGCGCTCAGGAAAAATTTGGTATTACTCCCGACTTAACAACTTTAGGTAAAGTCATTGGTGGCGGTTTACCAGTGGGGGCGTATGGTGGTCGCCGCGAAATCATGTCTATGATTGCTCCCGCAGGTCCTGTGTATCAAGCAGGGACTCTTTCTGGTAATCCTTTAGCTATGACAGCGGGGATTAAAACCCTAGAATTACTCAGCAAGCCGGGTACTTATCAATACTTGGAACAGATTACTAAACAGTTAGCTGATGGATTGTTAAAAATCTGTGCTGATACGGGTCATGCTGCTTGTGGTGGTAATATTAGCGCGATGTTTGGGTTGTTTTTCACTTCTGGACCGGTTCATAATTATGAAGACGCTAAAAAAGCTGATACAGCGAAATTTGGTCGTTTTCATCGCGGAATGTTAGAACATGGTATTTACCTAGCACCGTCTCAATTTGAAGCTGGTTTCACTTCCTTAGCACACACTGAAGAAGATATTGAACAGACTTTAGCGGCTGCGAAAGATGTCCTATCTAGTCTGTAACATCTTTATTTAAGTAATATCAACTGTCCCCGACTTCTTGTATCAAATAAAAAAGAAGTCGGGGATCTGGAATTTGTGGTGTTTACCCTTCTATGATTTGAATTTCCTCTGGTGTTAACTCATAAAGTTGATAAACTAGTTGATCTATTTCTGTTTCTAATGCGGTTGTATCTGCTTTTGGATCTGATTTTTTAGCAGTGAGAATTTGATCAACAAGGGAAGTAATAACTTCCCCTTCTTTTCGATTTGCTTGAGAAATTGGGATTTGTCCAAAGTATTTCCAAATTAATTGAAATCCATTTTGAATAGCGGTACAGTATTTTGAAATTAGCCACCAACCCATTTTTGAATTAAGAATAGCCAATAAAATCTTATCTGCTTTGGAAATAATCCACATAGAATTATTACAGTATAGTCCTTGTTCATCATAAATAAAACATGATTTTGTCTGAAATATTTGATACATTATTTTAGGTTTTTCAAATTCTTGATAATAATCACAGGCCCTCAACTCCCACCAGTAATCACCTTTATCCGTTCTTTTTTCTGCTTTATCCTTAAATAGACTTAAATAATTAGAAACTGCTGAATAATTTTCGGAAAACCATATCCAAGGATCTTGATTTTCTCTAAATGAATTGGTAAGGCCTTTTTCAATTTTTATTAAATAATTTTCTACTTCAGGAATTATATAAGGTTTTATATTACGACCTAAAATAAATGAGCGAATTATTTCTGAATTTCGACTATCTTTGCTGATTATTTCTTTACAAGTTTCATTACTAATGACAAATGCTTCTGTTAAACCTGTTAAGATTCCACGAAATGATTTATTATCAATATATTCAGCTAGTGAAACATAGTTACTTTTAATTCTTGATAGTAATTTCTGATCACTATCAGAAGAAATTACCCAAATTTCATCATTTAAGGTTTCAACTTTTATTTGATTAGAAATACTTTTTATATATGCTGCAAATTTATTACTATAATTAAGTGTTTTTACAGCAGCAGAAATAAAATTATTATTAATATTTGTCTGTTTTGAAGCATTCAGAATGCAAAGATAAGTAGTTGCTTCTTCAAATATTTGAATATCACCAAAATCAATAATCCCTTGTAATTGATTTTCTAAAATATAGGTTCTTAAAGCTTTTCCATAACCCGCTTGCATCCATTTATTAGGCATTATATAACAAAATTGACCTTTAGTTTTAAGAATTTTAAATCCCCTTTCCACGAAAAATACATACAAGTCAGCAGTTCCCGAATAGGTAATAAAATTTGTCTGCAAAATTGGTTTTAATTTTTTAATTTCTTCCTGTCTAATATAAGGAGGATTTCCAATAACCACATCAAAACCAATAAAAACACCATCATTATTTAACACTTCAGGAAACTCAAAACGCCATTCTAAAGCATTTTCATACATTCTACCATTTTCTATTTCCTCAATTTCCACCCGTAACTTATCAATTTCATTATTCAACTTAGCAATTTTTTTCTCCCGCTTCGTTCTCTCAGCTTTAGTTTCTGGAATCAAAAAAATTTGACCCTGTAAATTCTCAACCTCACCCTCTAACCTTCTTAACTTAGTCTTATTTATATCACTTAATCCTAAAGTTGTTTTAAAATTACCCTTAATATCAGCAATCAATTTTTTCATTTCCCGTTTTTGCTCCTTATTTTCAGCATTGCGATAAGTTTTAACAGCATTTCTATAACTTTCCATACTATATTTACTTCTATTTAAAGCTGGTCGCAAATCACTATCTAAAGCAAAACGACTAATTAAAGAATTACCACATTTAATATTAATATCAATATTAGGTAAAGTCTCCAACTCTCTCATATTCCCCTCTCCTTGTAGGAGAGGGGTTAGGGGTGAGGTCTTATAATAAGCATTTTTCAAAAGTTCAACCCATAACCGCAACTGACATATTTTTACAGAATTAGAGTTAATATCCACACCAAATAAACAACCTTCAATAATCCTTTGTTTCTCATGAAATAAAGTTTCTTGCACCCGTTGACTTTCTTTATTTTTTGGATTATACTCAAATAATAAACCATCCTCATCTGTAATGATTAACTCATCATTCACAACTTCAATCTGATATTCCTTTAATCTTTTACCTTCCCTATCCAGTAAAATCTTTAATTCGCTTTTAATTGCGATAATTTCATTCAAAGCCGAAACTAAAAAATGTCCTGAACCCACCGCAGGATCACATATTTTTAAACTATTAATAATCGTATTAGCATCTCTTTTATCCTCTATCCTATCATATAAATCATCAATATTTTCACAATTCCAACCTTTAATTTCATTAAACTTCTGAACAACCGCTCTTCTAATTGTTTCCCGACACATATACATAGTAATAAAACCGGGAGTAAAGAAAGAACCGTCTTGATAACCATTAATTTTCTCGAAAATTAAACCCAGTACAGACGCATTAATTAATCTTTTATTCTCCTCTTGAATTTCTTCCCCAGTTTCACTACTAAAATCATAAGCGTCGAGAAATTCAAATAAATATTCTAAAGCGTTAATTTCACCAAATCGTTTTTTCCCGTTATTATCTTTTAAGACAGTAGCAGGAAAAATTTCTAATTTCTCATTTCTCAAATTACTAATAAAAATCGTTGTTTGTTCCATTTCCGTAGGTTCAAATAAAGAACTATTTAAATAAGGAACATAAGTAAATTCGTTTTTAAAACTATCGTTTCTGTCTTCTGGTTTTCGTGCTAATACACTAAAAAACAGACTATTAAGATCATCATAATTTTGCACTTTATTTAAATTCAAAAATCCCCAAGCTAGATCATTTTGATGATATTTAATTAATTGTGCTTCTAATAGTTTGAGAAAGAGGATTCTATTTACCCAAGTAATTGCTAATTCTAAACCAACATTAAAAAGTTGTACTTGGTAATCTTTGACTTGAGAAATTTTGTCTAAACTATCAAGTTGGATCATAGCATTTTCCATGAGTGAACCGACATTTCTCTCATTTGATTTTTTGCGTTGAATGAGTTTTTTACCACCTTCTTTAACTTCTGTTAAACCGATAATATGTAATAACTCATTATAAAATCCTTTATCAAGAGTATTACTGTCATTTGCGAAAGGTAACTTTAATAAATGTTCTGGAGAAAGTAATTTAAACAGCGCGATTAATTTATAATCATCAGGATTTTCTCCAGGTTGTAAATATTCTTGATATTCTCGAATATCAAAATGGGTAAAAGTGATTTTATCTGCAATTTCCATAATCGCCGGTTGAGCAATTTCTTGATCAAAGAAATCTGTTTTTTTACTTGTTAATCTTCCTGCTGTAAAATCGGTAAATTGCTGAACTAGGGTTTTCTTTTCTTGAAAGAATTTGTCAAAATCTTGAGCATCAAAAATAAACCATTCGTAGATATTAGTTGCTATTAAATATTTCAGTTCTAGATTTTTTTCAGTTAAACGTTCTCTGAGAAAATATAAAACTAATTCCTGAAATGCTTTAGTGTTTAAATTATCAACTTTGAGCATTTCGCTTTTATTCGTCGGCTTTTTAACTTCTAAAATTACACCAACACTGGTTTTAGGGTCTTGACCATTATGAATAACCAGGTCATTTCGTCCTTTAGTATTAATAAAGTGATGAAAACTGTAATATGTATTTTTGAAAAAGTCAGCAATGAGGTTTTTATGAAATTCCTCTGATTCAGATTCGTTAATTTTTGCAATTAGGTTTTTTAAATGTTTTTTGAAAGTTTCAATATCATTTCTCAAAGGATTGATTTTCAGAAATGCTTTATTTAATGATTCCCTGGGTTGTAGTTTCTGTGAGTTCATTTGTTTTTCACACAAAAATGTAATTAAAAACGTAATTAGAAACGTAATTTTTATATCCCCGACTTATTAAAAAAGTTGGGGATATATCTTATTCATTATAAACTATCAGGATCAATATTCAACTCGCGTAATTTAGCAGCTAACTTTCGCGCTTTTGCTTCAGATTCCTGTCTAGCTATTTCTGCAACTTGTCTAGCGGTTACTTCCTCTTCATGAGTGAAAAGAATTTGATTTGTTACAGGGTTGTAAAAACGTAATTTTCCGTCTTCTAGTCGCAACTCTAAACCTAATACTTCACTTTTTAAAGAGATGATATGATCATTTACACCCTGTTGTAAAATCGGTAAATAATTACCATCAACTAAATGTAAACCTTGCAATTGAGGACTAAGATAATCCCCTGTAGGATCATATTGAAAATATTCACTGACACCTAAAAAAGCGTAAATTCCTTTTTTTGCTCCTTGATCTTGACTACGGGTACTTCTTGAGGTAATTTCTAAGACAAACCCAGGAGTTTGATCATTTTCCTCCCAGGTTTTATAACTACCTCGATCATGTTTATCCACACCAAATACCACAAATACATCTGGTGCGACAACTGACCCAGGATAACCTTTTTCATAATAGATGAATAAGTTACCGGCTACATACACATCTGGACGATTTTGAAAATAAATTCGGAGGACATTTCTCGCATAAGTCAAATAACTACATTGTAGATCACCTTCAGCCATTGGTTTACCGTCCTCTTCTGGGTATTCAATAGGAGTAACAGGGATATATTCTACGGATACTGTCATGGTTATTCCCTCAAATCAATTCGGGTTAAACTTAATATAAACTATATAATTATCAGTTGACTATTTTCTATAATCATTAAAAGTCACGCTAAATTAGATGAATAAAATCATCATCAAGGAGAAACTATGTCAGCGGAAAAACCTAGTATTTTGGTAACGGGGGGAGCAGGATATATTGGTTCTCATACGGTGTTAGCACTCAAGCAAGCCGGTTATGAGGTGGTAATTCTAGATAATCTGGTCTATGGACATCGGGATTTGGTAGAACAGGTTTTACAAGTAGAATTGATCGAAGGAGATACAAGCGATCGCACTTTATTAGATAATCTTTTTCAGACTCGCAATTTTGCCGCAGTTATGCACTTTTCCGCCTATGCTTATGTAGGTGAATCTGTTACCGATCCTGCTAAATATTACCGGAATAATGTTTTAGGAACATTGACATTATTAGAATCAATGTTAGCAGCTTCTATTCATAAATTTGTCTTTTCTTCCACCTGTGCTACCTATGGTGTACCGGATTTTATTCCCATTACCGAAGATCATCCCCAAAATCCCATTAATCCCTATGGTGCAACCAAATTAATGGTAGAAAGAATATTAACTGATTTTGATGTAGCATACAATTTTAAATCAGTGCGTTTTCGCTATTTTAATGCTGCTGGTGCTAACCCCCAAGGATTATTAGGAGAAGATCATCATCCCGAAACCCATTTAATCCCTGTAATATTGCAAACAGCATTAGGTCAACGGGAAGCTATTAGTATTTTTGGTACTGATTATCCTACTCCTGATGGTACTTGTATCCGCGATTATATTCATGTCAATGATTTAGCAGATGCCCATATTTTAGGACTAGAATATTTATTAAATGGTGGTGAAAGTGAGGTTTTTAACTTAGGAAATGGTAACGGTTTTTCAGTTAGAGAAGTAATTGCAGCAGCGGAAGATGTTACAGGTATGATAATATCAGTCAAAGAATGTGACCGTCGTCCCGGAGATCCTCCCGCATTAATTGGTACAAGCGAAAAAGCTCGAAAAATCTTGAATTGGCAACCCCAATATCCAAATATTAAAGATATTGTCTCTCACGCTTGGCAATGGCATCAAAAAAGGCATAAATAACCTTTGCTGTAATTAAGCTGTTACCCACATAAATTGTATAATTCTCAAATAAAATGGTTGTGGGGTGGACATACAACGGCCAAGCTCAGTACAAGTCTTGCCCACCAGACTTATACAAATTAAATACACAACAGCTTATTCCCCAGAGCCAAAATAACCCCTTTAATTCCCTTTGAAAACCCCCTGGGGTCAAAAACAGGGTTAGGGAGGGGTTATCACTGGTAAAACTTGACTATTAAATATGTAATATCATGTCCGGCCAGTTCATCATTGTATTGCCTTTTCCCAATTACCAATTACCCATGACCAGCCTCAACAGAGATGATAAGTGTTCAACCGGACATGATATAATTAATTTTGCCTAGATATTTGTCAGAAAAACTATACAAAATATACAGCGCCAATCCCTCTATAGTGAAGGTTGACGCTGTACGGCTTTATATTGATCTATTATCCGCTAGGGTCTTTTTTGGCTGACCCTGATGTTATTAAAATTAATAATCGCCTATTTTTCAAAAACTAGAGACTTTCTTAAGTATTTCTTTATATTTACTTTCCTGATGAATTATGAATCTTTGTAAAGATTTGTATTGCAGGAAAGGCTGATTACCTGTGTTTTTTGCCGTTAATAGATGCACCTAATATCTCTGATATCCAAACTTCAATATTGCGGACAGGATGGGAACGGATGGCTGTAAAATCAGGATGGATAATTGGCTCTACTAGAATTGTAAACATTCCTAAACGATTACCCGCTAATACATCTGTAAACAAGCGATCGCCCACCATACCCACTTGATGGGCGGGTAAATTCATGCCTTGTAACGCAGCCCGAATTTTTCGTCGGGAGGGTTTGGCCGCGCCTAAGTAGTACGGTAAATCTAGAGAACGGGCAATACTACCGATTCGGGATTCACTCAAATTATTGCTAACCAACCACAACGCAGTACAAATACGTATTTCCTCTACCCATGCTTGTAATTCTGGAAAAGTAGAACTTGTGGTCATAGGTACTAAAGTTTCATCCACATCCAATACTAGCCCTTTTAGCCCATATTGTTGGATTACCTCTGGTGTCAGCGTTAAAACTGAACCCGCTAAAATTAAGTTAGGCTGTAATAGATGGTTGCGAGTCATAATTTTTGTATAGTTACCATGAGATTTCTAATACAGCGGTTTCCGCTCTTATGAGGTACAAAGTTGAATCATGAAACTCTTGTAGTGCGGGCATCTTGCCCGCTAGATATGTACCTCATAACACCGGTAAGTCCTGTATCTTACACAAAAGCGCAAAAACGCAAATAATTAAAGTTGCCAAGGTTGAATTTAGCAGTTTCATCTTTCAATTTAGCAACACCATTTTCAGCATGGGAGCAAGGGTTGAGAGTTTTGCGAGTCCTCTGATTCCTCGCTCCTAGATGCTTAAATTTTGGAATTAATTACTCAACTTCATTAAAAAGATGTTCTTCTAAGAGGGGTTGAAATTTGCGGAACTCTTCGGGAGAAAGTAATTCTGGTTCACCAGTTTTAGTAATTCTGGCAAAAAAGAGTAGGGGGTCTAGGGGAGTATAAATTGCATACTCCTGGTCATCATGATAAAAATTGGCAATTTCCATTAATTGCTCTGGTTCTAAGCCGTTTTCTTCATCTTCAATTTCTAAAGTGAAGAATTTAGACTCATCCTCAGGAGGTAACTCTCCTGCTACAGTTAAGGCATAAGCAGTATTCTTGAGGATCAGGTTTTGCTCAGAAAGAACAGCTTGAGCCGTGCCGAATATTTCTTCAATGATATCATCATCTTCTACTAATACGGCCTCTTCTTCATCGCCGTCACTTTGCCAAGCAAATATTTCTATTGGTGTATCTACGGGCAGAAGCAGAACATACTTTTCTCCATCTACGGAGAGATTATGTTCAATGTAACATTCTAGGGTGCGTTTTAGCTCGTCTGTTAAAATCAGAGAACTTTCGGAATCGTGATCATTGTCTTCAGAAAATGGAGATGAATACATACTTGAATTATGTAGCTGTAATCATAAAATCTAATACTCTTAAATATGGAAATCATGAAACTGCTTGTGGACAGTTGATGTCAACCATAAATTGAGAGATAGAAGTAATAGTTTTTAGAATACCATGTAAAAAGGGATCACTCATCAGTAAATGTTACCGCCCCCTGTACTAAACTGCGTCTAGCATCTAACCACTGTTGTAAAATCAATGCAGCAGCCTTACGATCTATTAAACCCTTATTTCTAGACGGGGAACGATTCTCAGCTATCAGCAGTTGTTCTGCTTGCAAGGAAGTTAATCTTTCGTCCATATATTCTAAGGGAAGTTGGAGCGCCGAAGCCAGTCTAGAGGCAAATTTTTGCACGTGACGAGCTTGAACACCAATAGTACCATCCATTGAATATGGTAAACCAACAACAAGAATTTGTACCTGTCGCTCGTTGACTATTTGCTGGATTTGTGCTACATCTTCGACAAAGGAACGACGCTCAATGGTGGTGATACCCGTAGCAATTAAACCAGTCCCATCACATCCCGCTAAACCGATGCGTTTACTACCAACATCTACACCCAAAGCGGAGATAAATGATTTTGATTGCTGTGGAGAAATCACGTTATTGTTGTTCATGGGGTTGATCTGTGGCTGAGTCTAGGGCAGAGGGTGTATCTATATGAGAACTTTTATGAGGGAAACCGACAATTTCTGACTGGGTTGGTATAGCTCTTTCTGGCTGTACCTGTTGTGTTTGCGGTATCCATGACATTCCCCCAGGTATGGGTTTGCGGGTTGGTTGCAGTCCTTGTAACATTTCTTGCCACTGAAGCCCTTCTAAAGAGACAAATTTCGATTCTCTCAGTTTATGCCACACGGAACGAGACATGATCAGGGTATGTTCTCGACGTTTAGCACCAATACGCTCTAAATATTCCTCCCGTTCTGGCTGATAGTCTGAAGAAGCTAATTGTAACCCTTGTTGGGGAAAATCTTGGGCAATGCGAGCTAATTGAGACAATAATTCAGGATATAACCAAGTATAAGCAGGATGAACTGTGAGAGTTGCTACATGAGGATTTGCCCCGGTACGGTGCAGTTGGATCTGAAAATAACCAATAGCTGCTTTTCGCTGGGGTTCAAACACATAGCCACTGACAACTTCAGTTTTGCTCGTCCACTGCTTGACAGCATCAATTATCGCCCCACACAAGGTAGTTTTAAAGTCGTGGGTGTGACGATCAAATACTTGTCTCACTAAAGGCGGCATGGATGCTGTATCTAGTTGATATAATAAAGGAGCATCAGCATTACTCACCGGCAAGAGATTGGGTAAATCTGGTTCGGTTTGGATTAATTCCCCTAATAACTGCGGACTAATTTCCCAATATGTCATTTCCGCTAAACGTTGAAATCCATTATGCCGATAAAGTGCTAAGGCATCAACATCATTAACGTTAACTTCTAGTATCCACGTCCGCGCTTCTAAAATTGATTCAAAGCAATGGCGTAGTAGTTGAGAACCTACCCCCATGCGATCGCCGGTTCGTGCTAACATGACTTGATTAACGCGCCAAGTGCTGCGAGTCCGGTTAAAGGGTGATACTTGAATCATTCCTAACAGGATTCGTCCCTGTTCGGCGATATAGCCCCAGAAGCGGTATTGTAATGGGTTAGGAAACCAACTCAAAAATTTAAGTAATCCATACCAGCGCCGTAGCCACTGCATTTCACCTATAGATTCAGTAGCTGCTTGGGGAGAAAGGTGGGATAATGATTCCTGAGTCAAGGATTCAATGCCGTCCAAATCTCGGTGTTGAACTGGTCTGATAATAACACTGGGGTTACGAGGAAATAATGAAGTCATTTTAATTCAAGCCGCTATTTAACCTTTACAAAAACAAAATATGATAGTTATGTTATAATTATTATGTTATAATATCATTTTTATTTTATTTTAACTAGTTTATTTTAACTAGTTTTTACTCTCAGGTCTTGTTTCCAAAGAGTGATTTCCTTGACTATACGTAAAAAAAATATCAAAAGCAGAGACTTCGATTATACCCTGGGGTAAAAACCACAAATCTCTGCTCTTATTCTAGGTTAATTCTGCTAAAAATAGTTTTAAATCTATAGACATTCTATAGGGTTTGACGAGAAGCGAACTTTTCAAAGTCCGCCTGAGTCTGATGAAGTAATTGTTGACGACTATCTTGTATGGTTTGTTGGAAGTTGGGAACCAAGTTGCGAGCTTGTAGTGTCATGTGCAACTGTAAATGGGCAACATAGTCGCTGATATCTTGATTATCTACAGTTGCGCCCGTTAATACGTTTGATTCCATTGTCACTGTGTTCTCCTTCGTAAATTGGTGTAATAGCCGTACTAGATTAGAATCTATCATGTTTTTTGTCTGGTTGCTGATTTCGCAATGAAGTGTAATGATTGTTCACTGGTTATAGAAATTTAGAATTATTAGTGACCAAAGAACTGGAAAAAATTTTTTCTGTTTAGATTGATGAATAGTGATTTTGGTGCTAATGCGGCTGCATTATTTACCATAGGGACAAAGAGCTATGTAGCTATTAATGACAGCACTGATGGTTTTAATGCTCTTAATGATGCCATTGTGGAAATCACGGGATACAAGGGTACTTTCAATACTAATATCTTTGTGACTGTTTCAGCTACGTAACGGTAAAATAGCAACAGTCAAATACCTGACTTCTCTAAGAAGTCGGGTTTTTTGGTAAAAAGTCCCCCAGCCTTCATAGTTAGGGTGGGGTAAAATAGTAAAATGACGGACGCTGCTTTTATAGTTCCTAAAACAACTATTACCAAAATATATGACCACTAACCCACCAACTCTCACTTATACTCTGGAAGAAATATTATCTCGTCTGGATCAAAAGATAGAGAAGCAATTTACTGAAGTCAACCAAAAAATGGATAGACAGTTTACTGAAGTCAATCAAAAAATGGATAGACAGTTTACTGAAGTCAACCAAAAAATGGATAGACAGTTTGCTGAAGTCAATCAAAAAATGGATAGACAGTTTGCTGAAGTCAATCAAAAATTTACTGAAGTTAATCAAAAATTTACTGAAGTCAATCAAAAAATGGATAAACAGTTTACTGAAGTCAACAAAAAACTAGAAACTATTGATGGTAGACTAAATAAACTGGAAATTGGTCAAGCAGAACTATCTGGGGAAATTAAAACTCTAGAGGAAAAAGTTAGTGGGATTGATAAAAGACTAGATAACCAAGAATTTATTAATCGTGGAGTTCTAGTAGCAGTGATTATTGCCTTAATTAGTGGAGTAGTCAAACTATTCGGTTTTTTCCCTACTGGCAAAACTTGACAATTATAATTGTCTGTAATTGTATATAGTATGTTTGCAGAGGAATCAATTAATTCCGATTACCATTTAGGGTCAAGTGACAATTTTTCTATTCCCATTTCTCAAGTTAATGATGCTTCTATTGCCCCTAAAGCAGCAGTGAAATCACCGCAATTTGTTGTCTTACCTAGTGTTGGGGTAAAGACTGTGAATCTTACTCCCCTTCCCTGCTAGGAAAGAGTTTGGGGGTTTGAAACTGTTATCTGATATAAATTCCTATCACTGACTAATGAGTAAAACAATTGTTGTTAAAATCGGCACTTCTAGCTTAACCCAACCGGAAACGGGACAATTAGCCCTTTCTACCATTGCTACTTTAGCAGAAACTCTCTGTGATTTGAGACAACAGGGACATCGAGTAATTTTAGTTTCTTCCGGCGCTGTAGGGGTAGGTTGTGGACGCTTAGGTTTAATGGAGCGTCCCAAAACTATCGCTTTAAAACAGGCTGTAGCGGCTGTCGGACAAGGCAGATTGATACGTATATATGATGATTTATTTAGTATAATACAACAGCCAATTGCCCAAGTATTATTAACGAGAGCAGATTTGGTACATCGTAGCCGCTATCTTAATGCTAATAACACTTTTCAAGAATTACTAAATTTAGGAGTAATTCCGATAGTCAATGAAAATGATACAGTAGCCGTAGAAGAATTAAAATTTGGTGATAATGATACCCTGTCTGCGTTGGTAGCTAGTTTAGTAGAAGCAGATTGGTTATTTTTATTAACGGATGTTGATAGATTATACTCTGCCGATCCTCGTTCTGTACCCGATGCTAAACCTATTAGTTTGGTTAGTAGTATGCAAGAACTGACAGATTTGCAGATTCAAACTGGTGGCCAGGGTTCTCAATGGGGAACAGGAGGAATGATGACTAAAATTTCTGCGGCCAGAATTGCGATCGCTGCGGGTATCCGCACAGTCATTACCCAGGGACGGTTTCCCCGGAATATTGCCAAAATTATGCAAGGGGAACTGATAGGAACACATTTTATACCTCAACCAGAACCAACTTCAGCCCGAAAACGTTGGATAGCTTACGGTCTAATTCCCAGTGGTAAATTATACTTAGACTCAGGA
>Ga0315905_10002313_pt1 | contig 20075 bp, 18 predicted proteins | sample LakEriMetagenome_5_FD_203522 | JGI IMG/M metagenome (GOLD analysis project Ga0315905, IMG submission 203522) | Freshwater fungal communities from buoy surface, Lake Erie, Ohio, United States - Buoy 4 MA121 | ecosystem: Environmental > Aquatic > Freshwater > Lake | place: USA: Lake Erie, Ohio... | reverse complement strand
TTAACGCCAGGCCAATTCCCTTCTTAAGTGAGGGCGAGAAGGTTCCACTTGTAACTACTCCAATTACCTTTCCAGATTGATCCTTTACCTGCATCGCTTTACGCGGGATGCCGCGATCCTTCGCCAAGATCGCCTTTAATTTCAATTTGCTTCCGTTTTCTTTTTGCTCAGTTAGAACTTTCTTGCCCCTAAACGACTCCTTCTTCCATCCCACCGCCCAACTTGCACCCGCTTCAACTGGTGAAATCTGTAATGAAAGCTCATGTCCATGCAGTGGATATCCCATCTCAGTGCGCAGCACATCTCTTGCACCCAGCCCACATGCACAACCATCGAGCTTTTCAACAACTGCAATCAATTTATCCCAAACCTTTTGCGCATCCTGCCAAGATGGGATGATCTCAAAGCCTAACTCTCCGGTGTAGCCAGTTCTACATAAAATAACTGGGCAATCATCAATTGAAGTATTCACAAATTGCATGTAATCCATATTGCTCTCAATACCAATCTCTTTTAATGCCGCTACCGAGCTTGGTCCTTGTAGCGCAATTACCCCGTACTGTTGATGTAAATTCTTCACCTCAATCGCAGCAGGTGCCTGCGCCTTTAGAATCTCAAAGACTGAGCTGGTATTTGACGCGTTAGGAATCAAGAAAAGATCGGTATCTGATTTTCGATAAACAATCAGATCATCTACCACTCCACCATCCTCATTACAAAGCAGTGTGTACTGAGCTTGGCCAGATTGAATTTTTGCTAAATCATTACTCACCATTTGATTTAAAAAATCAACTGCGCCTGCACCTATCACTGAAATCTTTCCAAGGTGAGATACATCAAATAATCCAACCTTATTTCGAACCGCTAGATACTCTTCAATTACCCCAGTTGCTGGGTACTCGATTGGCATCAGCCAGCCACCAAAATCTGACATTTTTGCAGATGCCTGCGTATGTCTTGCTGCTAATGGTGAATTGTTCATTGGCCAAACCTACACTCCCCTGATTAAAGATGCTGGAAGGCTGATATTTGTTGTAATTATCCACTTTTAAAAGTATCCCTTAGGCTTACCCCATAATCAGCAGCAAAGTTTAGATGCCCTTAATTACAGGAGTGAAATGGTCAAGGTTAAGCTAACCACCAAAGCAGATAATGATTTATTAGTCGTTGGACTAGTGAGTGTAAGTAAGCGGCTTCAGATCTTATCGAGCCACAATCAAATTGATACCACCACTTTGCTAGCAACCCTGGTTGCGATGGGAGCAACTGGTAAGGCCGATGAAGTAATTAAATTACCAAGTAAAAGTAATAAATTGATCGTATTTACTGGACTTGGGAAAGGTGATTCTAATTTTTCACTTGAAACCTTGCGCCGAGCAGCGGGTGCTGCTGCCAGAGCATTAGCAGGAAACAAATCTGCCACCTTTGCATTACCCCATAAATCAGTTGTTGAGCTTTCAGCGATAGCAGAGGGCGCAGCACTTGGTGCCTATACTTTTACAGAATTTCTAGGTAGCAGCAAGAGTGAACAAAAAACCCCACTTGAGTTAGTAAATATCCTTTCAAAGTTCTCTGATACTGCGCAAGCAAAAACGGCAGCAAAGCGGGCAGAGATCATTGCTGAACAAACTTTCTTAGTTCGAGATCTGATTAACACCCCACCAAGTCACTTGACCCCAGACTCTTTCTCCCAACGAATGAAAAAGCTTGCGAGTAAATATGGCGTAAAGGCAGAGATATTAAATGAAGCAGCGTTAAAAAAGGGTGGCTATGGCGGAATTATTGGTGTGGGCCAAGGCTCTGCCAATCCACCACGGCTTTTGCATGTTACCTACTCACCAAGCAAAGCAAAAAAGCGATACGCCTTTGTTGGTAAGGGAATTACCTTTGACACTGGTGGGTTGGCATTAAAACCTGCCGCCGGTATGGAAGCGATGAAATCTGATATGTCAGGTGCTGCTGCAGTAATCGCTGCAGTCTTTGCAATCGCACAATTAAAACTGCCAATTGCCATAGATGGCTGGGCACCACTTGCAGAGAATATGGTGAGTGAGACTGCGACTAGACCAAGTGACGTGATAAATATTTATGGTGGCAAGAGTGTTGAGGTTTTAAATCCAGATGCCGAAGGAAGACTGGTATTGGCCGACGCTTTGGTTAGAGCAGCTGAAGTTGGCAAAAAAGCTGGCGGCTTAGATGGAATTATCGATGTTGCCACTTTAACTGGCGCCCAAGGTGTTGCACTTGGTAGTAGAACCTCTGCAGTCATGACAAATAATGAGGAGTTTAGTAATCAATTTTTAAGAGCCACTGAAATTTCTGGTGAAGCATTTTGGCCAATGCCTTTGCCAGAGGAGCTGCGAGCATCTCTTGATTCTCCAATTGCAGATCTTGCAAATATTGGCGATCGTATGGGTGGCATGTTAGTTGCTGGATTATTCTTAAAAGAGTTCATAGATCCCAAAACACCTTGGTTGCATTTAGATATTGCTTTTCCGGCATACAATGAAAAAACTGCTTTTGGATACACACCTGTTGGAGGCACTGGAGTTGCATTGCGCTCATTGATTTGCCTTGCTGAGTTGACTTCATCACACTGAAAGTGGCGATAAATCACTCAGTTCTAGCAACCCCTAATTTCGTGGCAGGATTACCTCATGGCCGATTTTGATCTAGTAATTCTCGGTGGCGGCAGTGGTGGTTACGCCGCAGCGTTAAGAGCATCCCAATTAGGTCAAAAAGTAGTTTTAATTGAAAAAGACAAACTTGGTGGCACCTGTCTTCATAAAGGATGCATCCCCACCAAAGCTCTACTACATGCTGGTGAGATAGCAGATAGCACTCGTCATGCTGGTGATTTTGGTGTGAAAGCAGATTTTCATTCTATGGATATGAATGCGGTCAACTCTTATAAAGACGGAGTAGTTTCAAAATTACATAAAGGTTTAGAAGGATTAGTTAAATCTAGAAATATTACTTATGTACAGGGTGCTGGCAAGTTGATTTCAAAGAACACTGTCGAAGTCAATGGTGAAAAATACACCGGTAAAAATATTATTTTGGCAACTGGCTCCTATCCAAAAACTCTTCCTGGCCTTGAAATCGATGGTAAGCAAGTAATGACCAGTGAGCAGGCAATAAAACTTGATTATGTCCCAAAATCAGTAATTGTCTTAGGTGGCGGTGTAATTGGCTGTGAGTTTGCTTCAGTCTGGAAATCATTTGGCTCTGAGGTGACAATAATTGAAGGCCTGCCACATCTAGTCGCACTAGAGGATGAATCCTCTAGTAAATTACTAGAACGCGCTTTCCGTAAGCGCGGAATAAACTTTGAGTTAGGTGTGAAATTTAAATCAGCAGAGCTAAAGAAAAAAGAGGTAAAAATTACGCTAGAAGATGGCAAGGAGTTTTCTGCTGAAATTTTGTTAGTTGCAGTCGGCCGTGGCCCAGTATCTGCTGGCCTGGGATATGAAGAGGCTGGAATTAAATTAGATCGTGGCCATGTAGTGGTAGATAACAAGTGTCGCACCAACGTGGTTGGTATTTGGGCGGTGGGTGATTTGATCCCGACCTTACAACTTGCTCATGTTGGTTTTGCCGAGGGAATTATGGTTGCTGAGGAGATAGCAGGGCTTAACCCTAGGGCGATAAATTATGATGGAGTTCCCCGTGTTACCTACTCCGAACCTGAGGTAGCCTCAGTTGGTATTACAACCGCAGCCGCAAAAGCTGCTGGCCATGATGTGGTGGAGTTAAATTATGATTTGGCTGGAAATGGCAAGGCAAATATTTTAAAGACTGCAGGATCAGTAAAGTTAGTTGCTAAGAAGAATGGACCAATTTTGGGAATACATATGGTCGGCTCCAGAGTGGGTGAACTTCTTGCAGAGGCACAGTTGATTTTCAACTGGGAGGCTGATGCCGCTGATGTGGCCCAAAACATCCATGCTCACCCAACCTTGTCTGAGGCGATGGGTGAGGCACACTTAGCCCTGGCGGGTAAGCCACTTCATGCACATGGTTAGGAGATTTATTTAAATGTCATTTTCAGTAACCATGCCAGCACTTGGTGAATCAGTAACCGAAGGAACTGTCACCCGCTGGCTTAAAAAAGAGGGCGATCAGATTGCAGTTGATGAGCCATTACTTGAGGTTTCAACTGACAAAGTAGATACTGAAATTCCATCACCAGTAGCAGGTGTGCTACAAAAAATAATTGTTCAAGTTGATTCAACTGTTGCCGTTGGCACACAACTTGCAGTTATCCAAGAATCAGGAGCAGTGGCTAAAGCTGCCGCACCTGCGGCTGCGGCGCCGGCAACACCACCTCCTCCACCACCTCCTCCACCACCGCCTGCACCAGCAGTTGTTGTGCAAGCACCTCCTCCACCTCCTCCACCTCCTCCACCTGTACAAACTCAATCTTTCACACCCGCTCCAGTTGCGACAAAACCAATCACTGCAACAGCAAGTGCAACTAGAGCAGATGATGCTTATGTAACACCGATTGTTAGAAAACTCGCATCTGAAGCAGGCGTTAATCTTGCAACTATTAATGGGACTGGTGTTGGTGGGCGAATTCGCAAAGAAGATATTTTGGCAGCAGTACCAAGAGCTGCTGCAACCCCAACTGCGGTAGCAATGTCTGGTAGCAAACCAGCGGCTAACACTTCAGTTTCTGCTTCACCTTTGCGGGGAACCACAGTTACCATGTCAAGACTACGCAAAGTAATTGCGGATCGAATGGTTGAATCATTAAAGATCTCTGCACAATTAACTACAGTTGTCGAGGTTGATGTCACCAAAATAGATCGCCTTCGTAATGCAGCTAAAGCATCCTTTGAAGCACGTGAAGGTGTGAAGTTAACATTTTTACCATTTTTTGCAGTTGCAATATGTGAAGCGCTGAAACAACACCCTGTTTTAAACTCCTCCGTTGAGGGTGAGCAAATAACTTATCACGCGGCTGAGCACCTAGGAGTAGCGGTAGATACTGAGCGAGGATTATTGGTTCCAGTTGTAAAAGATGCTGGTGATTTAAATATGGGTGGAATTGCTAGAAAAATTTCAGATGTTGCCGCCCGCACCAGAGAGAACAAGATAACTCCAGATGAATTAGGTGGTGGCACATTCACCCTAACAAATACTGGTTCCAGAGGAGCGTTATTTGATACACCAATTATTAATCAACCACAGGTAGCAATACTTGGTCTTGGCGCAGTTGTGAAACGACCAATGGTAGTAAAGGGTGCTGATGGTGGTGAAACTATGGCCATACGCTCCATGGTTTATCTAGCACTTTCTTATGATCACCGAGTTGTTGATGGCGCAGATGCTGCTCGCTTTTTAGTCACCTTAAAAGAAAGATTAGAAGAAGGCCGCTTCGAATCTGATCTAGGTTTGTAAATTGCCTCGCATTAAAAAAGTAGCTGTCACCGGCTCATCTGGGTTAATTGGCGCAGCACTAGTTGCGCAACTTCAAAGTGATGGTTATAAAGTACTAAAACTAGTTAGAAGACCACCACGTGCTGCTGATGAAGTTAGTTGGGATCCCAAAAAAGGTGAAATAGATCTTAAATCTCTAGAGGGTGTAGATGCAGTATTTCATTTAGCGGGTGCTGGCGTTGGTGACAAGCGTTGGACTGCTTCATATAGATCACAGATTCTTAACTCCCGGTTATTGAGCACAACCACTATTGCCAATGCCTGTGAACAACTGCAGCCAGAGGTTTTTATTTCAGCAAGTGCGATCGGCTATTACGGTGAGACTGGAAATCGAGAAGTAACCGAGGTTGACCGCGGAGGAGATGATTTCTTATCTATAGTTTGTCGCGAATGGGAATTGGTGGCCAATCTGGCACCAAGTGTAAGAACTATAAAACTTCGTACTGGCTTGGTGCTAGATCCAACTGGTGGTGCGTTAGGACGAATGATTCCATTATTCAAATTTGGAATAGGCGGAAAACTCGGTTCAGGTAAACAATGGTGGTCCTGGATTACTTTGCATGATCAAGTACGAGCAATGATTTTCCTGATGCAATCAGAGATCGAAGGCGCAGTAAACATAACTTCGCCAAATCCAGTGACAAATAAGGAGTTTACTGCCGCACTTGCTCATGCACTTAAGCGGCCTGCTTTTTTTCCGGCCCCTGCAATTGCTCTGCGCGCAGTACTAGGCGGCTTTTCATCAGAGGTTTTAGGTTCTAAAAAGGTTATGCCGAAAGTATTGATGGATAATGGTTTTGAATTTGAATATCCATTTGTTGCAAATGCACTTACTGCTTTAGTTCAATAATTTTTTATCTAAAGGATACTTCTCTAGCCTGATCAATAATTGCTGCAACCGCTAATGCTTCATCAATGCTTACCGGCCACTTACCACCTGATAATGCACCATTTACTTGGGTGTAGAACTCGGTGTAATTGCCATCAACACTGTCATACTCAGTGACCTCATCGCCTCGATGAATAAAAGCTTTACTTTTTGTGCTCTGCTGCCACTTACCGTTAACTGGTTTAGCACCACTTTTAAGCAACGCCTCTTGTGGATCTAGATCCTGGATCAAAAGGGTTCCATTATCTCCACTCAACCTAATCCTTGGCCCACCACCACCAATGATTGCACTGGCAGACAAATAAGAATCAACACCACTATCGTGTTTAAGTACCAGAGTAATGTCATCATCTGCTGCGCCTCGAATTGATCTAACTGATGAGGTTACTAATTTTGCAGGCCCAAACCAATCCAATGCTGTTGAAACAAGGTGTGGTTGTAAATCAAGTAAGTTGCCACCGCCTTGCGCTGCTGATTGCTTTTCGCGCCAAGAATCAGACTTCAACTTTGGATTAAACCGCTCAAATCTTGAATCCAACCTGAATATATTGCCCAGTACGCCTTGACTGATTAGTTTTTTGATAGTCAAGCTATCGCTATCCCACTTGCGATTAAAGTAAGTTGTAACTGCTACTTTGGTTTGTTTTGATACATCAATAATCTCCTGCGTCTCTTTTAATGTCCGCCCCATTGGCTTGTCAACAACTACTGGTACTCCTGCTTTTAAAGCTGCAATCGCCAAAGTAGCGTGAGAGTCATTAGTTGATGCCACCACAAGAAGATCTAGATTCCCACCAAGTAATTCATCAATACTTGAAACAATTTTTGCAGATGGAAAATCAGTAGCAGCATTTTTTATTCGCTCTGGATTTTTTGTAAGGATGCTTGCTATCTCAAACCCCGCACCGACAAGCAACGGTGCGTGAAAGTAACGCCCAGCTAGACCAAACCCTGCGATACCTACACGAGGCGTCATTTATAGAGGGTACTACACCTTTTCATGTTGCAACTTTGATGGCCACCAAATCTTTGGCCCGATCACATGCACAAGTGCAGGTACAAGAAGTGATCTAACAACAATGGTGTCTAGTAAAACGCCAAAGGCAACTGCAAAGCCAAGCTCTGCTAAAAATACCAATGGCAGAACACCTAAAACTGCAAAGGTTGCAGCCAAAACAATTCCAGCAGAGGTAATAACACCACCAGTGACAGTTAAGCCCTTTACTACACCTTTACGGGTACCAATTTTCATCGCCTCTTCCCTAACTCTTGTCATCAGGAATATGTTGTAATCAATTCCCAATGCCACTAAGAATATAAATGCAAACAACGGGAAGGAGGCATCTGCGCCAGCAAAACCAAATACATTCTCAAAAACCAATTGGCACACTCCTAATGTGGCCATAAATGATAAGACCACGGTCAGAAGCAGCAACGCAGCTGCTGCAATACTGCGAAGCAACAAACCTAGAATTAAACCGATAATAAGCAGCACAATCGGAATGATTAACCGATTATCCGCACGTGAAGCAACATCGGTGTCATATTGAACTGCTGTCCCGCCTCCTACCAAGATTTCCTTATCAATCTGATGCAATGCTTCCCGAATTGTTGGAATGGTGTTACGTGCCTCAACTGAATCGGGTGCCACTTTAAGAGTGGCATTTAATAAGACCTTACCCTCAACTACCTTTATTGGTGGAGTTGGAGCACCTGGAATTTTTTGACCATCTACAACTGGCTCAACAAATGCCACATTTGCAACCGCCCCTAACGCATTGGTCGCAGCAGCAACATCATTTTGCCTGACAACTATTTCAACTGGGGAACCTTCTCCACTTGGAAAATGTTTACCCAACTCCTCTAATCCAATAACCGAGTCGGTTCGCGAGGTAAAAGATTCAGTGTTTGCTAAGCCATCTGCCTTTAAAGTGAATGAAAAACCGGCGAAAATTGTTAATACCACTGCAGTTGATATCCAAATTCGCTTTGGATTTTTTTCAACAGCTTTACCAACCTTTGCCCAAGTACCACTTAACTGTTCATCAACATCATCAAATTTTGGAATCTTTGGCCAGAAAATCCATCTACCAAAGACCACTAGTAGTGCCGGTAGCAGAGTTAATACTGTGATCATTGCAGCTGCGACTCCGATTGCACCAACTGGTCCTAGCCCTCTGTTGCCAGATAACTGACTGAGTAATAAAACTAATAGGCCAGCGATTACGGTAGATCCTGAGGCAATGATTGGCTCAATTACACCCTTTAATGCAATTCGCATCGATTCAAATCGAGATTCATGATGATGTAACTCCTCCCGATATCGAGCAATTAGCAAGAGTGCGTAATCAGTTGCAGCACCCAATACCAGCACCGAAAGAATTCCCTGCGACTGACCATTTAAATCGATTGTGCCAGCCTTTGCCAGGTAATAAACAATTGTTCCTGCAAGGGACAACGCAGTAACAGCTGTGAATAATGGCAAGATCCAAAGCAAAGGTGATCGGTAAACCACAATCAAAATGAGTGAAACAACCAATAATGTTGTTGTAAGTAATGTTGAATCAATCGAACCAAATGCACCAAATAGATCTGCAAAAATTCCACCGAAACCAGTCACATGCGTAGTCAAAGCTTGGGACTCAAAATTTTTCTTCAAATCCTCACGCAAGAAATCAACAACTAATGTAAGCGTGGGTTTTTCTTCAATACGATCTTGCGCCACATCTGAACTGAGCGCAATATTTACTAGTGCGGCTTTGCCATCTTCAGAGGGAAATGCTTGAATCGGAAAACCTGGCACAAAGTAAGTACTCAAAGGTTTGCCTGACTCTGGCAGGATTTCAGCACCCAAACCATCTAAATACTTTTGAATCTGCATCATCTTGGCTGGATTATTTTTTGGATCAATATCACCTAAGAAAACCAACAGAGTTGGGATCTGATCATTAGAACTATCTGAAAACTTTACGGTTATTTTGCTGGCAAGTGTTGATTCGGCGTTATCAGGTAAAAAAGCAGCGTTATCATTTTCCTGCACCGTTGAAAGCTTGCCAAATGTAGGGCCGGCGATTGAGGTGATACCAAGCCAGGCGATGATTACGACAACAGCGATCCATAGCGGCTTGCGACCCATTACAGTGTTTGATGATTTGCTTTTTATGGACATGATAAAGAACAGCCTTTCGATCCCAGTGACTAGGTGGGAAACCTACCAGCGATGCTATTTTGAACACACTCTGGCAGGGCGATATCAGCAATCTTTAGCCAAAAATTAACCTGGCAATTAGGCTAAGCCTGTGATTTCATCAATAACAATGCAAAAACTTGTCAAAGTACAAGAGGTGGGTGTGGTGGATTATCTATCTGCCTGGGAGATGCAAAAGCAGATTGCTGAAGAGGTACTAACCGGAAAAATAGAAAATACTTTGTTGTTACTACAACACCCTTCCGTTTATACCGCAGGAAGAAGAACCCTTCTATCTGATCGGCCACTAGATAACACACCAGTTATTGATGTTGACCGTGGTGGGAAAATTACTTGGCATGGAGTTGGCCAACTTGTTGGCTACCCAATCATTAAATTGAAGAACTCTGCTGATGTGGTTGGTTTTGTTAGAGAGCTAGAGAATGTATTGATCCAAGTTTGTGGAGAGTTTGGTATTACAGCGCAAAGATATCGTGAGCGCAGCGGAGTTTGGGTACGAGATGAAAAGAGTGATCGAAAGATTGCTGCCATCGGCCTTAGGGTGGCAAAGGGTGTGAGTACGCATGGCTTTGCATTAAATGTTAACCCAGATCTTTCTGCATACTTAAAGATAATTCCATGTGGAATCCCCGATGCAAAAGTGACATCACTTTCTGCTGAATTAGGAGAGCAAATCACTATCGAACAGGTGATGCCGGTGCTTCAAAAATATATCTGCCCAGTGTTAGAGAATTTGGCGCAATGAGTATTGATCCCAACGGTCGTAAACTGCTTCGAATAGAGGCACGGAATGCACAAACTCCGATTGAGAAAAAGCCTGAGTGGATTAAAACTCGGGCCAAGATGGGACCGGAGTACACAAAACTTCGTTCATTAGTCGCCAAAGAAGGATTGCATACAGTTTGTCAGGAAGCTGCATGTCCTAATATTTTTGAGTGCTGGGAGGACCGCGAAGCAACATTTTTAATTGGTGGCTCTGCCTGCACTAGAAGATGTGATTTTTGCAATATTGATACAGGAAAGCCTGATCCTCTAGATAGGGATGAACCAAGAAGAGTTGCCCAATCTGTAAAAGCTATGAATTTAAAGTATGCAACCATTACCGGAGTTGCCAGAGATGATCTAGATGATGAAGGTGCCTGGTTATATGCAGAGAGTATTTTGCAGGTCCACGCAATTAATCCCGGTGTTGGGGTTGAGATGTTGGCACCTGATTTCAGCGGTAATGCTCAACTACTAAATCAGGTATTTCAAGCTCGCCCTGAAGTATTTGCCCACAATCTTGAGACAGTGCCAAGAATCTTTAAACAAATAAGACCTGCCTTCACCTATGAAAGATCACTTGATGTAATTACGCAAGCAAGGGATTTTGGATTAATTACCAAATCAAACCTAATCTTAGGAATGGGGGAAACTCGTAAAGAGGTATCTAAAGCCCTGCAAGATCTACACGATGCCGGTTGTGATCTGATTACAATTACCCAATATCTTCGCCCAACAAATAAGCATCATCCAGTAAGCCGTTGGGTTAAGCCAAATGAGTTTGTGGAGTTGAGTAACGAGGCGCAGGAAATAGGGTTTCTTGGTGTTATGAGTGGTCCATTGGTACGTTCTAGCTATAGAGCAGGCAAGCTTTACAACCAGGCGATGGCTGCCAGAGCGTTGAGATAAGGGAGAAATATGTTTGGCCGAAAAAAGAAACAACAAGAGGCAACAGCAAAAGGTGCGGTTCCGGAGAAAAAGCAATCTCAGTTAGCAGTTGTCAAAGATGCTTACAAATTAGTTAAGAAAGATTCCCCGTTTGCCATCATTTGGTGTCTTTTAGTATTCGCTTTGATCTTAGTTTTTGGGGTAATAATTGGAAATAATTTGGGACATCCTATTTATGCAGGATTCTTATCACTGCCACTCGCATTTTTAGCTGGCTTCTTCCTATTTACTCGCTTTGCAAATACCGCAGCCTTTGCATCTATTGAAGGACAGGTGGGAGCTGGTGCAAGTGTGTTGATGTCAATCCGCAGAGGCTTTGTTACTACCCCAGCGGTTAATGTCAATCGCGACCAAGATATGGTTCATCGCGTTTCCTCCAAGGCTGGGATCATTTTAGTTGGCGAAGGTGGTTATGGTGTGAAATCTTTGATGCAAGATGAAAGACGCAAGATGGAGAGATTCTTATCTGGTGTTCCAGTATCTGAAGTTGTAGTTGGTGATAATCAAGGTCAAGTATCTATTCGCAAATTGCAAAAACATTTAAAGAAGTTGCCAAAGAAATTAAATACAGTTCAACTACGTGAGGTACGGGCCAGACTTCGCTCGGTAGGTGGCTTAAACCTGCCAATGCCTAAAGGTCCAATGCCAACAAATATCAGAATGCCAAGAAGGTAGTAATTAACCGCTATATCTCTCGTACCGTCATGCTTTGCGTAAAGTGATCATGCAGTGGGCGCTGGTTATTGGTGAAAACCGCAGGTAATACCAAACAAATCAAAAAGGTTCTTAGTGCAACCTTACTTGGGCCTATGCGTTGCTGTTCTGGATAACCAACTACCTTAATTGCCATTAAACGTTGGCCAGCTGATGCTTGAAATGCAATAGTAAAAAATGTAACTTCAATATAGAAAATTATTAATGTTGTGAATGTATTGCCCTCAAAAACTGCTGGCGTTAGTAAACCAGCGATCAATCGGCACATAATCCAATCAAGAGCCAAGGCAAGAAATCGCCGGCCCAGCGAGGCTGCTGGCAGCATATTTGGTCCAATTTCCCAACTCATGCGGGCAACCTTAGCGGTAGCCGATGTCCTGAAACATAGATGTAACAAGTCCTTTACTACTTTTTCACTATTTTCTACTAGGTTTTACCTATCTGAAACGGTGCAAAGTCGCTCCAAAATCAGCAGGATTAAATCCATAGGAGAATAGATGTTTAAGAACTCATCTGAGATCTTCGATTACATCAAGAAAAATGATGTGAAGTTGATTGATGTTAGATTTATTGATCTACCCGGTATTCAACATCACTTTAATGTGCCAGTTGAATCATTTGATGAAGCAGTGTTTAAAGATGGCTTAATGTTTGACGGTTCATCGATTCGTGGTTTCCAATCAATTCATGAGTCTGATATGAAATTACTGCCAGTTCCATCCTCTGCTTATTTAGATCCATTCCGCAAAGAAAAAACTTTGATTATTCTGTTTTCAGTTCACAATCCAGATGACAACACCCCTTACTCACGAGATCCTCGTGGCATTGTGGCTAAGGCAGTTGATTTTATGCGCGGTACTGGAATTGCTGATACTGCATTTTTTGCACCAGAAGCTGAGTTTTATGTATTTGATCGCATCCGATTCTTAACCGGTATGAATCAAGCTTTCCATCACATCGACTCTTATGAGGGTGCATGGAATACCGGGATTGAAGCGGACGCTGATGGCACTCCAAACCGTGGCTACCGCACCAGAATTAAAGGTGGCTACTTCCCAGTTTCACCAACAGATCAATTTGCAGATCTTCGCGATGAAATGGTGATGAATCTTGGTAAAGCTGGCTTACTTGTAGAACGTGCTCACCATGAGGTGGGAACTGCAGGACAAATGGAAATTAACTACCGCTTCAGTGACATATTGACTGCAGGAGATGAGTTAATGAAGTTTAAATACATCATTAAGAACACCGCTTGGGCAGCTGGCAAGACTGCGACCTTTATGCCAAAGCCATTATTTGGTGATAACGGATCGGGAATGCATGTTCACCAATCACTTTGGAAAGATGGCAAGCCATTGTTCTGGGGAGATGGCTATGCAAATCTTTCAGATATGGCTCGTTGGTATATTGGTGGTTTGCTAAAGCACGCACCATCACTCCTTGCCTTCACCAACCCAACAGTTAACTCATATAAACGCTTAGTACCAGGCTATGAGGCACCAGTTAACTTGGTCTATTCAGCTAGAAATAGATCAGCTTGTATTCGTATTCCAATTACTGGATCGAATCCAAAGGCGAAACGAATTGAGTTCCGTTGCCCAGATCCATCATCTAATCCATATCTTGCATTTGCAGCGATGTTAATGGCAGGTATTGATGGAATTCAAAACAAGATCGAGCCACCTAAGCCGGTAGATAAGGATCTTTACGAGTTAACGGGAGCAGAGGCTGCAGCAATTCCACAAGTTCCTGGATCCCTTGATGCCGTACTTGATAACCTAGAACGAGATAATGAGTTCTTAACTCGTGGTGGTGTATTTACTAAAGATCTAATTGATACTTGGATAGATTTCAAACGCAAGCAAGAAGTGGATTATGTCAGATTGCGTCCACACCCAGCTGAGTTTGAACTTTACTACGATCTCTAAGCTTTAAAGAAAAACGCCTCAGATAGATTCTGGGGCGTTTTTTATTTAACTCGCACTTCTTCTGCGATAAGAATAAATGGCAAAAAATAATCCAGAAATAATAAATATGGCAGAGGTTATATAGATTCCGATTGGAAAATCCCCACCTTCATCCTCAGGCTCTACCCCTTGCGCTGTAACCTCACCCACGCCATAGGTGAACTTGTACTCCCCCTCAATTGGGTGGCCATCTGCTGAAACCACGCGATAGTAAACAAGTATTGGCCCCTTAACTTCATTGGGCGAAAGAGTTACAGAAATACTATTTCCACTTATCACCTCATCAGGCTCACTGATCTGATCACCAACTGCATTATTGACCACCACAAAATTAGTTTTCTCACCATCTAAGTTAATTAGAACTTCTTCAAACTCTAAAGTTAATTGATCAGGCCAACTATCAACCTCAACACCTACTGCTGGTGATGCTGAAATAAGTTTGGTGTGAGCAGATGCGAAATTAGTCGGAATAAGAACAAGAATCATGAGAAGGAGTGCAGTAAATACTTGCGTTCTACCTGCTGTGCTAGATCTCATAGCAAAACCTTAGCCAGATGGGGGATGGTATTTTGTAGATGCAAATCGTTTGCATTAACATATACTATGACTAAAAAGACCCAACTTCGCCAACATCTGCGCTTTACCAAGCAGGAGTTGCCATCATTAATCGGGGTTTTTTCAGTTGTGGCATTTTTGCATATTGCTGGCTGGGGCTTATTTATTCATTTCAATTCAAATCCCGCTTATAGCTCATTAACTAATTCATCTGGGGCACTTGTTTATGCTGGCGCCGGCGCACTTGCCTACTCTTTTGGATTAAGGCACGCATTTGATGCCGACCATATCGCTGCAATTGATGACACCACCAGATTAATGCTTGCAAAAGGTAAAAATCCATTAGCACTTGGATTATTTTTTTCACTCGGTCACTCAACAATTGTGATGGCCCTATGCGTAGGTGTTGCATTTGCTGCCCGCCAAGCGGCTAAATTCCAAAAAGATTTTGCTGAGACAGGTGGAATAATAGGAGCCTCGGTTTCAACTTTTTTCCTATATCTAGTTGGCATTTTAAATTTAGTTATTTTGATCGGAATAATCAAAGTATGGAAACAAGCTAAAAGTGGCAAATTTTCCCATGAACACCTAACTCAACTTCTAAATGAGCGCAGCTTAATGCGACGTATTTTTAGAGGAGCCTTTAAAAAAGGTTTTGATCACTCATGGCAGCTCTATCCAGTTGGAGTTTTATTTGGATTAGGTTTTGATACCGCAACTGAGGTAGCACTCCTTGCCCTATCAGCAACTGCAGCAGTCGGCACCGTTGGGGGCTTTCTGCCACCCCTGGCAATTATTGCCTTACCACTAATTTTTGCTGCAGGAATGACACTGATGGATTCTCTTGATGGAATATTTATGACAAAAGCTTACGCCTGGGCTTTTACCTCACCACTTCGAAAGATTTACTACAACATCACTACCACCGGTTTATCTATTTTTGTGGCATTTGTAATCGGCACAATTCAATTTGTTGGAGTGTTATCAGATAAAACCAGTATTGATAATTACCAACCATTTACCTTTATCGCCGGGCTGGATTTAAACCGCGTGGGCTTCTTTATTGTTGCCTCTTTTGTGGGGGCATGGCTAATATCTGTTTTAATCTGGCGATTTGGAAATTATGAAGCTAGATACTCCTCAGGAATTGCTGAAACTGAGCATGAGCACAAAGAGTTTAAGCTTTAATCCACATATAAATCATTAACAAACTCTTTATTCCCAGGAACAACTGCGTACTTATCTAAATCAGTAATTCCCTCACTTGCAAGAACCTGTTCATCAATAAAGAAATTACCGCTGCACTCCTTGCCAGATCGATTTAAAATTATATAAGCGGTATCTGAGATGATCTCAGTAGTGCGACAAAACTCAATATCCATACCTGGAATCATTGCCAAGGCGGCTGTGTTGATTGCAGTTCGTGGCCATAATGCATTTACGCCAATGCCATCTCGTTTTAATTCATCAGCTAATCCCAATACACACATACTCATTCCATACTTTGCCATTGTGTAGGCAAGGTGGGGCTTAAACCATTTGCCCTTCATAGAAAGTGGTGGTGAGAGCATCAAAATATGAGGGTTTCTTCCCTCTTGCGCGCTCTTCTTTAAATAAGGCAGGCAAGCTTGTGAGGTCAAGAAAGTTCCTCTGGTATTTACCCCCATCATTAAATCAAATCTTTTTGCTGGTGTGTTTTCAGTATTTGTTAAATTAATCGCTGATGCGTTATTAATCAAAATATCAATTCCGCCAAATGCTTTAGCAGCCTGTTCTACAGCTGCTGCGATTTGATTTTCATCTCGAATATCACAGGCAATTGCTAAAGCCTTCCCGCCTGCATCTTCAATATCTTTTGCGGCAGTAAAAATGGTTCCTGGAAGCTTTGGATGTGGCTCGGTAGTTTTAGCGGCGATGGCAATCAAAGCACCATCTTTGGCGGCCCGAAGGGCGATGGCAAGACCAATCCCACGAGAGCCACCTGTTATAAAAATTCGTTTGCCGGCTAATGTCATTACTTCACCTTACTTTTTTTGGCTAAGAAATTCATAAATGCTTGCTGAGCCTCATCAGATTCCGCTGCCATTCTAAATAATTCACCCTCAGCACGCATCACTTGATTTAGTGCTTCATGTGAGCCACTTTTTAGCAGCGCCTTGGTATTTATAACCGCCTCAGGTGGTTGTTCGGCAATCTCATTGGCAAACTCCATCGCCGCTGCGAATTCATCTGTGCTGATTTTGTTGATTAATCCCATTGCCAGCGCTTCATCTGCAGAAAATGTTCGACCGGTAAGCAATATCTCTGCCGCCTTGGCATGTCCTACTAATCTGGGAAATAAGTAACTAGAGCCACCTTCTGCCACCAAGCCGAGAGAGACAAAGGGCATAGAAAACTTAGTATCTGGATTTGCAGTTACTAAATCGCAGTGCATCAGCATTGTGGTGCCGATACCAACTGCCCGACCTTTGACCGCTGCAATTAATGGCTTAGGAAAATTGTGGATCGCAAATAAAAAGTTAAATACTGGTGATCCCTCACCCATGGCTGGATTATTTGCAAAATCATTTATGTCATTGCCAGCGGTAAATGAATCTCCGTTGGAGTTGATTACAACTACTCTGATTGCAAAATCTGCTGCTGCCTCATTGATCTTTGTAGCTAAAGTTTGATACATCTCCTGCGTGATGGCATTTTTCTTCTCTGGCCTATTTAAGGTGAGTGCTAGCACTGGACCAATTTGTTCCACTTCAATAAAACTCATGGTGTAATAATACTCAAGATAAGCGAGCAATAAATCAAAATTTACTTGAATATATGGTCTAGATTGAGGGCACAAGAATGGAGGCGCAGTTGCAGGTAAATATGATTGTGCGCCCACTGACACCTTTTGAGCAATTAGTTTGTGAGCACTTATGCGATGGCCTAACAAACGCAGCAATTGCCCAAGCTACTTCCCATACCGAGAAGGTGATAGAAAATACCGTCTCTCGGGTGGCTCAAGCTTTTACCTTGCGGTCAAATACAGAGATTAATTTAAGGGTTTTACTAGCACTTGCCTATCGGACCCATTTTGGTGATCGTGCTTTTGATAAATTAAATCTGCCCTGCAAACATTTACAGATACTTCCCGATGGCAGTAGACATTGTATGCAACACTGTCATTAAGAAATTTTAAACTCCTTAAAAGTAAATCTTAGAAGTTTAAAAACTACGACTTTTTTAGCGTTCGATACTGCCTTCGATAAATTGCTCAACCTTGGTAAATGCCTGTTCATCGGTGTACTGCTCTGGTGGTGATTTCATAAAGTAACTAGATGGTGAAAGAAGCGGTCCACCAATCTTGCGATCTAGGGCAATCTTGGCGCAACGAAGCGCGTCGATAATTACCCCAGCTGAGTTTGGTGAATCCCAAACCTCTAGTTTGTACTCCAGATTTAATGGCACATCTCCAAATGCTCTTCCTTCAAGGCGGACATAGGCCCACTTGCGATCATCAAGCCATGGAATGTAATCAGAGGGCCCAATGTGTACATTTTTTGCACCCAGGTCATAATCTAATTGTGAGGTCACTGATTGGGTCTTAGAAATCTTCTTAGATTCCAATCGATCACGCTCTAACATGTTTTTGAAATCCATATTTCCACCCACATTTAATTGGTAGGTGCGGTCAAGATGAACACCACGATCTTGGAATAGCTTGGCCATAATTCGGTGAGTGATGGTGGCGCCAACTTGGGATTTAATATCATCGCCAACAATTGGCAGTCCAGCTTTTTTAAACTTATCAGCCCACACTGGATCAGATGCAATAAAGACAGGAAGTGCGTTAACAAAAGCACACCCAGCATCAATTGCGCATTGGGCGTAAAACTTTGCTGCCTCCTCTGAACCAACTGGTAGATAGCAGATAAGCACATCAACCTTGGCTGATTTCAACTCTGCCACTACATCAACTGCCGCCGCATCTGACTCGTTAATCGTCTCTTTGTAATAACGACCCAAACCATCAAGGGTTTTTCCGCGCTTTACCATAACCCCAGTTTTAGCCACTGTGGCAAATTTGATGGTGTTGTTCTCACTCGCCCAAATTGCATCGGCAAGATCGATTCCCACTTTTTTAGCGTCAACATCTAGTGCTAAGACAAAGTTAATATTTTTAATGTGATAGCCACCAAGGACTGGGTGCATCAAACCAGGAATCTCACTATCGTTAGTCGCATCTTTATAGTAAGTAATTCCTTGCACCAATGAGTTGGCGCAGTTTCCAACCCCCACAATGGCAACTCGGATCTCTCCTTTATTTTCTATGCTCACAAGCTCTTCCTTTCGGTTTTTATCATTTTTTCAAGCCAGGTGATCTCTCGCTCAGCTGACTCCAATGAGTGACGACGCCACTCGACTAGATAGGTATCAATACCCTCAGGGATTTTTACTAAATCTTTTCTAACAATCTCCGCTTTCTCAACCAACTTACGATGGCGGCCTTCCAGAATTTTTACTCGATTATTTCTTGGAGTCGGCCCAAAAAATGCGAACCTAACCTCAAACCCCTCATCTTCAAAGGTATCGGGGCTAACACTTTGCATCAGTGAATCTAATTTTTCACGCCCTGTCTTGGTTAATTCATAAACAATCCGTGATCTGCGAGATAATCCGCCAGCATTGGTAAATGTCTCTTCAATTAACTTTGCCAACAACATTTTGCGTAGCTGTGGGTAGAGGACGGAAAAACTTAAAGCTCTAAAAGGTCCGTAGATCATCGCCATTCGCTTACGCAACTCATAGCCATGTAAGGGCCCCTGGGAGAGCAGGCCAAGGAGTGCGAACTCCAAGGACTCAGATCGCGAGCGCACAGGCTTCCTATCTACTAGATATATCGAATCGATACTATCGAGTATCTAAGCCGAAAAGCCCAATATCTGCAACCCATACAATCAGGGCGTGTTTATCTCCGAGGCGATCCCCAGCAGGTTCTGGGAGTTCCTAATAGCCACAGTTCTGATCATTTTGGCCCCAGGCCCATCAGTGCTTTTCACCATCGCAAGAGCGATCTCTTGGGGCAGAATCGCAGCTATCGCCACCGTTATTGGCAACGCCTTTGGCATGTTTCTAGTCTCAGTTTTAGTGGCGGTGGGGTTAGGCCCAGTAATTCAAAACTCCACAGTTTTATATCACGGAATTCAATGGGCAGGTGGTGGCTATCTAATCTATCTGGGGTATGTGGCAATCAAAGCGAGTGCAATTGATGCCCAAGGGATGCAATCTGCTGAAGGGTTAAAACCTAATTTTTTCACATCAGTTAAAAATGGTTTCTGGGTAGGGGTATTAAATCCAAAATCAATCGTCTTCTTCGCAGCGATCTTGCCGCAGTTTGTTGATCAAGGTAAAGAGAATCTAACCGCGCAATTGCTTTTTTTAGGTTCAATCTTCGCTCTTGTCGCACTGATCTCAGATGGTACCTACGGTATTTTAGCCGGCACTATCCGCGCCTGGCTTGCCGGAGATATGCGCAGGCTGATCTTTATGCGCCGCTTTGGTGGTGTGGTGATGATCGCTCTAGGCATCTTCACCATCGCCTCAGCGG
>Ga0315905_10002312_pt1 | contig 20081 bp, 8 predicted proteins | sample LakEriMetagenome_5_FD_203522 | JGI IMG/M metagenome (GOLD analysis project Ga0315905, IMG submission 203522) | Freshwater fungal communities from buoy surface, Lake Erie, Ohio, United States - Buoy 4 MA121 | ecosystem: Environmental > Aquatic > Freshwater > Lake | place: USA: Lake Erie, Ohio... | reverse complement strand
GGACTGCGACAAAATCAAAGGTTACCGCTTGGGAACCTTCATGGGTGGCATCTCCAAAGGAGTTTTGCGAGGGCGCGAAACCCGGTAGCACAAGCGAGCGGACTCCACCAGGGCACGATATTCCTGGACCCGGATCGGGACAATTGCGACAATCTTCTTGTAGCGCTAGAGTTGCCGCACACTGCGTAATATTCTCATGCCCCAACGCACATGCGGAGTTGCAGCTCGCAAGAGACACGTTGCAAGGCAAATAGAAGTACGGATGAGTGTTGACCGGAATGATCTGAATCGTGAAATTGTGGACGGACAGATCACGACCGCCGTTCAGTGTTCCTCCACTGTCGTTTGCTGTGACAATGAAGCTAATGTTGCCATTAATGAATGGCGCAAGGTCGAATTCCAGAGTTGCAGTGCCGTTTGCTGTCGGTACCATTCGTGGAGTGGACGTAAAGACCCCGTCGCCGCCAGTCAAGTTAGTGACCGGGACCAGTGAAAAGCTGATGGATTGCATCCTTTCATCTTCGACGGGTGCTCCCAGCGAAAAATTGACAAAGCCGTCCACCGACACGTTGCGAACTTCTTGACCTGCCTCGAACAGGGAATAGACTGAACCAAATTGTAAGATTGGTGCTTGATTCACCGGCAGGACCTCGAACATGAACTCCTTGGCCGCGGATGATTTCAGCATTCTGACCTCGTACCTGATATGACCGTTGAAGTACTTTGCCATCGAGCCCAGCGTCATGTTTGCATCTGTGCATTTACCAACAGAATGTCCGGCGATCTTTGCCGCGATGCACGATACAGAGACAAAGGGCACGCCGTGCATCATTCCGCCCGTCTCGCCTGCCGTCGTATTCACGAACGAATCCTGGTTGAAAAGACGGTACGCCACAGGAACCACCTCGAAGCGGATAATCTGCTTGCCGTTGTGATCCACCTCAACATTAGGGGGGAGCGAAATGTTTGTCACAAAGTTGGTCACTGACACGCGTAGGGTAGAGTCCGCGCCCCCCATCATCGTCACTGTCGCAGCACCAAGGTAATCAACCTGCACGATCTGCTGGCCATCTTCGCTGTCACTGATGTGCTCTTTGACTGTAATCCTGGGAATGCCATCGAGGCGTACTTGAGCTGCCAGCTGGTTGTCCTGAAGCTCAAAACTGGCAACTGCTGCAGCATCCAGTGTGTGCATTGAATAGGATATCAGTGACACGTTCAGGAAGCCAGAAGATGCCGTAAAAGCCGACGTCACCTTTGCCAAGGAAGATCCGTAATCAAGTACATGTTGCAACGATGTTGAAACGATAACAATGCTGAAATTCGCTTTGGCGTTCGCGGCAAGAAATTGCCAATCTTCGCCTGACGTTTCCGTAGTGTTACATTGTGGTCCGCCAAAGAGTTTCAAGATGTGAGTATGGTTGAGTTTGACGCCAAAGCCACCTGAGCGAATCATGCCCGAAATATTGATACCAAGAGCGCGCTCTGTCAGGTCGGTTACGTTTCGCCGGGCTTCCTCTGCCGAGAGCGCTGGAGGTCCTGTATTCGCGACCTCGATGTCGAGCACCACATATGCGCCGACAACGAAGATATTCATGTCTGCAGGATCAGACCTGTCGGCGCCGCCCCTGTCTCGACCACCGTCATCGGTAGCAAAAATGCTTACGGGATACACTCCTGTGATGCTGGGCAACAGTGTGAACTCGAGTGTCCCGTTCACATGCAGCAAGAGCGAATCATTCTTGATCAGGTTTGCTGGAACACTTGGCGTAACTTCCGTTGAAAAAGTCAGCTCCTGTCTGGCTTCGACATCCTCGTTGTTTGCAAGGCGCTCTCCACGATATATGTCAAAGGCAAAACCGGGAACATAATAAGATCCCGTACTCTGCCACACAATAACAGAGCCTGCGTCGCACAACTTGAACGCCGGTCTTACATTGACTAAATCCACAGAGATTTTCAGTGTCGCGACTTCAGAGCGATCTTGGCCACCACTCTCCATCCCACCGTCGTCTGCCAGTGTGACATTCAACGTTGCGATGCCATGTTGATCCTTGCTGACGCAAAAGGTGAGTGTGCCCTCAGGATCAATCTGTGGGTCCACTTCGAACAAAGCAGCATTGGTGCCTTGCGTCGTTTCCATTACGAATGTAAGTCTTTGCAATTCTTCATCCGGTGAATACATGAAGGACGGAAATGCATTTACGACAAAGTGCTCCAGCACGAAGGGATACAGGCACGATGGAGCTTTCGGAGAAGTTTTCGGACAATTTGCACAATTCTGAAATACTGACACTGCGACAGTACAATTTGAAAGGCTACCGTTGCCGCAATCGGTTAAGCACTCCATGATATTCGCGTTCGCTTCGCAAACAGAAGTATTGATACGGAAGGTCGGCTTGTCATTTACAGGAAGCACACCTATTGTAAAGGTTGAGAGGGGCGATGTGTCAACGCCACCGCGGTCGATGCCACCGTCGTCTACGAGAAAAATAGAAAACGTCAAGTTGCCGTTTTGGAAAGGCTTCGGGGTGAAACAGAGCGTTCCATCCGGGGACACGGTCGTGGCATTTTCCAGCAGCACCGTAGAGGAGCCGTTGACACGCGCGACATGAAACGAGATGGTTTGACCGTTCTCACCCCAGTCCTCGCCCTTGGGTCCAACGGGGGAGGTCGTGTTAGGTCCCTTTAAAATGTTTGTTGCAACCTGAACACAGTACCTCGCATTTACACTTGACATCGCGCAGTGATTCTTGCACAGCAAAAACTCAGATGACGACATGCCCGATCTCGAAACACACTCTTCAATACACGTATTGTTGCACAAATCACACGTACGAGTCTCATTCACGGCCACGTGGCCAAGCACCGAAAAGGAAGGAGCGTTGTTGACGGGGATAATCGTCAAGGTCATGTTCCTTGCAATGCTGCTAACCTCTTGCGTCCGAATATCCAACGTGTGGAGCGTCAGCTCAACGACCGTGTTGCCGAAGATGAATGGCGGCGATTCGATGAAGAGATCTGCCCCTGAACCGAAGTCGTAGTTGGGAGACACTGTAATCTTGCGGACGTAGGTGCTGTCCGATACAACGGAGAAGCTGTACAGTTGATAGAATTCTGCGGGGCCGTTGCTGAGATCTGTGAAAAACCGGTAGAAGGAGTTTCCTACCACAGCCGTGTTGTCATCATCCTCGGGTACGGAGATCATACCGCCAACTTGCCACGTGGGGATATCCACCGACGGCATGATGGAGACCTCAAAGGCTGCCGTGAATGATTTATCCTCACCGCCATAAAGTCTTCCTGCGCCATCTTGGAGGTAGACAAAGATCCTCGCTCGGCCATATACCCCGGGCTTGGATTTGACAGTCATTGTGCCACCGGCGTCAATAGCTGGGAGCTGGTCAAAGAGCTTGTCTTGCACCCCTGCGACTGACACGAAGTACGTCACAGGCTGGTCATCTTCGACGGCAACATGCTGGAAATCGTATGTCTCGCCCAGGCGCAAAAAGGTAGTCCAGCTGACTTGGGTGGGGATCATCAGATCGCCTGGTATTGTCACGAATCGTTTACCGACCAATCGAGGCTTTTTGTTGACGTGCACGTACTCGTAGGGCATCTCGCTTGGCTGCCGCCTCTGCCCCGTGCCATTTACTGCCACCATGCGATCGTACTCTGTCGAGCCCTCTTTCTTCTCATAAATGTAGAAATCCACGTATTGCGTAGTGTATTTTGACCAATTGGTCATGTTGTCCCAAGTCGGCGGAATACAAATAAGGGCCTTGACATGGATGAAATCAGCATCACTCTGACGCCATTCATCGTCTACACTGGAGAGCCGACGCCGGCTTGCTTCAACGTGCCCTCCAGAATCTAGCCTGTTGCTCCTGACTGACGTAGCATTCGATGCACTCGCATTGGCACCACTCGGCGCATAGTCACTGGAACGGAACCTGCAAAGGAACTTGCTGGTCTTCCGGAATCCCGCTCCAATAATTGTGATTGCTGGGGACCGTCCGCCGTCAAGCCCACCAAATCGATCGCCAAAGCCCGGGATTTGTGCTATCCACTCAGGATAGTACTCAATGTCGGCATGCTGCAGCCCTTTTTGACTTTTCGAAACCGAGGAAATCTTACCTAGGTTCATAGAAAACTCGTACACCGACAGGAGGTGTTTCGACAGTTCTGATGTGTTACTGTCCGTGTGCCGAATCGTCACATTGGAAGCAATTGCAGCTATCGGCCATTGCGGCACTGGACACACGAGCTCAAAGTACTGGACCTCATCGAATCGATTCGCAAACAATAATGGATCAAAGTCCTTCGAGGGTTGGGCCGGTGAGTCCTGGCCGTTGAAATTGCACGAGTACCCTCTGGCGAGGTCGAATCCAAAGCCAAATACCGTGAGTAGGTCGCCACCCTTGGCTGACACATTGGTGGGTTCCACTCGAAGGATGCCCTGTGTGAAATGCACCAAAAACAGAGACTCTGATTCAGGCATGACATTTCCCAGCTCTTGCAGGGCAGTTCTTTCATAGTCAATCACGACTTTCATAGAGGCATTCGCAACTTCTTTGAACGCCCAGACGGGAGTGGTGCAAATGATGGTGGTCAGATTCTTATATAACGCTTCTCTGCGAGTTGCGATGAGCCCCTTCCATGTCTCGTCCACATCCAGCGTGTACGAGTCGTGAATCAAGGCATTATCGCGAAAGTACTCAAACGCACAAAGATATCGTCGGTCGCTTCGAAAGCCGAATCCGCTCACTGTGATTTTATGCCCGCCTCCGGCCGGGAAAGTCGAAGGAGCAGTTGCTGGGTGCACACCTTGCTCAAGGGGCGCCCCATCCGCGGTCCAGCTCACGAAGAAACGGAAAGTACATGGCTTGGAACGGAAAGCACACTGTTCAAACCACTGATCTCTGTTCAGTTGCCACGAAACTTCTGCTCTTCCCAGACCTGCATTACCGTCGGTGAAGTTCACGAGGTTACCCTCCTGTCTCAGCTCATACGCGGTCATGGAACTGTAATCGTCATTCACGGTCGCGGTCCATGTAGGATGGTGCGCCGTGTACTTTGTGCCCCATGGGGCCGTGTAACAGGCCAGTGTCGTTGAATTATACACTACTGCCTTTCCACTCATTTCTTGGATGCCCAGCGAGACACTTTCACAGGTGGCGCCATAATCATCTGGATTGCAAGATTCGGAGAGTAGTGGACGGAAAAATACGCATGAGTATTTACTTTTCGTGTCGAATCCATAGCCCTGGATCCACAGGACATCCATTCCACCTGCACCACCTGTCCGGGGAGACTTTGGCGACGTTGTATCCCAGCCGGAAAAAAAGGTGAAATTAGTGTTAGCCTGCGCGTTTGTGATGACCGCGGGCCCACTTCCAATTCGTCGGATTGAAAATTTTGCAGGGCCCGCAGAATAGTGCCAGTGCGGGGTAATACAGGTGAGCGCGGTTAGATTGAGTACCGTGGCTACGGCCGTTGCTAATGCCTCGTTCTTTGTCACTGTAGTGTAGCTCATATTTGACACATTGTAGGTGACAACAGTGTCCGGGAGCTGGCGAGAAAACGCGCACTCGTAGTACACCCTCGCGCTCAGCTCAAAGCCGATACCTGAGACCAAGATGGGCTCACCGCCTTTGGCAAGATCCGTCGAGACATTCTTCCGATTCCACTGAGGCGCAAAGTCAAAGGGGCTTCGGGTGGCGGCGCTGAGATAACGAGGCAGCACACCTGCGCCGCTGACCACGGATAGCCAAACACCCTCTGTAGTCGAAGCGTTCCAATTTGACGTCACGCACGTGAGACCGGTGTAAGATATGACCGTCGAATTTACGCGCATTTCATCGTTTCTCACCCTAGATCTGAAGACACACGTATACGTTTTCGTTGCATCAAATCCAAAACCATTTACAGTCACTGTCTCGCCGCCCGCAGCCGAGACAACAGAGGTTGACGTGTCATTCCAGACTGCGTAAAAAAAGAAGTCCGCACTTGTATTCGAGACCAGCCCTTCTGAATTATTCAGCCTTAAACTTGCCACGGTCACGCTCGAGTGCATCCCAACAGGATAGACCTCGCACACAACGGTGGTGGAATCTAATGCCTTGGCCTTCGAGCGGTAGCTTTTACTGATGTTCTGAGTTGAGATACCGAAGATACACTCATAGTCGTTCGACGTTTTGTCGAAGCCGTAACCTGTGAGGGTGAGGAGAGTGCCGCCTCCGCCTGCAGATTCTTGGGAGGGTTGCACCAGGCCATCCCATCCGGCTTTGAATTCAAACGGGATTTGCTTATCGCGCACTTGCATCCTGACGAGCGGCACGAGGCTGTCACCATCCACAACAGAGAATACCCCGTACACGCGACGCACAGTGTGGCTGCCTGGATACTCCCACAGCGGCGTCAGGCAGCGAAGCTGTTTAGACGACACAATCGTTGCCGCCGTGTGCATTTTATGGGAGATTTTCTCGTCGCTCATCAAGAGCGAGGGCTGTCTGTATGACGAATTACTGTAGATGAAGTCAAACTGGCACTTGTACTTCGAGGATGAATTGAAGCCATGGCCGAAAACCAGCACTTCGCTGCCACCGTCTGCGCGCACACTGGATACACTAACCTCTTGCCACACTGCGTAGTAATTCAAGACGACGTCAGCGGGCCCAGGAAGAATGAGAGAAGCGTTCAGCGTGTGCACCTGCACTGTGTGGTTTCGGAGCCACACATCGAAACTCGCCGACTCCGCTTTCACAGGCCACTCGGGCAGGTCACAAACTAGCTGTCCCACCGATGCTACACGAGCTGATGTCCAGAGCAAGGTACTCATCGTCTTGAATCGGCAACTATACCCTTCGTCGATGTCGAATCCTGCACCCACCACGAGTACATGCGCGCCGTCGGCTTCCGTGCCACCAGCGTTGCCTGCCATGCCAGAGCCGTTCACAGAAGCCGACAGCCAGTTGGCGTAGAATTCAAACCAGCATCTGTGCCCCGTACACACTGTGCCGTTCAACGGCGATAAAGGTACAAGACCCCCATCCGTAAAGTCAACCAGCGCCCCTCTTGCCCCTTGCAAGATGTTTAAGGAAATGTCCTTTCCGCCACGAACATCAGGGTCGGCCCCGCGGTACTGAGCACCCCAATGGGGTGCTTTGCAACGGAGCTCAGTGAGAGAGACCGCAATAGCCATCACCGTCATACTTATTTCATCAGTGCGGGAGAATCGACAAGAATAGTTGCCGCCGACCTTGAAGCCATATCCTTGAATCTTGATCTCAGTGCCACCGCTGGCCGGCACCGACGTGGAATCCGAACTGTCCCAGCCTTCCCGATATTCAAAGAAGGACTGCACAGCAGTAGCGTTGCGAAACGGTATAGGCGAGCCTGCTTTGCGGAGGCTCAAGACCGTCAACCCTGTCTCGTGCGGCCAGTTTGACTTGCAAACAAGGTGCACGTCACTCAAGACTATGGCGGCAGAGGAGGCACCCGAATCCTTGTATGTAAAATCGCAGGCGTAACTGCTGGAGGAGGCATCGAATCCAAAACCGTCTATCAATATGGCATCGCCCCCTTTTGCTGCACCCCTTGTCCGGTTGTGCGCTGTCCATCCCGATAGTATTTCCAGACGCGTAGGCGTGTCTGAAGCTGAAGGAACAAGACTGCTTGTTTGACCGGCGTCAAGACCGCACCCAGCGACGCAGAGCGCATATTTCGTGAAATTTCCGAGAGCTGTCGTGACGCAGAGTTCGGTACAATTGCTCTGGCAAAACGCATCACACTTATGGAAGACCGAAACGTCTGCGAGCGACGCTCGGTATCTCCAAGGAGGCAGGCTGCACACCAGCTCCAGAGGCGACACGACGATGCCCGTGGCGTTGATGCCGTAGGTGCCGTATGAAAAGCCGCAAACGTATGCCGCACCGGCTTCGAAACCATACCCCGTTATCGTGATATTGTCTCCGCCGCTTGCATCTGCTCTCGTCGGCTGCACATGCGTCCACTGGGCGGCAAAGCGAAACTCGCATGATTGTGAGAGGCCACAGGCATTTGGCAAGGTTCTATTCATCACAGCCAAGTCAAGCTTCACATTTCCAGATGCGTACTTGCTCCCCCAGTTGGGCGTAGTGCACTGAATCAGGACCGTAGACAGCACTGACGCGTTGCTCCGCACCTCAAGCCCATCTCGACTGAAGACACAGGTGTAATTCCTGTTTCGATCAAACCCTGCTCCCGAGAATCTGAGCACCGTGCCCCCATTGGCCGGTCCTACCAAGGGACCAGGATCTGATGACGCGTTACCCCATCCATCTGTGAAAAAGAGCTGGTCCAGCTTCTCTGCACCGCCGTAGCCAATTTCGTTGCCGTAGTAGAGTACCTCCAGTACGCCATATGTCAAGGTCTTGTAGTTCCAATCAGGTGTACTGCAAGTTAGAGTTGTTACATCCAGCGCGCTCGCAGGCGTGTCGAAGAAGAGCGAGACGCTGCTGAGGCCCTTTGGACGATAGCGGCACGTATATCCCAAAGACCCTGCGTGAAATGCTACACCCTTGATGATAAGCTGCACCGGGAAGATGACATATCCTGGAGGAGCTTGAATGGCGTACCAGGCGGCCTTGAAAGTATACGTCGGTGGCGGGGCTCTTTCGCAATGCGAGAGGTTGCCACTCCTACAGATTACCTGAGGCTCTGACGCATTCCTCATGCAGAGAGCAAATTTCGAGTGGCTGGCATTACTTGAAATAGCACACGCCAATGCACACGAACTGTTACACCACTCGGCATGGCAAGACTGCCCGCTGGCAACGGCCGCAAGCGTGGAGTTGATAGCATCAAGCAATGAAGCGTTTGGGATCGACGTTGCACAGGGTGTCGGCACGCTGTAAATGTAGACATGCGCAACTGCACTGCCGACATTCCAAAGCGGCACAGGAACCATGAGGCGGGTCGTCGAGGAAGGATACGCGGACTCAGAAACAACCCAATTGTTGCCCGTGGAGAAATTGACGTAGTGTTTCCTTGAGGTGTCGAAGCCGGAGCCAGCTATGGTCAGATCGACGGCAACACCAGTAACAGATGTCACAGGGGACACACTTGTCCACCTGGCAATAAAGGTGAACGAGTTTGCCGGCTGAGTTGTCGGGCACATCCCAGACTCCTGGTCCGTCCGGGTGCAGCTGTTGTCCTGGGGCACTTGTTTGTAGAAGTGAACAACTCGAACGGTGGAAAGATCGGTGGGCATTGTCCCAAACAAGCCACGGCTGGTGATTCGGACAGCACTTGCTGCGATGCTGTTTCCTATTACTCGAGGGCCAACCATTTCCACAGCTATCAGTTCGCCACCCATTTGAACAAAAGCCACTTGAGAATTCGGGCTTGCGTTCGGATCTGGCTCTGGAAATCCCGTAATGACGCAGATATCATTTACGCACGTGCCATTCAGCATGCCTCGCCCGGTCACCCGGAACAAATTTAGAAGACCGGGACGTTCCAACACATCTTGCCTCGAGATTTCGGCACGGAAACTGGAGCCCCATGAATTTGGACCACTTGGTGTGAGACACTTGATCCCGGACGATGTGACTGAGCTGGCAGCCAGCCACAGTGCGTCGTTTGCCATTGAAAAACCACACCAGTACGTCGAGTTCGATGTCGAATCGAACCCTGCCCCTGCCCCTGCAATCTCAGTGCCTCCATCCGCAGGGCCACTTGGAGGGGTGAGTACAGATAGCACCACCTCATGGAATGTAAACATCCTCCCCGCATAATCTGCCTTTTCACGCACGCTGATGTAGCCGCACGAATAATTCTGGCATCCGTAGAGGCCGTAAGAGTCGCCCAAGCACCGCAGACCAGAGCAGGTCAATCCACCTGCATTCCCTACCTCGTAGGGAACGTCTTGCATTTCGGTAAAGGGCGTCCAGGGCACAACAGAATCATCCTTACGCAACAAATCTATGTGCGTTACCGTAAATCCTTGAGGACCCAGCTTGGTCCCCCATGCGGGCAAGACACACTCGCCAAAATGCACTGTGGTGTTGACACTGTTGACGAGGGGGGCTGCCTCAGAGAGCCACGAGCCCACCACAGACATGTTGACCAACGCCGACGCGTTGGTGCTTCGAAACCGACAACGATAACCCCCCCCCAGCAACCCAACGCCATACACTGTCAAGGTCTGTCCACCGAGGGGACTGCCGTAAACTGGACCGGACGTTGCTACCCAGGATGACAAAAGCTCAACAGGATTACTCATGACGCCCATGGCGTCTACAAGCACGGCCTTTGATACTGTCTCGAATACACTGAAGCTTACAAGTCCCTCCTGATACGGCCAGGGCGGAAACAGACACAAGACAGGTTTGACCATGGCCAAGTGACGTGAGCTTCGTGCAAAGGCATACGCAGGCTCAGAAATGAGCATTTCACCCGATGGTGCCTCAAGCTTGCACGAGTATAACTTGCCTCCTACTTTCACATTATCGTAATGTACGGCTCCTGCAAAGTAGCGAGGGCTCTCTTGGTCACCCCAGCTCTGAACGAAAACGGAAGGAGCGTAGGATGCAGGGCTGTTCCCCACCACACCTTGCACCACCACACCCCCAAAAAGCTTTGCAAAGACATCCTCCCACGCTGCGCACGCCTTACCCCCGCCCAAGCACTCGGCTCTTGCAGATGTCCCGCCGCCATAACGGATGCCAGGTTTAGCAAAGAGCACAAATCCTCGATTTTGCCCGGACCCCACACTAGTGTGTGTAACATCGACGCTGGCGACCAGGGACTCGTTGACGGTGATGTTGATTCCTTCGTCCGGGGTGATCAACTGCCAGGCGTCGTGATTCCGCTCGTGTCCACGCGAGCCACACTCTCGACCCCCACATTGCAAATGGTTCCGCGCATACACCCAAACCAATTGATCCCCTGCTAACGCTACAGCGAGGTCGAAGCCACGCACGATGATTTCACGGTCAGCGTAAATATCGAACATGATTCCAGGGATCTCAGCGCCCGACGCACCACCGGCCTCGGCCTGCAGGCTGGAGAGTTGCGCAGAAGCTGAGAGAGTAGACAGGGAGTGTTGTGCACGCAAGAGCGTTGCTTCGAAACCGTATCCCTGCACGGGGACGGGAGGCATGCCAGCCGCCATCTGCCGCAAATCTATCGACACCGAGTAGCTTGGGCGAAATGAATAGCTGAGCTGCGCCTGTTCGCCCAGCGATGCATAGAGATGCACTCGCGACCCGCTCGCATGCACAGCAGCATCCGTGCCGAAGCGGCCACGCTCAACAATAAGAGTGCGGTTGGACCCCAATTCCTTCACCATCATCTTCTCATCTCCCAGCTTGATGTAAAGACCGGGCTGTACACCCAACATCACACTGTGGTCAGCAGCATGGTAGTCCTCATTCAACGAAAGGCTGCGGGCGGACTCGTCAACAAACTCCGCCAGCGAGAAGTCGACTGCCTGCAGAACAGACACAGCCGAGACGCCCGCAGGATATTGTGTTCCCCATAAATTCGAAGCATTGCAGCGCAGTGCTCGATCTGATGTCAAGGTACCGGGTACCCGTACCTCTATCAAGGTAGCGGGTACCCGTAAACTCTGTTCCGGCAGCCATTCCAGACCGGAAGCGTTCGGGCTTGAGAATTCACACGCGTACGAGCCTTGAAACCCGATTCCATGGATGGTGACTATTGCCGATGAGGCCAGCCCGCCGGCTGGTAACAACGACGTGGCGACAGCCTGAAAGAAGAAAGACGTTTTCGAAAAATTCGACTGGAGAGGCACGGCAGGAGTGCCATCGATGCCTTCAGACTGCACAGATACATCGGCAACGACGCCTTGCGCATGAACCCAGGCAGGCGTTGTGCACACTATCTTTTGCTGGCTCGTCGCTGTAACAGGAGCCGACAACTCGAACACGTTCGGATCCGACTCTAAGGAAAATTTGCATCGATAGTAAATACCGAAGGCGCTCGACGGATTGAAACCGTCGCCCTGAATTCTGACGGAAGAACCACCTGAGGCAGCACCCCAGCAGCGCGCGGGCCCGTGCGGGAAGCACGCGTCCTCGGAGCCTATTATCGTGTCCATGAAGACACGACTCCAACTTGCAAGATATCTGAACTGAGGCTGATCCACAGTGTCGACGACGTGGCATGAATCGGCGACGCATTCCCACAGATGCACTGTGGCAAACCCCTCGGGACCGCTGAACGGGGGGACCTGCAACCGAATCTCAGACGAAGACACAACAACCGTTTCACTGGACGCCGTTTGCACCTGCAGCTGATTTCCGTTGACGTCCAGTGCAGACAAAGAGGCGTAGTACACAGCCGACTGATCGAATCCAGCCCCACGCACGGTGAGCATGGGAGTGTTCACGTCCGCCCCAGCAGGTGGCGGTACCGTCGAGCCCACGCCACCTAACACGGACCCCTTCGGCTGGCCTTCGAACCACCACGAGGCATGGTACGTAAAGTCTTTGGTGACCGCAAGGGCACCGGCGAACGAAATGGGGCTAGTTGAGGTACTCCCTGTTGACCGAGCCACAGTGAAGCCCACTCGACCGTGCGCAGCAGGCCACGCAGGCACCCGGCATTCTAGTTGGACGTGCGATATGAAAATCGCCGTTGTCGAGGCATTGTGCGGCCCCGCTTGAAAGTCGCAAGAATATTCGTTGGACGCATTGAAGCCGGCGCCGTACACCCGAAAGGTGCTGCCCCCAGCTGCGCTGCCTCCGCATGCGCCGCCAGCACAGTCGGTGTGCGTCCATATCTCTCGGAACAAGATCTCGGACGAGGCCTGGTCACTCCACTGCACACGCGCGTTTTGAAATAGGACCTCTACTCGGAAGTACTGTGATGAATACATCGGCACGGCGCTGCTGCTCCCAATGCTGCAAGTAATGACTGAGTCTGAAACGACTCTCGCAAAAGAGGTCGCCAGTCCCTCCTCCTCCGCAGGGAACTGGAGCTCCTTCTCAATAATGCTGCCGTCTGCCGACCCAGTGAACCGACATCGGTACTTGTCCTGCTGCTGGGGCAGGAATCCTGATCCCCTCACCTCGACAGCGGCCGGCCAGCACGTCCCCGAGCATTCCCGGGCCGGCACCGAGTTGTGGCTTGCCAGCTGCGTCAGACTTTGCGTCTGCGCGCCGATAAACGGCGCCATCAATAGCAGGAGCACCAGGATCGCAGGGTGCAGCCCCTTCCGGCTCGTTGACGAGGGCCACACATGCTGCCCACATTGGCCGCGGCCGCGAGCAGCGCGCCGCGAGTGCCGCGCGGACGCTGCGTCGTAGGAAAGAATAATGGTGTCGCCCCAGCAAGCTGGTGCTGGCGCAGCTTGCAGACACACCTCTGGCTGTCTGCTGGCCGAGGGTGCCGCGAGCAAAAATAGTGGCGCTTGTGAAGGTGACGATGACAATGACGTTGGCCACGAGCGCGGCGATCCGCGCACGGCGGTGTGAGTAGGCCACGCGAGCACGGGCGGCACCGGCGCAGGTGCCGGCGCGAGGTCGGAGCCTGGCCGCCCCGGTCTGCGCGCGGGCGACCACCACCAAGATACGTGAGGTCTCGGGTCTGCGCCCGGCGCAGCGGCACGCGTGCAAGCCGACGCCCACGAGCACAGAGGGGTCGCCGGACACGCGCCGGCGGGCGCATGGTCCGGCGCGCGTTCTGGAGCGCTCGTCCGAGGCTCGATGTGCGCCTCGGCCGCCATTTACCGCCCTCCGAGCCTCCGTAACCCTTGGTCTGTGACGACGGGGCTTCCACGAACTCGGCTTTTCGTGGCAAACCCGAACAATCCCAAAAGCCACCGCCAGAAAATGGTGGCTGGGGCGACGCGCGGGGCGGCGGCCGCAGCGATCGCAGTCGCATTCGTCGGCCTGCTGGGGCTGTCGCTGACCAGTAACCGGGTGAGTTCACCCTGCAGGGTGTCGCCGCGGCCCTGGCGCGCGCGGCTGGCGCAAACAGCGCGCGCGCACGCACTACCCATGGGCTTTTTCGCCGAGAGTATAACAGTGGCAACGTGACAGGAGACCCGGTCGGAGCTTCTCGGCTACTCGTACCGAGCGATGCCTGGCGCGTTTGGGCCGGCGTACGGGGTCTCGCCGCCTGCCGTTAGGTTCCACGTGACGCAGCAGCTGCCGACTGGCCCGCACCCAATGACGACAGATGCGCTTGTCACGTCCAACAACGCCATATCGTTTGCAAGCGCTGTCGAGAACACGGAGCGCGAGGACAAGGAGCGCATTGAGGACGTGAGTGCCCAGCGTCTTGCGCGCGTGCCTGCCTGCCGCTGGCGCAACCACGATTACGGTAACCGTTGCGCGCGCTTCTGGCTGCGGAACAGCAGCCCGTCGTTTCTGTGTCCTGACTATGCAGAGGGTGGTGTGTGTTTCGGCTGCTCTCTCGCTCTGTCCCGCAGACGGACGATGCGGTCAACTCGGTCAAGAAGAAGACCGCCGAGAACTTGCAGACTTCGCGCATTGCGATCTGGAAGGAGATTGGCATGCTGCGGAATAAGATTATGAGCTACCGCAAGCGCCTGGTGAACCTTAAGGGGCAGATGATGTCGCGCGATAACTATCTGGACACGAGAATGACGGCCTTCAACAACGCTGTCGGCAGGGCCAAGGTTGCAAACGAGCGCCGACTGAACGACATGCACATCGCGATGGCGGTGATTAGCAGCCAGAGCGGGCCAAAGGGCGCCCCTGGCCCGGACGGCCTTCCCGGCAAGCCGGGCGTGCAGGGATACCCGGGTCTGCGCGGCGACCGGGGACAGCCTGGCGTCATCGGAGTCACGGGGCCGAGGGGATTCGAAGGACGCGATGGCATCCCTGGCGCCATCGGCCCCCAGGGCGATATGGGCATGCCCGGGCTCAGGGGCCCTCCGGGCCCGCCCGGCGTCCCTGGCAGAAGGGGGCCCATGGGGCTGTACGGCAGCGCTGGGGAAGGGCACAACGGTGCGACGGGTCCTCCCGGCCCGTCTGGGCCGCCCGGGTACTCGGGTGTTGCAGGACCGTCGGGGCCCACTGGTCAGAGCATTCCTGGCCAGCGTGGTCTGCCGGGCACCGCGGGCCCAGCGGGGAACCCCGGGGCTGCCGGACCGCCCGGAGCTGCGGGCTCTGGCGGAAACCCTGGGTCTCACTAAGCGGTCACTAGGCCTTTTTCCTACGCGTGTATTAAAACTTTGTATGTGTGCTTGTGCTGAGTTGGGAGGTGTTTGCGTGGAAAGGTCATCACGGCAGAGAGCAAGCAGGATGGTTGTGTAGGTCGGTGTCAACAGGGTGCCCGCGGCTTGGAGTTGGTCGAGTGCTTCCCCCGACCAACTCACTGCCGCGGATTGTCCTCGCAGTTGACCGGGTCAAAACCAACCATGGACAGATCTGTGTGACTCTCCGTTGCTCAATATTATAGTATGTTAGAATGAGTAATGATGATGTAAGGATGCTTTTTCGATATGAAACTATCATATATCAATGTATCTCATCACCTGCTTCTTCTCCGTGAAGCTCAATGCTCGTTGGTATAGCGGGTATAGCGAAGTAGGCCATGTGCCGTTGGACGTTAGGAACGATTGAGCGTAAGTGTGGGGTCACGGTTTTAGTGAAGCCGTTACCCGAAAGTCCCTTTTAGACCCGAATTCCGAGTCCGGGGTCGTAGACCCGAATTCTGGGGTCGCGGGTTTTAGTGAAGCCGTTACCCTCCGGAAATACGTAGTAACATTCCTCTTCTTTCTCAAATGCACAAGTAAACACGGACCTTACGTTATGAGATATGCGGGATCGCTAGACGTCCGATGTGTGCGTACGTGAGTGTGTAATCCGACAGCAGTCAAGGCTGTCGAGGAGCTGCATGCTCGTAGCAAATGCGTGCATGTGTAAGTAATCCGGCAGCTCTTCAGGCTGCCGAGGAGCTGCATGCGCGTAGCAAAGGGTACTCAACTTCAGTGGTATGACCATGGGCTGTTAGTGGGGAATATGCCATTTCTCTCTCTCTCGCTCTCTTCTGTTCTTAGCGTGTACCCCGCGCGATCGCTCAAAAGCGGGCACGTGGGATCGTGGACACAAAAAATAATTTTATCATTCGCGAATAGTCTACAACTTTATAGATCGCCGGCTGCTGTCCCCATCAGGGCTTTGGCTCGATCGTGTGGTGGCCAGGACATTCTGCCCCTCCTATTCAGTCGCTACCGTCATCTGTCAACATTTGAAGCACGACTACTTGCAGCGGCGGCAGCTTTGGTCATTTCTGCGAGTTCTGCTCTCCGAGTCGGCCCTCGCGGGCCGTAGGTATGAAGCTGGTCCAAATGCGCTCTGAAGAGCTCCCAGTTGACGTCGTCAAGGTCATGGTCACTGGTGCCGCCCTCAAAGGGGTTTTCAAGCTGCTTCTGCACACGGTAAAGTGTGACCAGGATGAGCACATATGTGGTGGCGATGAAGTACCCCGCCAAGCACCCGTACTCGGGGTTCGAATGCTTCATGGACGCCACGTTCGTGTATTGGGACCCACTCCCATTCTGGTCGCTGCAAAACTTATTCCAGTAGGGCGCGAGAACGATCGGCGAAACGTGAATAAGCGCAAAGCAGAAGAGCCGCAGCCCCACGGGCATCTGCGTATCCAGGATACATCGCACCTTCTCAAAACTCGTCACAATATCTCGGTGGTAAGCCGACATTCTGCCCATGCCTAGCTGGCCCCCGGACTTTGTGTGCCCGCAGTGCGGCGCAAACTTGTTCATGAGACCGCACATCGTGGACAGCCCGTCGTACACAACGTTGCCGCACTCCTCTGGGGCGGCCCGGCTCCCGCGTAGATAAAACTCGATGTCGTCGAGCAGTTTGTCGTACACCCTGTCCAGCTCGGCTGCCCACCGGCTCTGCGAACCCGCCTCCCAGGCCCACTTGCCGTCTGGACTCTTCTCCCACGTCTTGAACATGAGGTAGATCGTGAACAAGGCCCCCTTCATTTTTGCCAGGTGGCTGAGGGCGGCGTCGCGCCGTGAAAAGCCGGCCTGCACGGAGAAGACGAGAGGGAACACCGTGCCGGCCGCGAGGATCTGAGGCATGCACTAGTGTCAAACGAGACCGAGTAGAGAAGAAAAAGAGACCTTTCCTGTGCAAAAGAGATTTGGCTGCGCACGGTGGGCAGAGTGGTTTTCTGCAGCACCTGCATGGACGTGTTGAACTTGATGTCGAACATTTTTTGGGAGCATAGAAAGGTGCAGAAGCACGTCACCGAGACCATCAGGGCCGCATGCCACGTAAGTCCGAACACCAGCCCGCGGTACATGAGCGCCATGTGCGCCATGAAGCGCCCCAGCGCCGTCGTATGGGGCGCTGCCGCAACCGGCTCATACGTGTCCACGACCGGCGCATACGCGCCGCGCTGCGCGCCAGAGTCCCGCATTGCCGTCTATAAACAGAATTCCCATTTGTTTTTTCACAACAACCCATTTTTTTTTCCCCCCATTCCATATCATCATCAGATGATATCGGGACATAGGTGGGCGCCGCGTGCTTTTACGTGTGCGTGTCTCCGCCTGGAGGGTGGGTGGGTGTGGGAGGGTCCGTGCGTGCGGGTTTGCGTGCGGTTTTGCGAGCGTGCGGTGATACGTCTGGTGCGCGTTGGTCGGTGTGATCCAGGCCGCCGAGGAAGCCCCTCGGCGAGATTCTGGCCTCGGATCAGGATGCGCACAAACTGGCCACGTCCGAGCGTGCGACCGAGGACCTTCTGTCGCGGCTCAAAGAGTGCGAGCGGCGCTTGAAGCAGTGCTCTGACTTTGCGGCGCTGGTGAAATCGCGCGCCGACGACCCTGCTGCAGTACACCTTGGGGGGCAGGAGCAAGACCGGTACAGCTGCTGGTGTGCGTTTGCGTGTGGCTCGTCCGCTGCCCTTTGGCGACCCTATCGCGCACGATGCCGCGCTCGGGTGCTTCAGAGGCGTAGGCACTGACGCTCGCGCGTCCTAGTCGCTCCGCGATGGCGCTAGCGTGCAGCGTGAGTGTTGTGATCTTGCAACCCACTGTTGAGCTGTTGTAATACCCTTGTTCGCCTGCAGCCTCGCGGCGGACCTGGTGAAGGCGGTGCGGGAAGAGCGGGAGCTTCAAAACGAGATCGCCAGCATCCATGCGGAGATGGAGGCGGAGAAGCTGGTGCAGGCGGCGGCCAAGGAGCGTCTTGCAATTCTGCTGGATGTCGAGCAGGTCAGTGCTGCCAGTCAGTGAGTCTGTGCAGCGCAGCACTCCATGTGGATGCATCGCGTCACGACTCTGAGCGGCTGCTGTGTCCACGTGTCGGCTCTGAAATCCCAGGGCACGATCTGGATGGTGACCACGCTCGGGATCCCGCGCCCCTGGCGCGAGGACGGTGCGCCTCAGAAGCCTCAGGAGGAGTCGGTGGAGCAAGGGGAGGATGGCAAGCGCGCGGCGCCTGAAGGGGGCGGCAGCGACGACGACGAAATCTTCGAGGAGGAGATCCCTGAAGAACCCGCCGATGGTGAGGAGGGCCTGCAGCCAGTAGTGCACCTCAACAGCCCAGAGGGCGTGTGCGTGGGGCCCGACGGCTCCATCTATGTCACCGACACGATCCACTGCTGTGTCCGCAAGATCTCGCCTGCGGGACGCGTCACCAATGTGGCCGGCGACGGCAACAGGGGGCAGCGTGATGGGCGCGCTCAGGTGGCAGAATTCCAGGGAGCAGCCAAGATGGCAGAGGCGCAGTTCAGGCACCCGCGGGGCATCATGGCCGATGATGCGGGTAACCTCTTTGTGTGCGACACCGAAAACCATACAGTGCGCGGAATATCGTGGGAAGGCCGCGTGACGACGCTGGCGGGCAGCGGCAGCCCTGGCTTCAAGGATGGCCCCGCACTGCAGGTAGCTCTCTCCGCATGCTAATCGCTCTCCAAAGCCCCGCGCCACGCGGCGCATCGAGCCGAGTTGGCCGCGCAATTGACCGGACGACGCGCGTGCGCTGCAGAGTGCGTCCTTCCGCATGCCCTGGGCGTGCTGCAGGGGCGTGCTCCGCGGTGTCGAGGCCCTCTTTGTGGCAGACTCGGGCAACCACTGCATTCGCGCAGTGTCAACCGAGGGCGCGGTGGGCGTTGTCAGGACCGTCTTCGGCAGACCTGAGACGCCGGGCAAAGGGCCTTTGGAGCTCAATTTCCCGTGGAGCCTCTGCTATCACGGCAACCTGTTGTATGTTGGCGACAAGTACAATCAGCGCATCGTGGTCCTGTCGCCGGACGAGCCCTCAGTGGTGCGTGTGGTGTCGGATGATTGGCCGTGGGGTGCACGATTTGCCCCTCGCGGCTTCGCCTCCAGCCCCGACGGCGTCCTCTACATGTCTAGCTCGGTCGGTGGCATGATCTGGAGGTATGAGCCGCCTGGGTCCATGGACGTACTCTTCCCCGATACGAGCACCGAAGGCGGAGCAGAGGTGAAGACCGTGGTGCCAGCGCGGGTCGCGGGCGCTGGTATCCGCGCGTACAGAGATGGTCGTGCAGAATTTGCCGAATTCATGTACCCCGCCGGCATTGCCGTGGACCGCGATGGGTCGCTCTTGGTGGCCGACCACGGCAACCACGTGCTTCGGCGTGTGCGCAAGCTCCGCGAGGCCGAGATCAAGGCGAAGCTGCGCAAAATGCTGCAGGACATTAACAACCGCGGCATCCGCGTTTGCTTCCAGCGATGGGGCAGCAACGTGGGAAACCACGAACCCCTCGAGCCCCTTGAGGTCGTCACCCTCCTTGCCCTCGGAACCCTGTCGTCGGGAGTGGCATCCCAAGACTCGCCCCTTGTGGCCTTCCACTCTCCTGCGCCGCTGCTTTCCGCGGACAACACCCCAGCGCCTGATACGGGTACACATGAGGCAACGCAGCCCTATGCAGGTATCTCTCTAAACCCTGCCTAAACCGTAAACCCTAGACCCTAAACCATTAACTCACAACTGCCGTTCCTCTCTCTCGCTCGCTCGCTCTCTCTCTCTCTCTCGCGCGCGCTCTCTCTCTCTCTCTCGCTCGCTCCGCCCCCCCCCCCCCCCCCGGCGGGCTGGGGGGCG
>Ga0315905_10002311_pt1 | contig 20087 bp, 15 predicted proteins | sample LakEriMetagenome_5_FD_203522 | JGI IMG/M metagenome (GOLD analysis project Ga0315905, IMG submission 203522) | Freshwater fungal communities from buoy surface, Lake Erie, Ohio, United States - Buoy 4 MA121 | ecosystem: Environmental > Aquatic > Freshwater > Lake | place: USA: Lake Erie, Ohio... | reverse complement strand
GCTAGGATCGGTTGTAATCTCCGGAATCTTTGTCCCCAAAACAAAGGTACACGCAACACCATCATTGTTATCATCACAAACAACATATGGTGTGGGGGTTGTGGCTGGGGGAGCAGGAACTATGGTTATCGATTGTGTTATACTAGCTGCGCATTGACCCGAGGAAGGAGTAAACGTATAAGTGTTACTCGAATTGGGAGTGTAAGTTGGCGACCAAACTCCGCTTATACCATTTAATGAAGTAGACGGTAATGGAGATGTTAATCCGGGACATTGTATAGAACTAATAGAAAAGCTAGGTACAATAGAATTGTTAATTACACTAACGGTCATTGTTTGCGTTGCTGCGCATTGATTAATTGTAGGTGTAAACGTATATGTTGTTGTTGCTGTATTATTAGGAGCTGGCGACCAAGTTCCTGTAATTCCATTGGTTGAAGTTGTGGGTAAAGTTGGAAAAGGAGTATTAATACAAATCGGAGCTATTGGTGTAAATACAGGTGTAATTAAAGGTGTAATGGTTACAGTCAACGAGGTGTTATTGGCACATTGCCCTGAAGTTGGTGTAAAAGTGTACGAAGTCGTTGATGTGTTATTAAAAGCCGGTGACCAAGTGCCTGTAATTCCATTGGTTGCAACAGAAGGAAGTGGATTTGCAGTTGTTCCGATACAAAGTGGTGCTATTGTATTAAAAGTGGGGGTGACTTTTGGAGTGATAGGAATGGTTAGTGTTGTTGTATTTGCACATTCGGTTCCTAAAGGCGTAAAAGTGTAAGTAGTAGTGGTAGTATTGTTTATAGCTGGAGACCAGGTTCCATTAATTCCATTTAATGAAGTAAGTGGAAGTGGTGGGATTGCTGTGCCAGCACAAACCGCTGCAACCGGAGTAAATGTTGGATTCACTGGTGCATTAACCGTAACGGTGAATGAAGTAGTTACTGCACATGCTCCAGAAACAGGTGTGAAGGTATAAGTTGTAGTGCCCAAAAGTGCTGGGTTAATCGATGCAGGAGACCAAGTGCCTGAAATCCCATTATTTGAAGTGGTTGGTAAAATAGGTTGGGTAATTACGGTGTTTTGACAAATGGTTAAATTGCCTTGTGAAAATGTAGGAGTAATGAAAGGGTTAACAACAACAGTCATTGTGGTTGTTGAATTTGCACATGAACTGTTGATAGGAGTAAAAGTGTAGGTTGTCGTTGTTGTAAAATTAGGTGCAGGTGACCATGTACCCTGTATACCATTAGTGGATGTTGTTGGTAAATTAAATGATGTTCCTGAACATATTGGACCAATAGGGGTAAAAAGTGGAGTTATCAACGGATTAACGGTAACACTGATCGTTTGTGGGTTAGCACAAGGAAATAGAATCGAATCTGGAGTAAACACATAGGAGCCCGAAGTTGTATTACTTACAACAGAGGGCGACCATGTACCAGAAATACCATTGGGTGAAGTGGTTGCTAAAAGAGGGGCAGTGCTGTTTTGACAAATACTATAACTTGAAGGAAAATCGGGAGTCACTATGGTTGCACATGTGGTATTGCAAGTAACGGTCATCGGTGCAACGCATGAAACACCATTGGCTTGAATCGTAAACGTTACCGAGGTTCCCGGAGTTAATCCCGTTACAGTGAAGTTTGATGGAGCTACCCATGTTCCAGTAACAGGCGTACCTCCCGCAATTGTATAGGTGTACGTGAAATTCGTTTGTCCAACGTTACTAAAATCAAAATTCAATGAAGTTGGAGTAGTATTTGGGCTTGCAAAGTCACAAAATAAATTTAATGACGGACCCGTATTGGCAATCACTACGGTTATGGGTACCCGAGTGCTTTCACACCCTGCAATTGTCTGACTAACATAATAGGTGAAAGTGCCCAAAGTACTAGTTGAAGGAGTGGGAGCTAAAGATGAGGCTGTTCCTCCCGTGACATTTGTACCGTACCAATTTAATGTCCCACCAACAGAAGGTGCAGCATTTAAGGGAGTTGCTACTGCATTTTGACAATAGTTAACAGGTGAAGTGACAGTTGGAGTAGGTACTGTAGTGAAATTTATGGTTACTGTCGCGTTTATCGATAGTCCACAACTATTCGTAGCTGTTAGGGTTAAAACAACATTACTGCCGGTAGTTGGAAGCGTATAAGTGGGATTTAAAATTGTCGTTGAGCTAAATGTTCCCGATGGAGCACTCCATTGAATCGATTGATAGCCTTCAGCATTTCCAGATAAAGAGATAACTGAACCCCGACAAGCAGTTTGCGTTAGCCCTGCATTTACGGTAAACGGTTGAACAGGAGCTAAGCAACCTGAATTTGTATAAGTTGGAATTCCGGTAGGAGTAAAGTTTACGGTTGCTCCATCTTGATCGGCAAGGGCCCCACCATATCCACCTTGCGTATTTACCAACAAACTTCGTTCATAACTTACAGAATCTGTACACGATCCACCAAACGTTAGCGTTAATGTTCGCAGGCCGGGAACCGTATTGTAATTGGCAAAGTGACCACCAAAATTGGTTGTGTTATTTTGGAAAATCATGTAAACGGTGGTGGTTAAATTTGCAAATGAATTGAATGTCACATTCACATTTTGACTTGTTACGAGAAGCACTGTAGCGTTAGCAGGTAGCACACCTCCGATGGGTTCTAGAATTTGACCACAATTTCCAGCATTAACAATACTAGCGTTTAATTGGGCTACTTTCGCTGCGGTAGTAGCATTTTGTACAATTCCGCCCCATGGATTGTTGGGCCAAGTAACCGACAAATTAGCTGTATTTAAAGCGGTTGGACCCACTTTGAAGCGCACCATTTCGTTAAACCCTTCTTCGTTTGAGGGATTGGTTGGAGAGCAAGCATCGACCAAAATACTTTCAATTTCAAAACATTGACTTAGTGCCGTTGGACTTATTGATAGCATAAGAGTCAATATTACTAAGCGCAAATAATTTTGTAAATTCATGGAAATCTTTTTTGTAAAGGGATACAAAATTACGTAAAATTCCCTATGTGCTCTTGAATGGTGGTTAAAATTTCGTTATAATTCAGTAGTGATTTTAGGTAGTTTAACAGGATTAAATCTAGGATATTGAAAAAACGAACTTAAGGATGAAAATTGATTTAGTCCATTTTAAATTATTTTAATTTCATCCTAATCGAAATATTAAGTAATGATTAAATTTTCTAATATTGAATTGTTGTATTTTATTTGTTTCCCTATTTAATCATTTAAAAACAGTAATTTATTATATAATCATTTTGAATAAATCGGATCAATTATTTAACTTAAATCGATGGCTTCTTATATTCATTTATTTATGTGTAATTTACCAAATAAATAAACTTAATAATTAAATTAGCGTTAAAATACTATAAAATAGCACGTTATCAAAAATCAATTAGAAGCTTAAAATGAGGTAATTCATAATTTTTCCGAAGCGGAAGAAGAACGGGTGGATGAAAATCGTTTTCCATATATTTTCTCAAAGGCATGGAGTTATTTGAAAATCGGTCCAGAAAAATACAGAAAAAATGATGCTTTTTCTCAACCTCCATCAGATTTTGATGCTGAAGACTTAGAAGTATTGGCCAATGGATGTAGACAAGTACTCCAAGGAATAGGATTAACTAAAGAAAAACCATTTTCGGGATTAGATGTGATGGGATTCAGTGCATTATTTAGAATGTTTCATTTCGAAAAATCCAACAGAAAAACCTATTACAACTATACTCACAACTCAAAAAGAGGCGTTTTGGATGAAATTACATTAACTCATGTTATAGATAACACACAAGTGGTATATTATAATTTTTGTGAATACCCAGAAATTGATTAATTATATTGTGAACTTAATATTGATGAAAAATTTGAACTAACAAAAAATTAGCAAATTTATTCGTCGAAAAATCAGCATTACTTTATCATCCTCAATGTTGTGAGCCCTTACGTAATATTAATAAAACAAAAAAATCGCTCAAGTAGAGTCATACGAATACAGGATTGCCTTCGGCCATCCTTTGCGCTTCGCGCTGAAAATAAAATAAAAAAAAATCGCTCAAGTAAACTTGGCGATTTTTTTTATTTTATTTATTCGTGGGGAGAGCAGGATTCGAACCTGCGAAGGTGTAACCAGCAGATTTACAGTCTGCCCTCGTTGGCCGCTTGAGTATCTCCCCAACGCTTCTAGCGGTAGCAAATATAGAAACACTTTTGCGCTTTACAAATCAATTTAATGAAAAAATAGATAAAAAAAACTAATCATTTGACTTACAACACAAAGGAAAATTATGGGTTTAAAAGTTCTTGTATTTTTTTACGTAATCCTTCGCCCGTAAGTCCTTTTGCCACAACATTGCCTTGGCGATCCAATACATAGGTACACGGAATTTCCTCCACTTGATATTGAAGTGCAATGGGGTCTTTCCATCCTTTTAAATTTGATAATTGGGTCCATGTGATCCCGTCTTTTTGGATTGCTTTTTTCCAGGCATTTCGATCTTCATCCAAGGATACGCCTACGATATTTAAACCTTTACTTTGGAATTCAGCATACATTTTTACCAGGTTTGGATTTTCACGACGGCACGGGTTGCACCAAGAAGCCCAAAAATCAATTACGGTCACTTTTTTACCTAAAACTTTATTTAATTCCACTGTTTTTCCTTCGGGGTCATTGGCTGTAAAATTGGGAGCGGGTTGGCCAATTGTTACCGGAGTTGAATTGCTAGCGGCGCTCTTTGAGGATTCCAACATTTTGATTCGGGATTGAATTGCTTTTCCAATTTTTGTTGTTTTGAGTTTGGAATCAATACGGTTAAAGTCCTTTTTTATCGAATGAATCGCAGTGTCTCCGCTAAATACACGTTGTTGTAAAACCAAAATGGATATAAAACTTTTCGGATTTTTAGAGGGGAAAGCGAGCACATAATCCAATTTCTTTTTGTTCAATGCAAATGCTTTATTCATTAATGCATTTACCGTTGCTGTGTCCTTTTCTTTTACCGCTTTTTGATATTTTGCTTTGTTTTGTGATTGGTATTGAAATACACGATTCTCAAAAGCCAAATAGGTCGTGTTGAATTGTTGGAGTTGATCGTTATTGGGTGTGCCACCAATCGTTGTCGATTCGGTTGGAGAATTGGCTATATGCACTTTTATTGTTCCGGGTTCTGCGATAAAACTTAAGCCCGAATTAGTCCCTTTTGCTGTGATGTAGTACATATCCAACTCGCTTGCATCGCCTTCAAATGTAAAGGTTTCATTTTCAACTTCGGTTGAGTCAATTGTAGCAATTTCACCTTCCTCATTTTCATGCCGAAGATATATTTTTGATCCATTACGTTGGGAAGAAACCGATCCTTCTATTGTAAATGTATCGGATCCATTACAAGCAAATAAAAACATTGTTAATACGAGGCAAAGGGCTATTTTTTGAAATAGTTTCATTGTATGATTTTTGTCAAAAATACGCCTTATTTTTTTAGGGATACTTCTCGAAAAGTTTATTTTGCTGCAGTTTACCGTTTTTACGCCTATCTTTGTTTTAGAATTAACGAAAATGACGTATCGAATTATAGCTATTGCCGCCTTTTTGTGGGGTTCATTAGCGCATGCACAACTTGTAATTAACGAACTCGATGCCGATACTCCAAGTACCGATGTAAAAGAGTTTGTTGAATTAAAATCGGTAACTCCCAACATGCCTTTGGATGGGTATTGTTTGGTGTTTTTTAATGGTGGATCGGGCACACTTAACGCAAGTTATTTAGCGATTGATTTAGACGGTATGACTACCGATATCAATGGTTTACTACTACTTGGGAATGCTCAAGTAACTCCGGCGCCTGCCTACATAATTCCTAATGCTTCAATTCAAAACGGTCCCGATGTAGTAGCCATATATCAAGCAAATGCGACAGATTTTCCATTAAATACTGCCGCAACTTCTGCTTGGCTAGTGCATGCGTTTGCCTATTCTAATGCCGCAACCACGGCTCCAACCACAATTATGACGGCTTTGGGTTTGATCGTTTGTAGCAACGAAAACCAAACGCAAAATGCTGCCAATCAGTCCATTCAACGAAATAATGATGGTACCTATTCCGTGACTACCCCAACACCGGGTGTAAATAACGATGGAAGCGGCGTGGTGCTCAATGGAATAACCATTACGGTTGCACCGAGTCCGGCTACCGAAGGACAAACAATGGCAGTTACTTTTACTACCAATACGCCAGTTACAGGAACCAATTTGTTACTCAATTTTACGTTGGTTAATGGTGCGTTTACCTTATTGGATTATAGTGGTAACCAAACAATTTCGATTCCGGTAGGTTCAAGTTCGACTTTTACTAATATCCTATTGGTTGAGGATACCGCAGATGAAGGTGATGAAGAGGCATTAATAAAAGTCAATACAGTTCCCAATGGTTATGTTTTAAATAACAACAATATCCTTGTTCGTGTTCAGGATAATGATTATGTAGTTTCACCATGGGGCACTCCATTAAATCCGACCTACGGATTGGTTTCGCCTACAACACCTAATAGCTATTATGCTAATTTGGAGGGGCTTTCGGGGTCCGCACTTAAACAAGCACTTCAAGATATTATTGCCAACCCATCCGTTGTCCATGCACATAATTATGGCGATATTGTAGATATTTTAAAAGAAGCCGATCGCAATCCATTAAACGGTAGTCAAGTATGGATGATGTATGTGGAGAGTCCCCGTTCTAAGCTCGACTATCAGTTGGGTAGTAGTAATGTGGGCGTGTGGAACCGCGAGCATATTTGGCCTCAATCGCGGGGGGGATTTGCCGATGCAACATCTTCTTTTGCGGATGGTATTACAGTATGGGCACCTACCGGACCCGATGATATCATTGCGGGACATGCCGATGCCCATCATATTCGGGCAGAAGACGGTTCAGAAAACACTTCACGAAGCAACCGGGACTATGGAACTGATTATAATGGACCCAGCGGAAACTTGGGCAGTTGGAGAGGCGATGTGGCGCGTGCGTTATTCTATATGGCGGTTCGATACAATGGCCTGACATTGGTAGAAGGTAATCCGGTAGATACCACAATAGGGCAAATGGGCGATTTAACGTCGTTATTGAACTGGAACCAAGTCGATCCGGCAGATGATTTTGAAATGCACCGTAATAATTACATTTACACCTGGCAAAACAACCGTAATCCGTTTATCGACTATCCCCAGTTGGCCAACTATATTTTTGGATCGCAATACGGACAAGCGTGGTCGTTTGCCTTACAAAATGCACAAAATGAACATCCAATAGTAGGGGTCTATCCCAATCCGGCTTCGGAGGTTTTGTATATAAAGGGTATAGCGCAAACGGCATCTTTAAAAATTAGTAATCTTTTGGGTGCAGTGGTGTTGCAAACCACCATCCAACCCCACGAAAGTGTAGCAATCGACACACTAGCCACGGGTATGTATCAAGTTGAAATTAACGCACCAGAAGGTATTCAGTATTGTAAACTGCTTATAAAGCATTAAATCCAGCAGGACTTAGCATTAAAATGTAAGTGTGGGTTTAACAAATAAAGTAATACTGTAAGTGAGGTGTATTACCGATTTTTTGATAGGATATTAGAAACGAGTTACTTCCCGATACAAAAATTTGCAAAAATATTCCCTAATAATTCGTCATTGGTCACTTCGCCCGTAATCGCACCAAAAAAATACAGCGCTTCACGGATATCAATTGCAACTAGGTCAGAAGGAACCTGCGTTTGCATTCCCCAGCTCACTTTTTGGATGGCTTCAAGGGCTTTGTGTAAGGCATCATAATGCCGGCTGTTGGTGATTATGGTTTCGTTATTGCGCAACGCACCGGTATTAATAAGCGAAAACAACTGGTTTTTCAAGTCGTGTACCCCCTTTTTATTTTTAGCCGATAAAAGCAGTAATTGAATGGGTAAGCCCTCCAATTGTTCCCGAATTGCGGCAATTTGTGTTTCGGCTATCAAGTCGATTTTGTTAATTACAACGATGAACTGTTTTTGGGGATAGTTGTGTATCATTTGCTCAATAGCAACGCGGTAGTTTTTGTCCAAATCTTGAAACATCAAACTTTCAAACAAATACAAAACGATTTGGGCTTGTGCAATTTTTTCATAGGTTTTCTGAATACCAATGGTCTCCACAACATCCTGTGTGTCGCGTATACCAGCGGTATCAATAAATCGAAAACCAATTCCGTCTATAGTGATCTCGTCTTCGATGGTATCGCGGGTGGTTCCGGCAATGTCAGATACTATGGCGCGTTCTTCATTTAACAACGCATTCAGCAATGTCGATTTTCCAACATTAGGTTCACCTACAATAGCCACAGGAATCCCATTTTTAATCACATTTCCAACCGCAAACGAATCAATCAAGCGCTTGAGTACCAATTCGATTCGTTGCAGTAAATCGGTAAACTGACTGCGATCGGCAAATTCGACATCCTCTTCTGCAAAATCAAGTTCGAGTTCGATCAACGAGGCAAAGTTTAATAACTCTTCCCGCAGGTGATGAATCTCAGCACTAAAACCGCCGCGCATTTGTTGCATTGCAATTTGATGTGAAGCTTCATTATCTGAAGCAATCAAATCGGCCACCGCTTCGGCTTGCGATAAGTCTAATTTTCCATTTAAAAAAGCACGTAAGGTAAATTCGCCCGCTTGCGCCATCCGGCAGCCTTTGCGCAAGAGGAGTTGAATGATTTGTTGTTGGATAAAGGTCGAACCGTGACAGGATATTTCGACAACATCTTCACCGGTATACGAATTGGGATTTTTGAAAACAGCGACCAGAACTTGATCGATTACTTTGGTATCATCTACTATAGACCCTAAATGAATCGTATGCGTTTTTTGTTGCCGTAAATCTTTCCCTTTTACCGAAATAAAAATTTGATGGGCAATGGCTAGCGCATCTTTCCCTGAGATACGGATAATAGCAACGGCTCCCGCTCCCGAAGGTGTGGCAAGTGCAACAATAGTATCGTGGTGCATGTTTTTTTTGCAAATATAGGAAAGTTCAATGTTTTAGAGTCAATGAGTTAATTAGCCAATTAGTCAATGTGGCGATGAGACAATGGGTTAATTTGAAGATTATACATTTACTGTTCTTCAATTAGAGTACTCTTCAAATTTCTTGAATAGTATGATATGTATCAGGTTTTTTTTCACGGATCGAGATTACCTTTAAAAAATAAAATTTTAAACAGCGATTTGGAATGAAAAAGATTGTATTGCCGACCGATTTTTCAGAAGTGGCCCAAAATGCCTTGGTCTACGCTTTGGAATTAGCAAAAACGTTTGAAGCAGAACTATTGTTGGTGCACACCTATGAGTTGCCGATTATAGAACATCAAATGGCACCCCAAAATTATCAAGTACTGTTTGATTCTTTAGAATGGGCCAATTTTGATCAATTTAAAAACACCATGCCTTCTATTCACGCCATTGCCGATCAACATCATGCCGAACATGTTCGGTTAACACCCGTAATTATGGATGGTGATTTATTATTTAATTTAAAAACACTTATTGCCAATGAAAAAGCCGATTTTGTAGTCATGGGAACATCGGGTGCAAGTGGTTGGAAAGAATATTTTACGGGCAGTAATACGGCCGATGCAATTCTTAATTTGCAAGTCCCTGTGCTTAGCATTCCCGTTGCTGCTCATTTTGACGGAATACAAACCGTTGGCTTTACCACTCGTTTTCGCGAAAAAGATAAACCGGCACTGCAACACGTTATTGATTTTGCTAAACATTGGAATGCAAAGGTGAAATGCATTTATGTAGAACCCTATGACACCGAAAACACTACGGCAACTTACGAGGATTGGATCGATCATTTTCGAAAAGAGCCGGTTTCATTTCATATTATCCCAAGTGAGGCGGTCGAGGATACGATTTCCGATTTTATTAAGCGGGAGTCGATCGATATTATGGCGATGATGACCAATAAACATAATTTTTTTGTGCAACTGTTTACTGAGTCGTTTACCGAAAAAATGGCAAACCATGCGTCTATTCCGATTTTGGCTTTGCATGAATAAAAAAAGCCGCTTATAAGCGGCTTTTTTAGTTGTAATAAGTATATTATTTCTTTTTTGCAGCGGCTGCTAAATCCTCAGGTTTTGTAGCAACAGCCACCCCTGGAAGACTAACAGGAGCTCCTAACTGTGCTAAGAAACTACCTTGAACTTCACCGGTTTTGTAGGTAGTGAATCCAATACGGTACAAGCCAACAATCAATGATTTAGCTGGATTGCTTGGATCACTAGTAATACGCATTAATGAATTATATTTGCTTCCCGAAGGTTGTGCTGGCATCTCTCCAGAATCATCATTCGTATCTAAAGTTGTCCATTTAGCTGTTTTAGCTTTTGCAGCAACATCTTCGATTTTGAAGATTCCATCTGCGCGCTCTAGAGTTACCCATGTGTCAAAGAAACTTGTACGCTCAGCATTGGCTGTAAAATCTGCAGCAACATAATCTTTATCGCTTGGTTTTACACTTTCTGGAGCTGGAGAAATCATACGAACACCAATTTCTGGAGCAGCAATTGGAATCCACACATACAAATAGTACATTTTTTTTCCGCCTTTAACTTCGTCCGGCTTCGAACCCGGCTTGATGTATCCAAAATAACTGATTAAATCCGTATACGGAACACGGATTTCTTTACCCATAACGGATTTTTTAGCAAGATCAGCGCCAAATTTGTCTAGTTTCTGTGCGGTTGCAGTTAAACCCACTAGTAGCAGTAGCGTAAAAAGTTTTTTCATTTTTTTGTTTGTTTATTTATTTGGTCCTACTCGATTAAAAGGTTTTCGGAAACGCCTTATATTTTGGTTTTTAAAATTTGTTTAAAAAAAACCACTCATAATAGGAGTGGTCTATACATTCAAACGATGTTTTACTAGTTGTTTAACATAACAGGCATTACCAACATGGTTACCGATTCACCTTCATCCAAACCGTCAACTGGAGTCAAGATTCCCGCACGGTTAGGCATTGACATTTCCAATTGAATTTCGTCCGATTGTAAATTGGTCAACATTTCCGACAAGAAACGGGAGTTGAAACCAATTTGCATGTCATCACCCTGGTAATCACAAGTCAACCGTTCTTCTGCTTTATTGCTGTAATCAATATCTTCTGCAGAAATATTCAACTCAGCACCCGCAATTTTTAAGCGAATTTGATGCGTAGTTTTGTTAGAGAAAATGGCTACACGACGAACAGAATTGAAAAATTGAGTACGGTCAATGATCAATTTATTCGGATTTTCTTTTGGGATTACCGCTTCATAGTTAGGATATTTTCCATCGATTAAACGGCAGGTTAAAACATAGTTTTCAAAAGAAAAAGTAGCATTGGCATCATTATACTCGATCGTAACAGCCGTATCGGTTGCACCTAAAATATTTTTTAAAATAGTTAACGGTTTTTTGGGCATAATAAAATCTGCCACTTGCGATGCTTTTACATCGGTGCGGGCGTATTTTACTAATTTATGAGCATCAGTAGCTACAAAAATGAGCCCTTCTGGCGAAAATTGAAAAAAGACACCACTCATAACCGGACGTAAATCGTCATTTCCTGCAGCAAAAATAGTTTTACTAATTGCCGTAGCTAAAACTTCAGCTGGGACTAAGGTTGAAGAAGGGTCTTCCAATTGAACCGATTTCGGAAACTCATCACCCGGAGCATATGCAATGGCATATTTCCCCGAATTGGAACTAATTTCAATCGTATTGTTTTCTTCAACGGTAAATGTTAACGGCTGTTCAGGAAAGGTTTTAAGAATATCCAACAAAAGTTTTGCAGGTACAGCTACACTTCCTTTGTTTGTCGATTCTATTTCTAAAGTAGCCGACATCGTTGTTTCTAAATCTGAAGCGGAAACGGTTAAGACTTTTTTATCTAATTCAAAAAGAAAATTATCTAAAATGGGTAGGGTATTGCTACTGTTGATTACACTACCTAACACTTGAAGTTGTTTTAGTAAATACGAACTCGATACAATGAATTTCATCTTTTATTATTTTTTACAAATATATCGGAATGCTCCCGATTTTAAAAAGTTTTTTATTAACACTAACGGGCATATTGACGCTTGCGAAGAACCGTGAATATCCAACCAAATAATCCTAAAATAAACAAAGGAATAGCAACAGTAATGATTTGCGATTGGGTATAGTTTTCTTTCACTTTATTGGAATCCAAAAGTGCTAAATGCACTTCTTTCGTACGAATGTTAATAAGTCCGGTATCATCCAATAAATAATTAACACAGTTTAATAAAAATTCTTTATTGGCATACATTTTTCCCGTCCATTTGTCATACCCCAGTTCCAACGGTTGAAAATCCTTATCCAGTTGGTTTTTCACTACATCACCATCACTAATCACAATCATTTTGCCGGGTTTACCAACTACTTTGAACGTGGCGTCTTTAAAAGGTAAAATTCGGTTTTCATAAACAGAATGAAAGTTTCCTTCCAATAATACTGCCAATGGAATTGTACCAAAACCTTTTGGAAAATCTTTGGGTTCCGGTCGGTCTGCAACACTATTTAAATTAACCGGAAGGGGCGTTCCTAAGGCTTTAGAATAGTTTGATGAATGCAGTAAAATGGTTTTTTTAATATCGTTTTGTAGGATTTCAATTGGCGAACAGAAATCAAACTTTATCATATCCAAATTCGTAACGATCGGATGATTTGAATCCGAATAAACGGCTGGGGCAAAAAGCCAAGGATATTGATTGTATTGCGTTGAACTGCCTTGTTGTCCAGTGGCTAAAGTGATAGGGCAGGCCAGTACATCTTGGACTAAATCCGACTTAAAGCGCACCCCATATTTGAACATTAAATCATCCAAGTTCAAGTCTCTTGGAATTGCCAAACCTTCTCCCGATTGCATCAGACTATCCATCTCAATAGTTACAGGATCTAATACCCATAAGGATTTTCCACCATTAACCATAAATTGATCCAAAACTTCTTTTTCACTGTCTGTAAAAGCTTCAGTGGGTTTGGCAATAATTGCTAAATCGTATTTCTGTAACTCTTTTAGCGTTGCATTTGGATTGCTTGCAACCGAATCAAGGGTAAACGGTCCGATAAAATAATTTTCTTTAACATTGCGAAGAAAGTCGCCTATTTGCAATTCATGTAATTCGCCATTGCCTTTAATAACCGCTATTTTTTTCTTGCGCATTTGCGTTACTGTTGTAAAACCATTTGCAAACGCATATTCCAAATGTTGTACCGAACTTTCTACTTTTTGAGCTGTAGAAGCCCCCATCATATTTTTTAATAGTGGAATTTTAGTGCTTTTCGTTCCATAAGTTACTACTGCCCAAGGAAAAACAAGTTCCTCGGTTTGTTTCCCTTTGTCATTAACCGTGATGTTGATCGGGATCATCCCGCGTTCATAAAACTGTTGAATCGTCTTGTCTCGGGTACTTTCTTCTTCTAATGGATTGATAAATTGAAAGACAATATTTGGATTTTGGGCTTTAAATTCTTCAAGTAATTGCTGAGTTTCGGTTTGTAATTTTTTAAACTCACCAGGAAAACTTCCTTCTAAAAAAACATCGACATATAAAGGCGTTTCAATACGTTCGACTATTTTTTTTGAAGTTTCTGAAAGCGTATAGCGATGGTCTGCTGTTAAATCAAACCGTTTAAAGACTAAATTTCCAATGATGTTGATGATCACCATCGCAATAAGCGTTGCTCCTGTAGTGTATATAGTTGACTTTTTCATTAGAATTTTAGCGCTTTAAGTTGTTGAACAGTGAGCATTAAAAAGAAAAAGGAAACGCTAAGAAAATACAAAACGTCTCGGGTGTCAATCACACCTCGACCCATACTTTTAAAATGGTACTCCATGCCTAAACGTGCCAGATAATCCCTTCCAGAATCAAAGAAACCTTCTGCTCCTTCAAACCCATAATACAACAAAAAACAAATAAAAACAGCTACAATAAAGGCAACGATTTGATTTTCGGATAAAGTAGAACAGAAAACGCCAATTGAAGCAAATCCGGCAATTAAAAACAGGAGCCCAAAGTAGGAACCTAAGGTGCTTCCAAGATCAATCGGACTGTCCTTCATGCCTAAGTTTGAAATAACATAAACATAAATTAATGTAGGGAGTATTGCCAGTGCGATTAAAACAACAGCTCCTAAAAACTTTCCATTAACAATTTGCCACAAGCGCAAGGGTTTGGTCATTAAAAGCTCGATAGTTCCTTGCTTTTTTTCATCCGAAAAACTTCGCATGGTAACCGCAGGTACCAAAAAAATAAGAATCCATGGCGCTAATGTAAAAAATGGCGTCATATCGGCAAATCCGCTATTGAGAATGTTGAATTCTCCTTCAAAAACCCATAGAAAAAGGCCGTTGAGTAGTAAAAATAAGGCAATTACCAAATAGCCAATTGGGGAGCCGAAGAACGATTTTATCTCTCTAATGAGTATTGATTTCATGTATTGATAGGGTGGTTTTTATTAAGAAAACGCCAACTTTTGAATTTATTGCAAACTTACTAATTTATCAACACTCCACGCTTCAGGTTTTGCATTGAATAATTTTTTTGTGAAGGTCCAAATTTCGTCAAATAAAGCCGAATTTCGGTACTTGTCTAGATCCGACTCCGAATCCCAATAACTGTAAGTAAAAAATACACAAGGATTGTTTTTGTCTTGGTACAATTCCAACAAACGATTGCCTGGAGCATTTCGGATATGCGCTTTCATTAATTCGAAATTGGCCATAAATAGTGGAATATTTTCTTCGTGAAAGGATAATTTAACTATACGTACGAGCATATTAGGATTTAAATTCAATTACAATAAAATCACGGTAGCGCAATCCGAGTAGGGTAGCGGCTGTGCCAATATGTGGATTACTTTTATAAACGCCAATTTCTAAATATCCAGCTTCATTAAAAATGGCCAGCGTTTTGCCTGCATGGTCTGATATCGTGTCGACACCTTCTATATCGGCATAAGTGGTATAAATAGTTTTAACTTTTTCGCGTTTAATCGTCAATTCATAGGGGCGACCCTTTGCGGTTTCTAAAAACAAGTTGCGATCAATATTTGTAATCGCATTTCCAAAATGATCGATGTACATGACGTACCCCTTGATCGTATTGTTTGCCTCTGTAATTACGGGTTGCAATTCGGTTACTTCGTGTAATGTCGCTATGGGATTGCCGATCACACTCAAATTTCCGCCTTTTGCTAAATGTACAGCAACCGTAGTAAAAACATCCATAACGGAAGCATCTGAAGGAAGGCGATCATGTATAGTGATTTCGACTATTTTCTCGGGGACAAATTTTTGCATAATCATGCTTAGCACTCCGTTATTTGCCGCAATAAAATAATGACCGTTCCACAAAACCGCGAGATGGTTTACACTTGGCGTTCGGCTAGCGTCTACGCCAATAATATGTACCGAACCCTTTGGAAAGCTTTTATATGCAGAGCCTACAATATAACTGGCTTCCATAATGTTAAACGGACTCACCTCATGAGATAGATCAACAATTAATGCTTCAGGGTATTGGGAGAGCAAACTGCCTTTCAATGCACCCACAAAGTAATCCTTGATTCCGAAGTCGGTTGTAAGTGTAATTATTGACATAAAATTGTTTATAACTAATTTCGAAACAAACCGCGGTGTTTCTTAAATTTGAGATGATTGCAAAGTTAATCAAATAATAGAAATTTTAATCCTAAATACAACTGCTTTTGAACGAAAGAATTATTGAACTTCACGATATCGCGCCCAAAGAATTTTGGGGTGCACAAGATGCCCATTTGGAAACCATTAAAAAGTATTATCCTAAATTAAAAATTGTTGCCCGGGGTACTACAATTAAAGCTTTTGGTGAGAAAGAAGAACTGGATGAGTTTGAAACGCGTTTTAATCGTTTGATGGTGCATTTTACACGTTACAATAATATTGATAACAATGTGATCGATCGTGTCATTCAAAGTAATACGTTTGATGAGCAACGAATGCCCGATCACGATAAGATTTTGGTGCATGGTTTGGGCGGTAAATTAATTAAAGCGATTACTCCAAATCAGCAAAAATTGGTTGAATCCGTAATGAAGAACGATATGGTTTTTGCGGTTGGGCCAGCAGGTACCGGTAAAACCTACACCGGAGTAGCGCTTGCGGTAAAAGCTTTAAAAGAAAAACAAGTAAAGCGAATTATTTTAACCCGTCCCGCTGTCGAAGCAGGCGAAAATTTAGGTTTTTTACCCGGTGACATGAAGGAAAAATTGGATCCCTACATGCAACCATTGTATGATGCCTTGCGTGACATGCTACCCCCGCAAACTTTGGAAGATTATATTTTAAAAGGAATCATTCAAATTGCGCCCTTGGCCTTCATGCGGGGACGTACCTTGGATAACGCATTTGTTATTCTCGATGAAGCACAAAACACCACCCATTCACAAATGAAAATGTTTTTAACGCGTATGGGTAAAAATGCAAAGTTTATCATTACAGGCGATCCTGGTCAGGTTGATTTACCAAGACGAACGATTTCAGGTCTCAAAGAAGCGTTACTTATCTTAAAAGATGTAGACGGAGTTGGGATACTGTATTTAGATGATAAAGATATTGTGCGACATCGTTTAGTGAAAAAAATAATTGATGCTTACAAACGTATAGAAAATCAAGATTAAAAAAGGAACATATTGTATACGAGCATTTAAATTTTTCAATTCTTTTTTGAAATAAATTTAGAAAAATGCAATTGATTTTTTCGTTTTAAAAAGTACTTTTGCACCACACAACAACACAACAATGCACACCCTTACTTCAACACACTTTGAGTTTCCCAATCAAAAGTCGGTTTACCGCGGAAAAGTTCGCGAAGTTTATACAATAAATGATGATTTGTTAGTAATGATTGCTACCGATCGTCTTTCGGCTTTTGATGTAGTCATGCCAAAAGGAATTCCCTACAAAGGGCAAATTCTGAATCAAATCGCTACAGAATTTATGCATTTGACAGCAGATATTGTTCCCAATTGGCTTATTGCTTCGCCGGATCCTAATGTGGCCATTGGTCATTTATGTACTCCTTTTAAAGTTGAAATGGTAATTCGTGGCTATTTATCGGGTCATGCTGCTCGAGAATATGCTGCAGGAAAACGCGTTTTATGCGGCGTGGCTTTGCCTGAAGGAATGATTGAAAATGATCGGTTTCCAACCCCCATAATTACGCCAACAACCAAAGCCGATTTTGGGGTACACGATGAAGATGTTTCAAGGGAAGCAATTTTGGCAAATGGTTTAGTTTCTGAAGAAGATTATTTGGTTTTAGAACACTATACCCGTGCTTTATTTCAGCGTGGAACTGAAATTGCTGCCTCACGCGGTTTGATTTTGGTCGATACTAAGTATGAATTTGGAAAAACCAAAGACGGAACAATAGTTCTAATTGACGAAATTCACACACCTGACTCGTCGCGTTATTTTTATGCTGAAGGCTATGAAGAACGGCAACAAAGAGGAGAGGCTCAGAAACAACTGTCAAAAGAGTTTGTTCGCCAATGGTTGATTGCTAATGGATTTCAAGGCAAAGAGGGACAATTGATCCCCGAAATGACAGATGCATACATAGCGACTGTTTCTGATCGGTATATTGAACTTTACGAAAAAATCATCGGAAAACCATTCGTTAAAGCCGATATTCAAAATCTTGAACAACGAATAGTTGCTAATGTAAATTTATTTTTATCCCAACGGTAAACATAAAGTAAATTTAAAATTATACAAAAGTCCCAAACGTTTTAGTTTGGGACTTTTTTTTAGTTGAAGTAAGAGAAATTATGGTTGTCCTCCAGTTGAAGCAATGTAGCATAGATAAGTTTGATTACATGTTCAACATCATCCCGGTGCACCATTTCAACCGTAGTATGCATATAGCGGAGTGGAAGCGAAATTAACGCCGATGGCACACCGCCGTTGCTATAGGCAAATGCATCAGTGTCGGTTCCTGTAACACGAGATGTCGCATGGCGTTGGAATGGAATTTTTTCTGCCTCAGCCGTATCTGTAATTAAATCGCGTAATTTATTTTGAACTGCAGGTGCATACGCAATAACAGGTCCTTTCCCCAATTGTAAATCACCTTCAATTTTTTTGTCAATCATTGGGGTTGAAGTATCGTGGCAAACATCGGTAACAATAGCGATATTCGGCTTTATGGCTTGCGTAATCATTTCGGCACCACGTAATCCAACTTCTTCTTGAACGGCATTGACAATATACAAGCCAAAAGGCAGTTGTTTTTTGTTTTCTTTTAATAATCGTGCCACTTCAGCAATCATAAATCCACCCATACGATTATCAAGGGCGCGACAAACAAATTTGTTTTCATTTAAAATCAAAAATTCGTCAGGATATGTAATTACACAACCAACATGAATACCCAATTGCTCTACCTCGTCTTTAGTTGAACAGCCTACATCAATGAATATATTGTGCAAATTTGCAGATTCTTCTTTTCCGCGGTTACGGGTGTGAATTGCAGGCCATCCAAAGACACCCTTTACAATTCCTTTTTTAGTATGGATATTTACGCGTTTAGAAGGGGCGATTTGATGGTCAGACCCACCATTTCGAATCACATAGATAAGGCCATTATCGGTAATGTAATTCACATACCATGAGATTTCGTCAGAATGGCCTTCGATTACCACTTTGTATGGGGCGTCTGGATTGATTACTCCTACTGCTGTTCCATAATGGTCTGTTATAAATGAATCTACATAAGGGTTAAGGTATTCCATCCATATTTTTTGTCCTTCTGACTCATATCCAGTAGGTGAAGCGTTGTTTAAGTACTGTTCCAAAAAGCGAAGCGACGCTTTTGTTAAGATTGATTTTTTTGCCATATCGAATTTTTTCGCTAAATTAATTATTTGGCATTAGAGTTGTATAGAGAAAACTATAATTTTGCAATACGTTATACAATATGAAAAAGCTATCGTTATTTTTTTTGGTTCTTGTATCAGGAGTCGCTATTGCGCAACAGGATAAAAATGTAGTGCAAGTGCCTCATACTAATGAAATTGAAATCGATTCGGTTGCCTTGGATACGATCCTTTTGGATGAAGTACTGATTTCAAAAATCAAAATGAATGCCGCTGATAAAAAGGCGTTCCAGTTGCTGCAATATCGTGTCTATAAAGTGTATCCTTTTGCAAAATTGACGGCCGAAAAGCTAACCACTATTAAAAAAAACATTGAAAATTTAAAAACGCATCGAGAAAAGAAACGCTACATGAAAATTGTAGAAGATTACTTAAATAATGAGTTTAAAGATCGTTTGAAAAATCTTTCTCGAAAACAAGGTCAAATTTTGGTTAAGTTAATATTCCGTCAAACGGGCGCAACAACCTACGATCTTATAAAAGAATACAAAAGCGGTTGGAAAGCATTTTGGTCGAATACTACTGCTTATTTGTTTGATATTAATTTAAAGGAATCGTATCAGCCTTTTGCAGATAATGAAGATTTTTGGATTGAAACCATTTTATACAGGGCATTTGTTGATGGGCGATTAGCTGAGCAAAAGCCTGCGACTCCAATTGATTTTGATGCGTTAAATGCTCATTGGGAGCAATTAGCTAAAGATTTAAAAAAGTAATTGATTTTTAGTGAATTGAGTAACGCTACTTTGTTAAATGTGGCGTTTTTTTTATTTAGTTTACATGCTGTTTGGATTAGGAGGCAATAGGTTTTTATATTTGCACTCCCTAAAAATGGGGATGGGGTGTTTTTTTGGGTAAAAAATATTTCGAAAAAAACTTACGAAAGTATTTGTTAGATTAAAAAAGAGTTTTACTTTTGCACCCGCTAACCGCGTTAGGTTAGTTACTAAAAAGAATAGACACGTTCATAGACATATTGGATTGACAGCAAAATAAGAGAGAGTAAGGCGAATTGAATGTATTGAATTTAATTTAACCCGAGTCAAAAAAAATCAAAAATCTAC
>Ga0315905_10002308_pt1 | contig 20092 bp, 19 predicted proteins | sample LakEriMetagenome_5_FD_203522 | JGI IMG/M metagenome (GOLD analysis project Ga0315905, IMG submission 203522) | Freshwater fungal communities from buoy surface, Lake Erie, Ohio, United States - Buoy 4 MA121 | ecosystem: Environmental > Aquatic > Freshwater > Lake | place: USA: Lake Erie, Ohio... | reverse complement strand
GGTTAGCATTGCAGGGCGGCGCGGTACAGCTCAGCGCAGCTTGGTCACATCGATGCCGACCGACAGCCTGGATGTTGCGCCATAGCCGGTGAAGGCCCCCAGAATCGGGGTCAGCTCGGCGCCCGACGCGGCAGAGGCGACTGGGATGAGATCGCCATCGTCGACCAGCCCGTTGGCGGCGTCGAGTTCGATCCAGCCGACGGCCGGAATGTAGACCTCCGCCCATGCGTGGGGCGAGGATGATCCGGGAGCGGCGTTCGGCGTGTAGACATATCCCGTCACGAAGCGGGCCGCGCAGCCCAGGCTGCGTGCGGCAGCGATCATCAGCTCGGCGAAGTCGCGACAGGTGCCTGAATGCAGCCGCAAGGTTTCGGCTGGCGGCTGCAGGCCCTGCTCGAAGCGGATGCGATAGTCGAATTCGAAGCGGATGCGCGCCGCGCATTCGAGCAGGCGCTCATACTGCCCCTTCTGCACGCCGGATGCGCCTCGCCTGATCCACGCGGCCAAAGCGTCGGCGGTGTTCCTGGGCTGGTCGATACAGGCCCACAGCATGCGCTTTTCGGTAGGCGAATACTGCGTCGTCCCGGTCTCCAGCAGCAGGCGACGCTGGCTTTCCGAGCGCGGGAATGTCTCGACGCTGAGCTCGCTGACAATGTCGAGCTGTGTGGTCGTGCCGTTGAAATAGGCGATGGCGATCGAGTTGCCGTACAGGTCGCTCCGCCAGACGACTTCCGCCGGGGGCGAGAGGGTGAGGAAGGAGGCCTGCACCGTCAGCTTGTGGTCGCTTCGCGGCCGCAGATAGAGGGTATGGGGCGAAAGCTGGACCGGCGAGGAAAAGACGTAGGTCGTCGAATGTCTCAGCTGGAAGGCAGGCATGGCAGGGCTCTGGAACCGTGAGGGTCGCCCTGCAACGTGCGCTGGCGGACCGGGTTCCCCTAGGGCGGGACCGCCCCGGCTTTGCCTTGACCTTCTCCACAGGCGAGGGTAGGGAAGTCGGCTTCCGCGCAAGAACTCCCCAGACATGGGATTCCTGTGCTTTGACCGGCACGACCCCGTCACCTGACGGACGAGGCTGGCGAGGTCCCCCGCCCGGCGCGTTGCGCTCAGCGGGGCCAAAAGGCGTTTGCGCGTCGGAAGAAGACTACCCATGTCGGAGACGGTCTCCGGCATGAAAAGGAATGGCGATGTTCGACGCGCTGACAGATCGTCTTGGCAAGGTATTCGAAGGCCTCACCGGCCGCGGCGCCCTGTCCGAGAAGGACGTCAATGAAGCCCTGCGTGAGATCCGCGTGGCGCTTCTGGAAGCCGACGTCGCGCTCTCCGTGGTCAAGAAATTCATCGACGATGTCCGCCCCAAGGCCGTGGGCGAGAACGTCATCAAGTCGATCAAGCCCGGCCAGCTGGTCGTCAAGATCGTGCACGATGCGCTGGTCGAGACGCTGGGCGGCGACGATGAACCGCCGCCGCTGAAGATCGACAGCCCGCCTGCCGTCATCATGATGGCCGGCCTGCAGGGCTCCGGCAAAACCACCACGACCGGCAAGCTCGCCAAGCGCCTGAAGGATCAGGAGCGCAAGAAGGTTCTCGTCGCTTCGCTCGACACGCGCCGCCCGGCCGCGATGGAGCAGCTGAAGATCCTCGCCGACCAGGTTGGCGTCGATGCGCTGCCGATCGTCGTTGGGCAGCTGCCCGCAGACATCACCCGCCGCGCCATCCAGGCCGCGAAGTTCGGCGGCTACGACGTGCTGATGCTGGACACGGCGGGCCGCACCACGCTCGACGACCAGATGATGAACGAGGCGGACGAGATCGCGAAGATCGCGAACCCGTCCGAGACGCTGCTCGTTGCTGACGCGCTCACCGGACAGGACGCCGTCGAGACTGCGCGCCGCTTCAACGAACGCCTGCCGCTCACCGGCCTCGTGCTCACCCGCATGGACGGCGATGGCCGCGGCGGCGCAGCGCTTTCCATGCGCTCTGTCACCGGCCTGCCGATCCGTTTCATCGGCGTAGGCGAGAAGCTCGACGGGCTCGACGTGTTCGACGCCCGCCGCATCGCCGGCCGCATTCTCGGGCAGGGGGACATCGTCAGCCTGGTCGAGAAGGCCAAGGCCGAGATGGACATGGTCGAGGCCGAGCGCGTCGCCAAGCGGATGCAGAAGGGTCAGTTCGACCTGGAGGATTATGCCGGCCAGCTGCGCCAGATGCAGCGTATGGGCGGCCTCGGCGGCATGATGGAAATGCTGCCCGGCGTGAAGGACGCCAAGGCGAAGATGGCCGCTGCCGGCATCGACGACCGCGTGATGAAGCGCAAGGAAGCGATCATCATGTCGATGACGCCGAAGGAGCGCCGCAAGCCCGACCTGCTTCAGGCCTCGCGCAAGCGCCGCATCGCGGCCGGCGCTGGCGTCGACGTGGCCGAGGTCAACAAGGTGCTGAAAGAGCACCGCAACATGGCCGACATGATGAAGAAGCTCGGCAAGGGCGGCCTCAAGGGCCTCGCAGGCATGATGGGGAATATGGGCGGCGCCGGTGGCATGGGCGGCGGTGGCGGCGGAATGGGCGGCGCACCGCAATTGTCGCCGCAACAGATGGCTGCGCTGAAGAATTTCGGCGGCCCCGGCGGTCCGAAACTCCCCGGCCTCGGCGGCGGCCTTCCCGGTCTTGGGGGAGACAAGAAGAAATGACCCGCGATCCCACTGAGGACCTCAAACGCCTGCGCGCCTCGATCGACAATATCGATGCGGCCGTGGTGCACATGCTGGCCGAACGCTTCAAGGCGACCAAGGCCGTGGGCGAGCTCAAGGCTGCGCACGCCATGCCCCCGGCCGACAAGGCGCGTGAAGCCGAGCAGATCGCCCGCCTGCGCCAGCTGGCCCACGACGCCGATCTCGATCCAGATTTCGCCGAAAAATTCCTCGCCTTCATCGTGACGGAAGTGATCCGCCATCATGAGAAACTGCAGGGGAAGGGCTGACGCCTGACCCGCCACCTCAACCAGCTCGAACATCAAAGAAGAGAGTAGAAAATGTCCCTGAAAATCCGTCTCGCGCGCGGCGGCTCCAAGCACCGCCCGTACTACAACGTCGTGATCGCCGACTCGCGCTTTGCCCGCGACGGCCGCTTCATCGAGAAGATCGGCTCGTACAACCCGCTCCTCGGCAAGGCCGATGAGAAGCGCATCCAGATCGACCTCGAGAAGGCCAAGGCCTGGCTCGCCAAGGGCGCGCAGCCGACCGACCGCGTCGCGCGCTTCCTCGGCAACGCCGGCCTCGTGAAATGGGAACACGGCAACAACCCGCAGGCTGCTGTCCCCGGCGAGAAAGCCGCCGAACGCGCCAAGGAACGCGCCGGGCGCGAGGAAGCCCGCCGCGCCGCCGCTGAGGAAGCCAAGAACGCGCCGGCCGAAGAAGCCGCCGCGGAGTAATCCGCGTGGCGGTGACGGTTCGCGACGCGGCGCCGGGGGACGAGGATTTCATCCTCGCCCTCAACGCCGCATGCGTTCCGGCCGTCGGAGACATGCCGCGCGAGAAATACCGCCAGTATGCTGGCTGGGCCTATCGTGTGCTGATCGCGGAAGCCGGCGGCGAACCCGCCGGCTTCATGATTCTTCTGCGCCCCGGATCTGCCTATCCGAGTGACAATTACGGCTGGTTCGAAACGGCGTTCGACCGCCATCTCTACGTCGACCGCATCGCCGTCACCGAGGCGTCGCGCGGAACCGGCGCGGGCAGGGCGCTGTACGAGGCGGCGATCCTCATGGCGCGCGACCTGGGCGAAGAACGCGTCACTGCGGAGGTCAACGAAGACCCGCCCAATCCCGAGAGCATGGCCTTCCACGCCAGGCTCGGTTTCCGCCACCTGCTGTCGCGCGCTTCCGGGTCCGGCAAGGTCGTCGCCATGCTGGAACGGCCGTTGTGACTGCAAAGCCCAAACTGATCGTCGTCGCGCAGATCGCCGGCGCCTTCGGCGTCAAGGGCGAGGTTCGCGTGCGCTCCTTCACCGACGATCCGGAAGCCTGCTTCACCTATGGCCCGCTGATGGATGAGGCCGGCCGCGTCGTGCTCACGCCGGTTCGCCATCGCACGTTGAACGATCTGTTCGGCGTCGCAGCGAAGGAACAGCGCCAGCGCGAAGAATGGGAAGCCATGCGTGGCACACTGCTGCACGCGGACCGCGCATCCCTTCCCGCAGCTGACGAGGGCGAGTTCTACGTCAGCGACCTGATCGGCCTGCGGGTCGTCCATGTCGACGGGCGCGAACTGGGTGCGGTGAAATCCGTCCAGAATTTCGGCGCCGGCGAACTGATCGAGGTTCAACCGTCATCCGGCAGCGCCTACCTGCTGCCCTTCACCGAAGACGTCTTTCCGGAGATGGACATCCCCGCCGGCCTGCTGCGCGCCGCGCCGGACGATGCGCTGCTGCCTGAGGCGCCTAAACCAGACTTTACCCGCACTGACCCGAAGCCCGGTTGAGCTGGAAGTACAGCGTCGCCGCCTTGTCTTCGGACATCCGCAGCGGCCGCCGCACGGCGCCCCGCGCGCCCTTGTCGCGCAGCCGCACGCTGAGGTCCTGTTCCAGATAAGTCGACAGCTCCTCCGGCATCAGCGCCACGTTGAGGCTGTCGTTGAACCGCGTGTCGCGCCACACCACCAGGCAGGCGCCATTGCTCTGGCGCGCCGGATAGGCCTCGGGCGCGACCGACGCATCCAGCACCCGCGCGCGCGGGAAGGCGGCGCGCAGATTGCCCGTGAGATGGGGGTCGGCGCCGACGATCGTGCCCTGCTGGAAACCCGCCTCGCGCAACGCCTCGGCCCATGCGCTGACCGGCGTATAGGGGCGGCAGCCGCCCTCCCGGCACTGCGCGATCTCCAGCTGCGCCTCGACGAACCGGCCGCCTGCCACCAGCACGATGAATGCCGCGACGACAGCGCCAAACGCGCGGATCGCGACCGGAAAATCACCGGCGCGCTTCACGTGGGCGAACAGCCAGATCGGCAGGGCGAACAGCACCGGCATCATCCAGTGCGGCTTGTAGGCCTGCACGCCCAGCAACACGCTGAGCATGTAGATCCCGACGCCCATGATGGCCGCCTGCACGAACAGCTTGCGCCAGGCCAGGTCGTGCGGCTCCTCGTCAGTGCTGCTGCGCGGGAACACCGGGTAGAGAATCGGCAGCCACAGCGTCCAGAACAGCATCATCCAGAACAGCAGCAGCGGCAGGGCGAACTCCACCAGCGCGCGGCCAAGCTGCGCTGCGGCATTTCCAACGCGCTCGATCCACGCCCCGTCGATCTCCCACGACGTGACGTACTCGCGCGCCGCATCGCTCACCGAGTCGATGTGCGTCCCGACCCAGATCACGTAGGGCGCATAGAGCAGGGCTGCGACCAGGAAGGCCAGGAACAGCCGCCCGAAGCTCAGCGTGTCGCGGAAGAAGGGCGAGAACATGATCCCGAGCAGGATTGCGATCGGGAAGACGATAAACAGGTGATGGGTCAGCAGCCCCACACCCATCGCCACGCCGAGATAGAACCAGTCGCTCCAGGCCCGCCAGGTGAGGATACGTGTAATGGCGTGAAAGCTCAGCGACAGCACGGCCATCAGGGCGACCCCGCCCAGCAGGTCCTCATGCGCCGACCATCCGATCTGGAAGGTCAGCGCCCACGCCGCCAGCGCCGCCGCGGAGACGCCTGGCCGGACCAGGATGTTGCGGGCCGACAGGTAATAGAAAACCAGCCCGATCAAGAGCAGGGCGTACTTCACCGCGAAGATCACCGGCGGCGACAGTCCGCCCGCCCGCGTGGCCGCCCAGTAGAGCCAGGTCAGCAGGGGCGGCTGGCGGGCCTCGTACCCGAACTGGAACGATTGCGAGAGCAGCAGCTGGCCGGCTTCCTCGACCGTGTAGACCGGCGCCACCAGCACGCGAATGGCCCAGTGGACCACGCAATACAGCACGATGATCGAGATGATCGCGGACCGGTCGAGACGGATGATTGCATCAAGCGATGAGCGCTGTTCGCGCTCGCCGTTCCGCCGTCCCCGGACCCCGCGGCCTGACCTGGCCGTTTTCCTGGACTGTTTCGGCTGCCGGATCGGCTGCTTCACGCGTCTTCTTCCACTCGACTTGGGCGCACCACCAGAAACCGCTCAGCGCCCGGAGCGCGGATCGTTCCATTCGGCGGCGACGCCATACCCCCCCCGCCGCACAAGCCACATCATGCCGAGCAGGTCTACCAGTCCGGCGCCAAATCTTCCGAGGAATCCGTACTTTGACACGCCGTGCAGCCGCAGCCGGTCCGCCACCGGCTCTTCCTGCACATCCCAGCCGGCCCGTTTGATCAGCGCCGGGAGGAAACGATGCATCGACGCAAAGTAGGGCAGGTCCTGGAAGGCCCGCCGGCGGATCAGCTTGAACCCGCACCCCGTGTCGGTCGCATCATCGCGCAGGCAGAACCGGCGCACGCCGTTGGCGATGCGGGATTGCAGCCACTTGAAACCGCTGTCGTTTCGGCTCGTCCGGCGGCCGCAGATGATACCCAAAGCGGGATTCTCGTCCTTCGCAGCCACCTTGTCCCACACCCTGCGCGAATCGGCCGGGTCGTTCTGCCCGTCGCCATCAAGCAGTTGCACCCAGTCGCCCGCGCAGTCGCGCAGCCCGGTGAACAGGGCGGCTGATTTTCCCCGCCGCCTTGTGTGAGTCAGGATCTTGATGCGGTCTGGGCTGGCCGCCTGCACAGTTATCAATTCCGCAGCGGTTGCATCGCCCGAGCAGTCGTTGACGCAGACAATCTCGTAATCCACGCTGGCGAGGGCCGCATGCACCTCGTCGATCAGCGGCTGGATATTGCCTTCCTCGTTGTAGAACGGGATCAGCACCGACAGGGCGCGGCGCTGTTGTGACGGCTCGATCAATGCCAAGTCAGCGGTCCCTGCGAAAGCGCGGCCCCGGCCCTGGAATCCAGCCGGCTTGAAGGTCAGGGACGTCTAGCACATCCACCGCATGCCGGAAGGCGCGGCCGTGTTTCCTCGTGTCGCGGGCCAGCCGCCGTGGCTCGGGGGGCTGCCATGCGCGAGAAGCTTGCCGCAAGGACAGGACTGCCCCTGATCGCCGGCTCTGCTAGACTGTGTCAGGTCAACAGGCGACAACCCTCCGCTCAAGACGAGGACGAACGATGGCAGACACGGCGACGACAGCGACCCCGACCAAGGCCGGCGCAGAGGCTTTCCGGAAGAATGGCCTTGTGCGCGGGGAAAAGGCGCCCCCCGCTTCCGGCATCGATCTTGCCGCTTTCGACATTACCGATCCGGAGATCTGGCGTCAGGAAGGCTACTGGGACTATTTCGCCCGGATGCGGAAAGAGGCCCCGGTCAACTATACGCCGGACAGCCCGTTCGGGCCCTACTGGAACGTCACCACCTACAAGGACATCATGACCGTGGACACGACCCACGGCGTCTTCTCGTCCGAGGGCGGCATCACCGTCGTCGACCAGGACGAAGACTTCCAGCTGCCGATGTTCATCGCGATGGACCCGCCCAAGCACGATCTGCAGCGCAAGACCGTGCAGTCGATCGTCGGCCCCGAAAATCTCCGCAGCTTCGAGGCGCTGATCCGCAGCCGCACCAAGACGCTGTTCGACGAACTTCCCATCGGCGAGCCGTTCGACTGGGTGGACAAGGTCTCGATCGAACTCACCACCATGATGCTGGCGACGCTGTTCGATTTTCCGTTCGAAGATCGCCGCAAACTGACGCGCTGGTCGGATGTCGCGACCGGCCGCAACAATCCCGAGATCGTCACCAGCGAAGAACAGTGGCGCGGGGAATTGCTCGAATGCCTCGGCTACTTCACGCGGCTTTGGAACGAGCGGGTCAACGCCGATCCGAAGGGCGATCTCGTTTCCATGCTGGCGCATGGCGAGCACACGCGGAACATGACGCCGCAGGAGTATCTCGGCAACCTGATCCTGCTGATCGTCGGCGGCAACGACACCACGCGCAACTCGATGACCGGCGGCGTCTATGCCTTCAACAAATGGCCCGAACAGTGGGCCAAGCTGAAAGCCGATCCGTCGCTGATACCGTCGGCTGTGTCCGAGATCATTCGCTGGCAGACCCCGCTCGCCCACATGCGCCGCACGGCTCTGCAGGACTTCGACCTGAACGGGCAGACAATCCGCAAGGGCGAGAAAGTCCTGATGTGGTACGCCTCGGGTAATCGCGACGAGACGCAGTACAACAAGCCGGAAGTGCTCAATATCGAGCGCCCCATGGTGCGTCGGCACCTGTCATTCGGTTTCGGCATCCATCGTTGCGTCGGCAACCGTCTGGCGGAGCTGCAGCTGCAGATTCTCTGGGAGGAAATCCTCGCGCGCTATGACCGTATCGAGGTGCTGGCGGAGCCGGAACGCGTTCCGAGCGCGTTCGTGAAGGGTTATACGGCGATGCCGGTCCGGGTTCATCCGAAGGCATAGTGGGCGTCCGTCGAACGACGAGGGCGAGGAGGGGATTCGTCCGGCGGATCCCTAGGCCGGCGCACACGCCCCCTGCGCCGGCGTCACCCGATAGTAGTTCCGCCCGATCCAGGCGTTGTGATCTTTCTCCCACGTTGCCTTCGCACGGTTGTCGCTCAGCCCTGACGCCGTCGCCGCCCACGTGCCGACATCGATCATGTAGTCCTCGCCTGTGACGTTCACGGGCTTGGTGCGCGTGAAGTACTCGATGTGGCGATAGACCGGCGCGCATTGATGCGCCTTCGCGACCTCCTCCATGGCCTGCGCCGTCGCGCGGTGATCGGGATGGTCGCCGGGGTTCACCGCCTCGTCGAGTTCGGCAATGTGCAGGGTGAGGCCCGAGCCAGCCACGCGCTCAGAGTCCACGATGGCGTTCAGCGTCTCCACGAGATCCGCCCAGCCTTCATAGCGAGCGCTCTGCTCCACCGTGCCGGACGTCGCCGCCTCGCCCGACCGCAGGCGCGTGATCGACTCCGGATGCGGCGTGTACACCGATCCGTTGACGATGTTGCCGTCGGGCAGGCGGAGGAAATACACGACCGCATTCGCATAGGCATAGCGCTGCACGCCATGCCCGCCGCGTATCGCCATCGCGCTATCCATCCGCGCGCCCTTGCCGATCGTCGGGTCGGCCGCGTTCGCCATGAAGCGCACGGCGCGCAGCGCCCCTTCCTCGCGCGCAAGATAGTAGGGCACAGGCTCGCCGCCCGCGCCTGCGCCCGCGTCGCCCGCCGTGACGTGAATGAACACTGCCTTCTCCTGCGGCTCGTTCATCGCGTGCTAGGCGTCGGGGTTCATGAAAAGCTGCCAGTCATCCTGGTGCGCCACCGCAAAGATGCTCACCATCGGCGGCGACGGCTGGGGAGGTCCTGACGGGATCGAGGCGCATGCCGACGCCAGTGCGATAAGTCCGATTGAGACCGTCTGCTTCACGTCTGTTCCCCGCATGTCGCTGCGCGCCAAGGTTGCAGCGTAGCCATTGCGCGCGGCGCGTACAGCGTCACCCAACGGCAGGCGCCTAGTCGGGGCACACGGGACCCAGCTTCGCGCCGCGTATTGATGCGCGCACCATGTCCAGCAGGTGCCGCAACGAATAGCCATAGCCGCGCCGCCGTCCCGGCGCGCCGGGATCGGGCTCGGATCCGACATGAATGGCGAACACATCGCCCGTCGTCAGGTCGAACACTGGCGAGCCTGCCGAAATCCGGTTGTTGGCGTGCGTGTAGAGAATCTTCTGAGCCTCGCTCCTGTTCTGAAGCTCGCTGATATTGATAGCCAGCGCGCGCTCGGATGGCCCGCCTTCGGCCGGCACGGCGATTCCGAGCATCGCAACGGTGATCGCGTCTACCGGCGCGTCGAACCGCGTGCAGTCGATGTCGCCTGCGCCAATCGCGCGCCAGCCTTCAGGCGGCGACGCCGACAGCCGCCAGACTTCGAAGGGAAATTCACCGCCCAGATGGGCGGGCGTCCGCCAGAGCCGTTCGCTCGCCTCGATCGGCGGCTTGGGCGTCGCGCCGTCCGCCGTCAGGGCGGGGAAGGTGACCATCACGCGCTCCAGGCCATCGCGGGGGCCGCCGCTGGTCAGCATCCGCTGCACGCGCGCCGTCTCGTCCGCCGACAGCGTGTCGCCAGGCTGACCGCCCGACGCTTCCATCCCCGGCGGACAGCCGGGATCGCGCGGTTCATCGCAGGCCGGCGCCGACATGTCGCCCTGCACAACCAGCAAAGCCTGCCCGGCCAGCTCGGTGCTCACCAACCCGCCCTCGATGATGAAAGCGGTCGACGTCACGAGCTGTCCATCGCCCCTGGCGCGGATCGTGCGGGCGATCGCGCCGGAATAGTTCGCCACGACCGGGTACCAGCCAGAGTCCACCACGTAGTAGCCCGTGTCCGACGGCGCCGTCCGCAACCACACCTCCGCGCCCAGCCGCAGGTTTGCCGATCTGACCTCCTGCGTCGCTGCATTCAGCCGATCAAAGGCCGTCTGGATTTGCCGCTCACCATCGCGCGCGACCGACCACTGCCATGCTGCAACCGTCGCCAGCCCCGCGAACACTGTAGCCACGACGGAAACCAGCGTCAGCAATCCTGCACGCGCGCGCCTTGCGCGCCGCCCGGCTTCGGCGCGGGCATCGGTCGAGGCCTTGATGAAGTCGGTCTGATTGTCCGTGACGGCAGGCGCCGTTATCGGCTTGGCGGCGAGCCAGTCGCTCGCCGCATCGATCTCCTCGCCGCGAAGCAGCATGGCTGCAGGCTTGCCGCGCGCCATCCAGCGTCCCGATAGCTCCGCGAGCCGCGTATGCTCGCGTATCCAGCTGATGTCAGTGCGAAGCGCTGCTGCAAGCTCCGAAAGCCCCACAGCGAACGTGCGCCCCTCGCCGCTGAAGAAGATGTAGTTGAGTCGCTTCAACTCCGGCGGTGCGGTCGCGTCGTCTACCGCGCGCCACACCACCGGCAGGATGCGCTTCTGCAGGTCCAGCGCCTGACGAAACTCCTGTCCGCAATGATCCGAGCCAAGACTGTCCGGCGAGACGACGTAGACGATGGAGTCCGACTCGGCGATCAGGCCTTCGAGGCGCTTCTCCCAGTCTTCGCCGGCTGCGATGTCCTGCCGGTCGATGTAGGGCGCGAAGCCACAAGCGGCGAGGCCAAGCACAAGGTCGCTCGCAAACGCCTTGTCGGCGCGTGAATAGGATACGAACACCTTGATGTGGGTGTCGCCATCCCCGGCGCCTGGAACTGTCGTCCCCATCGCCAACGCTCCGTCTCAACTGATGCTGGCGGCCTCGAACGTACGCCTCCATGCCCGCAAAGGCCAGTGTGACTGCCGCAGCGGATTGTTCCCCGTGCGGAGCTGGTTATTCTGAGGCGCCCGAGGGACAAGGAACTGATTCATGCTCAAATTTGGCACGTGTCTGGCCTTCGCGATGCTGGCCGCGCCGCCCGCCCTGGCCTGCACTGATGCGCAGTTGCAGGTGATCGCCAACCGCTATTTCGCGCTCAGCGAGGCAAGCCTGAAGCCAGCGCCGATCGTCGAGGCGTTGAGGCAGGACCTCGTCACCTGCGCCACCGAGCCGGCCGCCCACAAGATTGGCGCGCTGGCCTTCAGCGTGATGGCGCAGCGCGAGTCCGCGAATGGACCCGTCGCGATCGGGTATGCCGAGGAAGCCATGCGCGCGGTGCTGACCATGCAGGCGATCATGGGCAGCAAGCCGACAATCCGTAATGTGTCCGACAGGAATGGCGCGCTCACGCCGATCCGGTTTGACGACAGCTACGATGTTTCGAAACGCGCCCTGCACCTCCTGCTGGCGCTGGAAAGCCGGGCCGGTCGCCCGATCAGTTTCGCGGCGCTGTCAAAGCCCGACGACCAGCCCCTGAAATGCGATATCTACGCCGGCAGCATGGCGCAGCAGGCCGTCTTCTGGATGAAGGACCAGAAGACGCTCACACCGGGCGGCTCGGCTTTTCTGGATCGCTTGCTGTCCGCTTGTGCTGATGCGGACTACGATGGCCTCTCGATCCGCGGTTACCGCATCGATCTTCTGCTCTCCGCGGTCGAGGCAGCGCCAGCCGGTGCGAACGCGCTTGCATGGTTGCGGCAGGCCCAAGCCGACAGCGACGCGATCTTCGCCCAGCGGCCGGAAGGGCTCCACATCGGATGGAAAACGGATGACCTCTCGCGGTTGGAGCGCGCGACATGGAGTGTGGCCTCCGCCAGTGCGGTATCCTTGCCGACGGATCAGTGGTTCACGCCTCAGAACCTGGGCAAGCCCCTGACTGTGGCGGTGATCGCCTCCGAGCTCGATCTGGCCTACGCGAAGGATCTCGCGCCGGGAGGCGTCACGACAAATCCGCTCTATCGTGGCGTCCTGTCATCGGCCTTCACCGCAGCCAGGGCGCTGCCAGAACCGCAAGCGCGTCAGGCCCGCAGGATGCTGCATCTTGCGGCGACGCGGCATGCCGAGGGCGGGTGGCGACGCGAGGCGAACAAGGCGCTCAAGAAGCCTGCAGACTACTTCTACAACTGGATCGACCCGGATTATCGGCCGCCACCGACGGCGCCCGTGCCGGGCGCGCCTTGATCAGCTAACCCACACCCATGGCCGCCTGCCCATCCAGGGCGCCGCCGCCTCGATTTCGCAGGCGAGTTCCAGCAGCATCTTCCCGGCGCCCCTGGTTGCGCTGAACTGAATTCTGAACGGCCTGGATTTCCTCGGGCTTCATCTTCATGTCGTTTTGGCAGGGCGAACTCTGTCCCCAGCCACGAGCTCGCTTGAGCCCATCTCGGCAGGGTGAGTCCCCAGGATTGCGTCATGCATGCTGACTGCAACTCAAGCTTCGTCTATAGCTTCGGCACGCGCAAACACGTCGGGCCTGTTCAGCCCTCGCAGGACATACGCACGCCGCGGGGCGTTGATGTTGCGGCCTCGATCCTGATCTCCGAGGGGCGCCGCGCTGGGTTACTTGGCGGGTCAGTACCACCCTGACCGCACCCGACAGATTTTCAGCCCGGCCCAGCTTTCCTCTTGCAGTTCAGGGGCCCTCCCCAGATGACAATTCCCCAGCGGGAGAGGTAGGCTCGTGATGATTGTGGTCGGCCAACTCGACACGGCGACGTAAGCCGGGTTTACTCTTCCTCTTAAGACGTCCAGTTGAGTCGAGAATCTTCACATGGTCCCCGCATCTGGGCGTGCACCCCCGGGCTCGCGCCCAAGACACGAGGACGGTTTGCGTTCCTCCGTGTTGGTTCGGTTGTTGATTTTGCCGGGGAAATCTGTGTCGAGGCAAAAAGGCGTTCGAGATCGCGATCGCGGCTGCCCCGGCGTATGGACCGGGCGCACTGGCGCCAGCGCTCCGCTGGGGCGATTGGGCTTTGCAGCGGCCGCGCTCGCGATGGTATCTGGCCTGCCGGCCAAGGCCCAGGTCATGGAAGTTGGACCGTCGGGCGTGGCGGTGATCTCTGGCCCGTCCGTGATCACTCTCGAGGGTGTGCAGCCAATCGTTTCCCCCGACCCGGTGACGAAAAGGCGACCCGCCTCTCTTGCTGCCGAACCGGTTCTGCGCGCGGCCGGCGAGCTGAGCGGACTTTCTCCTCATCTCTTGGAAGCTGTCGCCTATGTCGAATCCCGGTTTCGCCAAGACGCCGTTTCTGCGAAGGGGGCCGTGGGCATGATGCAATTGATGCCAGGTACGGCGAGAGAGCTGGGCGTAGATCCCTCAGACCCAGCCCAGAATGCGCAGGGAGGGGCGACCTATCTGCGCCAGATGCTTTCAATGTTCGACAATGACCTGGAGCTGGCTCTGGCTGCCTACAACGCAGGGCCTTCGGCTGTTACCCGACACAACGGCGTACCACCCTTTGCGGAGACCCGCGCATATGTCGCCGCCGTGATGGAGTATCTTGCCATCACGAGCGTACCGGAGATCAAGTAATGCGGTTTGCTCAAGTTATCGCCTCGTTCCTGATCACCGCTTTCGTGGCGGCTGAGCAGGCATTTGCGCAGGGCGGCAATCCCCCTGGCTCAGGGCCGATCCTGGGTGCGGTCAACTGGGTCCGCGGCACAATGGAGGGCGGAATTGCAACTGCCGTCGCTGTGATTGCAGTAGCTTTTGTCGGGTTCATGATGCTGACCGGGCGCATGAATTGGAAGCATGGGATTACTGTAATCATAGGGTGCTTTATTCTGTTCGGAGCGGCGACCATTGTCGGCGGCATCCAGACGGCCGCGCAGGCCTCGGCAGGGTAGCTGCATGGCGAGTCTTGAACGCGATATCGTCTTCTCTGCCCTAACGCGGCCACAGATGTTTGCAGGCGTGAGTTATTCGTTCTTCGTCCTCAATCTGGTGATCACAACGGAAATGTTCCTGATCACCAAGTCGTACTGGGCGATCGTAACCGCTCTGATGTTGCACGCGTTCGGTTACGTGATGTGTCTGCATGAGCCCCGATGGCTTGATCTGTGGATTCAGAAGGTCAGCCGCTGTCCGCGCGTCCCAAACTTCTCTCATTGGCGCTGCAATTCATACGCGCCATGACGAAACAGCCGCGTCCAAAACCGGATAGCAGGGCAAAGACGCGTTTTGCACGTCGTGAAAGACGAGCGAGCGACATGCTGCCTTTTGCCCGGCACCTAGATGAGACGACAATTGCAACACGCGACGGCGCACAAATGCAGGTGCTGCACCTTGTCGGGTTCGGATTCGAGACGGCTGATACGCAGGAGCTCAACTACCGGAAGAACGTACGCGATACCGTATTGCGCGGGATAGCGTCGTCCCGCCTGACGATCGGTGCTTATGTCATACGGCATCTCGTGCGACCTGGTCTGCACGGCCGTTTCACCAACCCCTTCGCGCGCGACCTTGACGAAAGCTGGCGCGCGCGCCTCGCAGGAGGTCGCCTGTTCGTCAACGACCTCTTCCTCACGCTAACGCGCAAACCTGCGATTGGTCGTAAAGCGATTGTCGGAATCGGCAAGAACAAGCAGTGGGATGCGGTCAGCCGTACGCGTGATCGCCGCGAGCTGGAGGCCGCCACGGAGAGTCTTCTTGCTGCCTTGCAACCGTATGGACCCCGCCTGCTAAGCGCATACGAGGCCGTCGGCGGCCCTTGTTCGGAGCCGCTGGAGTTTCTCGCTTTCCTGTTTGACGGCGAACTGCGGCCGGCGCCCCTTGAAAAGGGCCGCGCCGAGTTTGTCGATCGTCGCATCAGCTTCGGTCGAGACTCCCTGGAATTCTCCGGCAACTCACGCAGTCCAGGCATGTTGGGCGCCATGCTTTCCGTAAAGGAGTATCCTCCGCATACGTCCAGCGGCCAGCTCGATGGCCTCTTGCGTGTGCCGCATGAGATGGTCATCGCGCAGAGCTTCTCATTCGTAGACCGCCAGCCCGCGCTCAACCGCATGAACCTGGCCCTTCGCCGCATGCGTGCTGCCGATGATGAGGCGCTTTCGCTCCGTCGCGATCTTGTGCAGGCCAAGGACGACGTCGCCGCAGGCCGCGCCGTATTCGGTGAGCATCACCTGACCATCATGGTCCGCGCTCCCGACTTTGAACCTCTGGACAGCGCCATAGCTGACGTTCAGGCGGCTCTTACTGAAATAGGGGTCATCGGCGTTCGCGAGTCGGCAGCCTTGGAGTCGTCCTTCTGGGGACAGTTTCCCGGAAATGCTGCCTACATACCGCGCAAGGCGCTGATCTCGTCCGCTAATTTTGCCGGACTTGCCAGCCTCCACAGTCATCCGATCGGTCGTGCAAGCGGGAATCACTGGGGCTCTGCGGTGACGCTGCTGGAGACGACCGCGGCCTCACCATACTATTTCAATTTCCATAGGGGTGACCTGGGCAACTTCCTGGTGATCGGCCCCTCGGGGGTCGGCAAGACGGTCGTGCTCAATTTTCTTATCGCGCAATGTGAGCGCTTCGAGCCAAAAGTCATCTTCTTCGACAAGGATCGCGGCGCGGAGATATTCCTGCGGGCGATGGGCGGCCGCTATGATGTCATCCGGCCAGGCACGCGAACAGGTTTCAACCCGCTCCAGCTCCCGGATTCGCCGGGTAACCGCCGCTTCCTGCAGCAATGGGCGGCGAAGCTGGTGACGTCGAACGGTGAGGTCCTCTCGGCCGAGGACTCTGCGACGATTTCGGCGGCTATCAGCGCGAACTACGATCAGACGTCCAACTTCCGACGCTTGCGCTATTTCCGAGAACTCTTTCTAGGCGGGCGCAGGCCCACCCCCGGCGATCTCGCCTCGCGCCTGAATCCGTGGACGGGCGATGGCGATCGCGCCTGGTTGTTCGACAACGAGAGCGATCATCTCGATCTAGACACGCGCATCGCTGGATTCGACATGACGCACTTGCTGGACGACCCTGTCCTGCGCACGCCAACGATGATGTATCTTTTTCACCGCGTCGAAGAGCGCCTGAACGGCCAGCCGTCGATCATCGTGATCGATGAGGGATGGAAGGCCCTCGACGATGAAGTATTCGTAGCGCGCATCCGCGACTGGGAAAAAACCATCCGGAAACGCAACGGTATAGTTGGTTTCGTGACCCAATCGACGGGGGATGCGCTCGAGTCCCGGATCGCCAATGCTGTTATCGAGCAGTCTGCAACGCAGATTTTTCTGCCGAACCCGAAAGCGCAGGAAGCTGATTACTGCAAGGGTTTCGGGTTGTCCCGACACGAGTTCGACTTGATCCGTACCCTGCCCGATACCTCGCGTTGTTTCCTCATAAAGCACGGCGCCGAGAGCGTGATTGCCCGACTGAACCTCAACGGACAGCGTGACCTGCTGACGGTCCTCTCAGGTCGCGAACGGACCGTGCGCATGCTAGACGACATCCGGGCGGAGGTCGGCGACGACCCGCAAGCATGGATGCCGCAGCTCGTGGCGAAGGGGGCATAATGACTCTCTGTCCCACCCCCCCAGAAGAGGGTATGGTCGTCGCCGTCCTCACGACAGTCGATTGCCATATCCGCCTCCTGGTACATGACACCTATAGAGAACTTGTGGGGCCGAACACCTTGTTCGCGACCGCGTTCACGGGCTTGCTTACGATCTACATTGCCCTTCTCGGCTACCAGCTTCTGTTTGGGCGCGGCGGCCTACGCGTGACGGAGCTGCCGATTGTCGCGCTGAAGTTGGGCCTGATCCTGGCTTTTCTGACCTCTTGGGCGGCGTACCAGACGCTAATCTTCAACCTCCTGTTCGACGGGCCGGCCGAGATCATGAAGGTCCTGGTCGCCCCGCTGTCTGCGCGCGGCGCAAGCTTCGATGGCGACGTCATGGGCGGGGTGCAGCGCGCCTTTGAGGATCTGAGCGGGGCTGCAAGCATTTATGGCGGGATGGCGAGCCCGACGGCGAACCTTCTGCAGGGCGGGCCCATGCTTGGTTCGGGACTCTTGTGGCTGACCGCGATAACTCTGCTGCTGCTGACCCTGGGCCTCGTCATCGCAGCCAAGATCGTGCTCGCATTTCTGCTCGCAATCGGTCCGATCTTCATCGGCATGCTGCTGTTCGACCAGACGCGGGGATTGTTCGAAGGCTGGATGCGCGCCGCCTTCTCTGCCGCAATGGCGCCACTTGCCGTACAGGTGTTCGGTGCTGTGATGCTGATGATCCTCCAGCCGTTCCTGGAGATACTGGTCGGCAATGCCTCCAACCGGGCCTTTGACATGGGGCCTGTCATCACCATCACGATCGTCGTGATCGTGTTCTTGATGGTCATGTTTTTCGGACTCGGCGCAGTTGCCGCAATCGGGCGCGGTTTTGCATTCTCCAGGGCAAGCGACAGTCAACCCATGCTGCGGCGGTTACCGGCGCCTGAGCGTCCTGTTGGCGAGGGTCCGGGAGAGCGGGCCGAACAGATTGTTGCGCGTATCGCGAGAACAGACCGGTATCACGCCGCCGGAGGCGACGGTCTCTACGCGAGTCGCGAGGGGGCAGGCCGTCGTACTGGCGAAATCGCAGATGCCGTGGCCTCCGCGCCCCAGCTCGCTGGCGAGAGGCTCGGCCAAACGTATAGTCGCGCCCCGCGGATAGCTGACCGAAGGGGAGAGGGCTGATATGGTCGGGAGGGGGATCGACTACCAGTGCTCTATTGGCTCGTGTTGCGAGAGCCGTGGGCATAGCTTGGAAAAGGATGCCATGCGGACGTGCGGTCGGATCTTCTTGACCTCATCGTTGCGCGCCGCCGCGCTTGGGTTGCTCGTGCTGGCGCTCAGCCATGCTGCCTCCGCGCAGATCGCTTCTGTTCCCGGTCCTGGTCCCGGCGATCCTCGCATAAAGGAGTTCTTCTACGACCCTGACGCAATAGTGGAGATACGGGGTCAGCTTGGCTATGAACTGATGATTGAGTTTGGCCGGGACGAACGGATCGAAAATGTCTCCATCGGTGACTCGCTTTCCTGGCAAGTGACACCCAACCGCAAAGCCACGCTGCTGTTCCTGAAGCCAACGTCCAAGAGCAATCCGACCAGCATGACAGTGGTGACGAATGAGCGCATCTATTCGTTCATGCTCAAAATCGTCGAGGGCGCCGGCCCTAACGATCCGGAATCGATGCTTCGCTTGCGTTTCCTCTACCCGGAACCGCCGGCCCCTGTTGTGGCGGCGCCAGCCCAGCCGCCGCCACCCCGTCCGGAGGACTTCAACTTCGATTACGCGCTTTCCGGCACGAAGGCTCTCTATCCGGTGCGCGTTTTCGATGACGGCGTGGTCACCTACTTTCAGTTCGACACCAGGAGCCCGGTCCCCGCCATTTTCGTAATCGGTGTAGATGGCAAGGAAGAAATGCCAAACACGCGTATTGATGGTGACTACACAGTTGCCGACTTCATCGCCGAGAAGTTCGTCCTGCGGTACGGCAATGCTCAGGCGGAGCTCAGGAACAGGGCCTGGAGCAGCCGCCCCAAGCCGGAGCTCGCGCCGCTTCCGCAGCCCAGTCAAGGCGGCTGACATGATTGATCCGTCGTCTCCGCCCAGGACCGGCCTTGATCGGACCTTCGACATGGACGCGCCGCCCCGTGTGGCTGGCAGCAACTCGCTCTGGCCGGTCGCGTTTGGCATTGTAGGCGCCCTTGGGCTCGGCGCAGTCGTTTTCCTGCAACTGGAGTCCAGCCGAAAGGACATCGAGACCGCCGAGCTGACGAGCAGGCAGGCTGCTGCAGATGCGGCCGCACAACGGCTTGCTGTAACGTCGGCAGCTCCAGCGGAGATACCGCCCCCCGTTGCCGCCGGTCCGCCATTGCCCGAGCCGCCGCCGCCTGAACTCATCCCGCTTGTGGAGGAGCAGTCTGCACTGCCGCCCCAAGTGGTTCCTGGACCCACCCAACTCGAGATCGACCGGCTTCGTTCCCCCGCTCTGGTGGTCGATCTGGGATCCTACGAGCCGCTGCCATCGCGCGGTTTGAAGCCCGAGGCCGCCAGCCCCATCGATCCGAATTCTGTTTCCGCTGCGATGTCTTCCGCCGCAAATCAGAACCTGAACCCTGACGAGCGGTTCGCGCAGCGGTTCGGCGTGGGCGATGCATCGAAGCCGACCAAGGCTGGCAGGCTCAGCGATATCTCGACAACCATCATCGAGGGAACAGTCATCGCTGCGGTACTCGAGACAGCGCTCAATTCAGACCTCCCAGGATATGTTCGCGCGGTCGTAACTCGCGAAGTACGTGGCTTCGACGGCAGCGCGATCCTTGTTCCCCGCGGGTCGCGTTTGATCGGCCAGTACAAGTCCGGCGTAGCGCTTGGACAGAGCCGCGCATTTGTCATCTGGACTCGCATGATCCGACCTGATGGCGTTACGATCGAATTGTCTGCTCCGGCGACCGACGGTCTTGGGCGCGGCGGACTTGATGGCGACGTCGACACCCATTTCTTTGAACGCTTCGGGGGCGCGGTCCTGCTATCCCTTCTCAACCTGGGTGTTGGCGCGGCGGTCGATGCGGCCGATACCAGCATCGTAATCGCATCGACCCGCGCTGGCATCGATGCAGGTGCGAGCGCTGTCACGAGCGGCGTCAACATCGCTCCGACAGTCACTGTACCGCAAGGCGCGCCGGTGCGCGT